>Ga0315542_1002109_pt1 | contig 12235 bp, 10 predicted proteins | sample SalMarSW160120MG_FD_202541 | JGI IMG/M metagenome (GOLD analysis project Ga0315542, IMG submission 202541) | Salt marsh sediment microbial communities from the Plum Island Ecosystem LTER, Massachusetts, United States - Salt Marsh Sediment SW1601-20 ... | reverse complement strand
CGACTTTCGATCGAAGCACGGTCCCCGTTCCCCTCGGTGTGTCCGGTTCGACGTTCGGATTGCCCCTCCAAGGTGCCGGAGCGGACGCGAGCCCGAGTTCTTTCAGCCTCCGCTTCAGATACATCCACACCTCTCCGCTCTCCTCATAGGTCGAACAGCGGGGACCCGATTGTTCGGCACACAGCAGGATGTGGTACCGAAGCCCGCCAATCGAGAGGGCGCCTGCGAGCTTGTCGAGTCTGCTCACGCCGACGCCTCCCGCGGATGGGTCTCCCTTATGGTCAGCATCGCGCCGGCCGCGATCAGAAGCGCTATGCCACTAGCGAAGAACCCCATCGAGAAGGCCCCCGTGTCGGCAATCACACCCACCAGAAGAGGTCCGATCACGAAGCCAAGGTCGCCGGCCATCCGGTATAGCCCGACCGCCGAACCCTCAAGTCCCTGCGGTGCCAGATCTCCGACCATGGCAGGGGGTGGGATCGATGCGATACCCGAGGCGATGCCGAACACGGCCGACACCAGCAACAGCGACCAGAACCCCTGAAACAGCCCGTAGGCGGCAGTCATGATGCCCGAGGCCACAAGGCCCCAGATCGCCACCGGCTTCCTGCCCACACGGTCCACGAGACGGCCCGCGTAGTTGACGATCAGGAGATTCGTGATCGCGGACGCGCTCAGAATCGTTCCGATCGACCCCGGGTCGAGCTTGGCTACTTTGTCACCGTACAGCGGGAACAAGGTGATGCGGGCTCCCGCTCGCATGATGAACAGCGCCACGGCGACGAGTGAGAGCACCTGCATTTCCCTGCGCCGGATGAGCAGTCCGACACCCCGAACCACCTCCCCCACGGTTCTGCCCGACGGTGGAAGGTCATCGATGAACGTCCCAGAGATGACGGCCACGATGATTCCGAACACGGCGTAAGCCCAGAATGGGGTCCGGAAGTCGCCGATTTGCGCCAGGTATCCGCCGGCGAACGGGCCGATAGCGAATCCGACGAGCATGCCCGTCTGGTACATGGCGGCGGCCCGCCCAAGGCGAGACCGTTCGGTGATCTGCACGAGGTACTGGAACGCCGCAGTCGCGAACAGGGCTGACCCGACACCCTCGACGAATCGCGACAGCAGCAGGAACCAGTACGAGGGTGCCAGCGCGGCGGTAGCCCCCGCAACAGCGATCAACAATGCGCCGCCCATCGTGACACGTCTGGCGCCGAGCCGATCGCCGGCCACTCCGCCGATCACATCGAACGAAAGCCGGGCGACGGCGAAGCCGGTGATCAGACCGCCGGCGGCCGTGTAGTTCACGCCGAACTCGAGCGCGTACAACGGCAGGATTGGGGCCACGAGGCTCGCTCCCATCATCACCAAGCCGACAGCTACGGCAAGGACCCATCCTTGGTGGCTTCGGAAGGTGGCGAGATTCACGTCAGCACGATGGAGCAGCAGTCGTCGGCGATGATCTCCCCGATGACACTCGCAGCGAGTGTGCGCTCCTCGGCAAGCGCCTCGAGCATGTCGTCGAGGCGACTGGGGGCAACCGCCATGAGCATCCCTCCGGATGTTTGAGCATCTGCCAGGATGCGCAGCATCAGGTCGTCGATTCCGTCGGCAACGAGCAGAGGACGCACCGAAGCGAGGTTTCGCACGCTTCCCCCGGGGAACGATGCGGTTTCTGCAAGCGGCAACAGCCCATCGATCAAAGGAACGGCATCGATCTCGATCCTCGCTCCCGCGTGGGATGCGGCGAGCATCTCCGAGAGATGGCCAAGGAGCCCGAACCCGGTCACATCGGTGCCGGCGTGGACCCCGATGCGGTTCATCGCTCGGGCGGCACCGTCGTTCAAGGTCACCATCGTCTCGATGGCATCGGCCACCAGTCTTCCGGATGCCGTGCCGGCCTTCACGGCCGTCGCAATGAGGCCCGTGCCGATCGGTTTGGTCAGCACGAGTGCGTCACCGACCTGTGCACCCTGGTTTCGCACCAGGTCTTCCTCCTGAACAAGACCCGTCACCGAGAACCCGTATTTCGGCTCCGGATCATCGATGGAGTGTCCGCCGATCAGCGTACAGCCCGCTTCCTCGAGGACCCGTATGCCGCCGTCGATGACCTCTCCGAGCACGTCGAACGACAGTCCGTCTCGAGGCCAGCCGATCAACTGCATGGCAGTCAACGGCCTGCCTCCCATGGCATAGATGTCCGACAGAGAGTTGGACGCGGCGATCCGTCCCCAGTCGAACGGGCTGTCGACCACAGGGGTGAAGAAGTCGACCGTCTGGAGGAACAGCGTGCCGTCAGGGAGCCTGAACACTCCCGCATCGTCCGAGAGATCGAGTCCGACGACCAGGTCCGGATGGGAGGTCACCGGGTGGTTGTGTAGGCGGCGCAAGACCTGCGCCAGCTCGTCAGGACCGAGCTTGCACGCTCAGCCGCTGCCGTGCGAGTAGCCGGTCAGTCGCTTGTCCACGAGGTCACCTCCTTTCGGAGACGTAGTCTCCCACACCTGACAGAGTCGTCAGCCGACAGCAGCGAGCTTCGCTCACAGTCTCCGGCCACCAGCAGGCGCGTGACCACAATCGCTGCGAGACCGTACGGCGTCAGCCGACAGCAGCCAGCAGCCGGCGGGAACCTGACGAAGTGCAACCCGGGCCGGAGGCTGGGGACTGGTAGCTGGAGATTGATCGGCCGAACGGTCGATCACCGCCCAGGCTCCATCGGCGCCTCCACCTCACCGACGCCGGCCCGCTGAACGGCTACGACAGCGCCGACGACGATGATCCCGCCGACCACCTGAATCGCCATCAACGACTGGGAGAGGAAGACCCACGCGGTCGCAGCAGCGATCACAGGCTCGATCGTGGCCACCACACCGACGAGCCCGGCGGCCGCCCTGCGCAACGCAGCCATCTCCAAGAGAAACGGAACCATCGTTCCCCCAACACCGACCCACACGAGTTCCCAGATCACCTTCGGTTCGGCTGGCATCGGGAACGTCCAGAGCGGTTGCACGAGGATCCAGAACACGGCGGCAACCGAGAAGCCGTAGGTCAAAGTGGTCACCGCGCCGATCCTGCGCCCAAGCGTCTCACCAAGGAGCAGATAGGTGGCGAACGTCGCCGCGGAACCCAGACCGGCGAGCAACGCCCACGTGTTCAGAGCGACCGCCTCCCAGGCACGGGTGACCATCACAAGGCCGATGAGTGCGGCTCCAGCAGCAATCCAGCCCATCGGGGGAATGGACTGCCGCTTGGCGAACCGCAACCAGACGAGCACCAGGATCGGAGCGAGAAACTGCACCGTGACACCGGGGCCGACACCGAGCCCGTCGATCGCCCAGTAGTAGGTGACGTGGACCGCGGCCAGAATGACCCCGAAGAGAATGAGCAGGAGACCGCTCCCGGAAGCTCTCAGCCTGCCCCGAAGACCCGCGTACGGAACAAGAAACAGCGCTGCGACAAGGGCTCGCACCTCGGCGACCCGGGGTGGCGGAACCGCTGCGAACACGTCGGCGGAGACGGTTCCGCTCACACCCCACAGGAACGCGGCACCCAGTGCGAAGAAGAGCGCGGACCGTCGCATCTTGTGCATCTCGCTATGCTGCCCCGCCATGAGCGGCGACACAACATGGCTGACTGCGGGCGCGCACCGCCGCCTCGTCGAGGAACTCGCCTACCTCGAAGGCGAAGGCAGGCTGCACGCGTCCGAACGCATCGCCGAAGCCCGGTCGCACGGTGATATCCGCGAGAACGCAGACTATGACGCCGCGAAGAACGAGCAGGGTCTCATGGAAGCCCGCATCCGCAAGGTTCGCTACATCCTCGAACACTCCGAAGTACGCGAAGTGGGCGTTACCGACGAGGCCACGATCGGCTCCCTCGTCACCGTCGTCGATGAGGATGGCGATGAGACCGAGTATCTGATTGCGACACCCGAGAACAAGGTGCCGGGTGTGTTTCTCGCGTCACCCGGCGGCCCCCTCGGCACAGCACTCGTCGGATCTTCGGTCGGGGACGAAGTGTCCTATGAGGCCCCCGGTGGCACGTTCACCGTGACGGTTACCGGCATACGGCCCTTTGACGACGCCTAACGAGGTAGCCTCTGCCCGTTCATGGAGAGGCCTCAACTTCCACGTGAGATAGCAGCAGAGCTTGCGTCCCTCGCACGCGAGGAACCCGAACAGGTCGAGGCGTATCTCGACGCGCACACAGACCAGTGGGTCGAGCTCGCTCAGGCGGACCCCCACGACGCGGCGGACATTCTCGAAGAGCTGGGCGATGAAGCCGCCGCCGATCTGATCCGCGGTCTCGGTACCCTCGAGGCTGCCGACGTGCTCGAGGAGATGCAAGACGACCTCGCTGCGGACGTCCTCGAGGAGATGGCGGCCCCTCGGGCAGCGACGATGCTCGAGGCGATGGTTCCTGCCGAGGCCGCCGACCTCATCGGCGCGCTGGAACCTGAAGCGAAGGAGCAGATCCTCGCGGCCATGAAGGGGCCGGCGGCCGTGTCTGTTCGCAAGCTCCTTGCCTACCCGCCCGACTCGGCCGGCGGTTTGATGACAATGCGAGTGGCGAGGCTGCCCGTAGGCCTCACCGCTGGAGAGGCCATCGAACGCATTCGGCAACTGCACGAAGAGCTGGAGGACCTCTCGTACGTGTACGTCGTGGATGACCTCGGCCGCCTCGTGGGCGTGCTGTCGTTCAGGGAGCTGGTCTTTGCCAGGCCGGGAGTCGGTCTGGACGAGGTGATGGTTCGGGACCCGATCAAGGTGAACCCGCTCACCGATCGCGAAGAAGTGTCGGAGCTGACCAGGCGGTACAACCTGTTCGGCGTGCCGGTCGTCGATTTCGACGACCGTCTGCTCGGGCTTGTCACCTTCGACGAGGTCATCGACGCCGTCGAGCAGGAAGCCGGTGAGGACTTCGCCGTCGCGATGGGTGCCGGTGGCGAAGAGACCGTCTTCACGCCTGTCCGCCGCTCGGTCAGGATGCGCATGCCGTGGCTGGTGTTCGACCTCGCGCTTTCCAGTACGGTCTCACTAGTCATCGCGAGATTCCAGGGCCAGATCGAAGCGGTTCCCCTCCTTGCATCGCTGATGCCGCTCGTCGCCCGCATCGGGGGTGACAGCGGTGCGATGAGCCTCGCCGTGGTCATCCGCGGCCTCGCAACACGTGACATCTCACCCAACCGAAGCATGCGGGTGATCCTTCGAGAGCTCGCACTCGGCCTGTCGAACGGCCTCGCAACGGCCATCCTGTCGGGGGTGATCGCCACGTTTCTCCTCAACCCGCACATCGGGTTGGTCGTCTTCATCAGCGTGATGGCCAACCTCACGGTGGCCGGGTTCGCCGGCGCTGCGCTGCCGCTGCTGCTGCGGCGACTGGGCTTCGATCCTGCACTCGGCTCGAACCTGTTCGTGACGACGGTCACCGACCTGACCGGCTTTGGTGGCTTTCTGCTCGTCGCGAGTGTGCTACTGAAGGGCTAGTGGTGTGTCGTTCAGCGTTCGTCGCGTTCAGAGCCACAAACCTGCGACAGCGTCGAACAGATAGCCCACCGTCTGACGATTGTGGATCGCCACCTCGTCGCGCTTTGCGGAGGGTTCGATAGGAGGGTCGTGCATCGTGGCGGATCCGTCTCTTCCAAGCACCGGCTCCCACTTCCGCCGCCAGGGCTCGGGCACACGTTCGGGAATGGGTTGGTCCCAGAGTACGAGCGCCAACATGGCCCAGACTCTGGCGACAGCGTCGAACGCATAGCCGCCTCCGAGGGTGACGAGGAGTCGTCCACTCGCGTACTGGTCGGCGAGTTCGACGATCCTCCGATACAGCTGCTCATAGTCGCTGGAGATCAGCATGAGATCGGCGAGTGGGTCGGCCTCATGTCCGTCGGCTCCCGCTTGCACGACGAGCACATCGGGTCTGAACCAGGCGAGGGCACGCCCCACGACCCTGTCGAAGACGTCCAGATAGCTTCCTCCCCCGGTGAACGGTTCGAGCGGGATGTTGAGGTGGTGTCCCCTGCCCATGCCGCGTCCGAGCTCGTGAACCCAACCAGTGCCAGGGAAGAGGAACTCGGGTGACTCGTGAAACGAGATTGTCATCACATACTCGGACGTGTAGAACGCCCTCTGCACCCCGTCGCAATGATGCGCGTCGATGTCGAGATAGGCGACGTGCTTGCCGGCATCTACGAGCTCATTGATTGCGATCACGAGATCGTTGTAGATGCAGAACCCGGATGCGTTCGAACGCGCGGCATGGTGCAGTCCACCGCCCAGCTGAAGCACCCTGGCCTCTTCTTCGTTCAGGATGAGCCGCGAGCCAGTGAGTGTGCCTCCGACGAACTGGCGGGCTCCCTCATCCATGCCGCGGACAACAGGATTGTCGGCGGTGCCGAGACCAAACCGCTCGGGATTCTCAACGGAGTCCCCGCCGCTGAGGGCCCCGACTGCTGCCACATAGTCGGGATCGTGGAAGCGGCACAGTTCGTCGGTCGTCGCTGCTTCGGGCTCCAGCATCTCGACGTCGAGTCCGAGTTCGCGGATGAGGTCAAGCGTCATCTCGGCACGACTCGGGCTGAACGGATGTCGCGCCCCAAGGTCGTAGCGCTGGTACTCCGGTCCGTAGATCAGGACTGGCATGCCAGTGGCGGTGGCCAGATGATCTCGAACCCCTCCGCGCACAGCCGCTCAGAGACGTGGTGAAGGTCGATGGTTTCCAGTCTGAGGATCAGCCGCGAACGACCGTCCGGTTCCTGTGAAGTCAGGATCGAAGCGATCGAAATGTCGAGTTCGGCCAGAATCCTGGTCAGAGCTGCGAACTCATCGGTCTTGCCCTTGAGCCTCAGCTCGAGGCGGCCCGAGGGTCTGCGAACTCCGGTGACGGCGAGGAATGCATCGACCAGGTCCGTGACCGTCACGATGCCCACGAGCGTCGTTCCCTCGACCACCGGGAGACATCCGATGCGCCGATCGCGCATCGTTCGAGCCGCGAGTTCGAGAGGATCCCTCGGTCGTGTGGTCTCGACCGGCCTGGTCATCACATCGTCGACGCGGGCTCCGGGAGCGAAGGGATGATCGGCGAGGCGGCTCGTCGCCAGGCGCAGGTCACGATCCGTCACGACGCCCACCAGCTCGCCGTTCTCCGTTACAGGCAGGTGACGGAAGCCACCGTCTCGAAGGATCTGGTACGCATCGGCGAGCGTGACATCTACTTCTACGGTCACCACACCCCGGTGCATGACTTCTTCGACGAGCATGACACCTCCTTCCTCAGTTCGCCTGTTCTCTGATCGTGTTGACGACCTCCGGATTGGCGAGGGTGGTCACGTCACCCGGATCCTTTCCGCTGGCGATCGCGGCGAGTACGCGACGCATCAGCTTCCCGGACCGAGTCTTCGGCATGTCGGGGACGATCCACACTTTGCCGGGTCTCGCGATCGGTCCGATCTCAGACGTGATCATCGCCGACACCTTGCCGGCGATCTCGTCGCTCGGCTGCAGGCCTGGCTTCAGAGACACGAACACGTGCGGAACCTTGCCCTTGATCTCGTCGGCCACCGGGACGACGGCGGCCTCACCGACTTCGGACACCATGAGCGCCGCCGACTCGAGTTCCTTCGTTCCGAGTCGATGGCCGGCAACGTTGATGACGTCGTCGATCCGGCCGAGAATCCGGTAGTAGCCGTCGGCGGCCTCCACGGCTCCATCGCCGGCGAAGTACGGCCAGTCCCGCCAGTCCTTGCTGTCGGGATCCTTGTTGTACCGCGTGTAGTACTGGTTGAGGAACCGTTCGTCATCGCCCCAGATGGTCAGCATGCGGCCCGGCCACGGGTTGCGGATGCAGATGTTGCCTGCCTTTCCGGATCCTCGTTCGATGACGTTGTCCTCATCGTCAAAGATGACCGGATAGATCCCGGGCATGCCGGGGCCCGCGCTTCCAGGTTTCATCTTGTGGATCGCAGGCAGTGTCGAGCAAAGGAAGCCACCTGTTTCGGTCTGCCACCACGTGTCGACGATCACCGCTTCGTCCTTGCCGACCGTGTGGTAGTACCACCTCCAGACTTCCGGTTCGATGGGCTCACCGACCGTCGTCATGTGCTTGAAGTGGTAGTCGTACTTGGCAGGTTCTTCAGGACCGACCCGCCTCAGCGCACGAATCGCGGTCGGTGACGTGTGGAAGATGTTCACTCCCAGCTCGACGGCGACACGCCACGGACGACCCGGATCCGGATAGGTCGGCACGCCTTCGTAGACGACCGACGACGCTGCCAGCGCGAGTGGTCCGTACACGATGTATGAGTGCCCCGTGATCCAGCCGATGTCCGCCATGCACCAGTACACGTCCTCGGGATGGATGTCCTGAACGTACTTCGATGTGCCTGTCACGTAGGCCATATACCCGCCGATGGAGTGCTGTGCGCCCTTGGGTTTGCCTGTCGTGCCAGACGTGTACATCAGGAACAACGTGTCCTCGGCGGACAAAGCCACCGGCTCCACTTCGACGCCCCGTTGCTCGGCGATCAGATCGTTGAAGATGAAGTCGCGTCCGTCCACGAGGGGTGTCTCGGCAGAATACTTGCCTGGATACCGCTGCCAGATCAGCACCTTCTGGACCTTCTGTCCCTCTTCTGCCGCTTCGCCGACGGCGATCTCCGCCTTCTCTTTGTGATCGAGGAGGTTGCCTCCCCTGTAGTAGGAGTCCATCGTGATGAGCACGTCGCTCTTCGCGTCGACGATTCGGTCGGCGCATGCCTTCCCGGAGAACCCGGAGAAGACCTGGGAGTGGATGATTCCGAGCCTCGCGCAGGCCAGCATGGTGATCGGGAGCTCCGGCACCATGGGCATGTGGAGGGTGACGGTGTCCCCTGCTTTCAGACCACAGAAGTCCCGAAGGACCGCTGCCGTCTCGTTGACCCGGTGGTACAGCTCCTCGAACGTGAGGTGCTGAATCGGCTCATCCTCCGGTTCGGGAACGAAGTGGATCGCTGTCTTGTTGCGGTACTTCGGGAGGTGCCGGTCGACGCAGTTGTAGCTGGCGTTGAGCTTGCCTCCCACGAACCACCTGAAGAACGGCGGGTTGCTGGAATCCAGCGTCGTGTGCCAGTACTCGTCCCAGTCCAGCAGGTCGGCGTAGTCCTTGTAGCACTCAGGGAAGTTACCTTCTCCGAAACGCTCCAGGACCGATTCGTCTGTCATGTTGGCCTGGGCGATGAAGCCGACCGGAGGACTGTATGTCTGTTCTTCTTTCCAATGGACAGCGATCTCCGCCTCGCTCACGCCGGGTACGTTCTCTGCCATGTCCTCTCCTTCGCTCGGGGCGGCTCGGCCCGATCGGCGTTTCGTCATAGACCTGATTCAGGATCTGCGCCGCGGCAAGACTGATCGCTGACGTGCGGTCGACAGGATTGCACCGGTGATCGGGACCAACCCAAAGAGTCGGCGATGGGGCCGGCCGGGTGTGGACGGGCGGATGGTACGAGTGATCTCACGGCAGTAACGCCAACGCCCCACCGAGCTCTCGTCTCTCTCGTCCTGGACCTCGCTTCCGGCCAAGGTGGAGGTGACGACCACTCCACCGTTTCGGACTCTAAGTACCCTGGAGGGGTAATCGTAACCAGAATCGAGGCTTTTCTGTCAGGGCACGCTGGGAACCGGGCCTAGCCGGCGACGAGGCGCAGCGGCTGCTCGCCACCAACGACCCACGCGAGCGCTTCGACCGTGTCCGGATCGAATTCGCTTCCTGCCCACTTTCGCAGAGTGTCGAGCGCCTCTTCGACGGTCATCACGTCCCCGTATGGTCGGGGCGAGGTCATCGCCACAAAAGCGTCGGCCGTGTGCAGGACCCGCCCGAGCAGCGGGATGTCGTCGCCTTTGATGCCGTTCGGGTATCCGGTGCCATCCATGCGCTCATGGTGGGTGAGGACCGCCTGGATCACTTCCGGGTGAACGGTGCCCGAGAGGAGACCGACGGTGTCGGTTGGATGCCGACGGACGACCTCCCACTCCTCGTCGGTGAGCGCGTTGGGTTTCAGGAAGATCGAGTCCGGTACGGCGACCATCCCGACGTCGTGGATCATCGCTGCGAGATGGGCCCGGCCGGCCCTCGCGACACTCAGTCCCAGTTCCAGGCAGATCGACGTCGCGATCTCGGCAGCTCTGGTCGACCGCTGGAAGATGGCCGGCGAACGCATCCTCAGTACGCCGATCAACGCGTCCACGACCGGCGCCAGCACCAACCGAGCGGCCGTCTCTTCCGCCGGCAGCAGCCTCCTGCCGGCCGCCCGAACGCAGTTCTTGCCCTCATGTTTCGCCTGGTACAGCGCCATGTCGGCTGTTTCGATCAGCTCCTCCTGGTTGTCGGCGTGGGTCGGGAACACCGCAACGCCGATGCTGAGGGTCACGAACCCGGCCTCAGGGATGTCGAGTTCTTCGATCGACTCTCTCAGACGGTTCGCAACACGCATCGCACCGTCGAGATCGGTCTCGGGAAGCGCGAATCCGAATTCTTCGCCACCGATCCGGCAGGCTACATCCACCTCACGGAGACGCTTTCCGAAAGCTTCACCGAGCGAGCGCAGGACCTTGTCGCCTGTGACGTGCCCGTACGTGTCGTTGATGGCCTTGAAGTCGTCGATATCGGCGATGATCACGGCAAGGGGACGCTCGTACCGGCGCGCTCGTTCCAACTCTTCGCTGAGCCGTTCGAAGAAGAACCCGTGGTTCTTGAGACCGGTCAAGGGGTCGGTCACCGACAGAGTCTGAAGACGGTGAACGGCCTGCTCCAAGCGTTCGTTCCTCGTTCGCTCCCGTTCGTAGAGCAGCCGCACCTCGCGCAGCACGGGTGCACTCGCCTCGCCCGAGAGAAGCCCGGATCCTCTCGACACCGAACGAACCGCTGCCACCAGGTCGGTCGGCTTGCCTTTGACAACGAACGCCGAGGCTCCCGACAGAACCATCTTGCCGATGTGATCGATGCTTCCGAACCCGACGGTCACGACGAGGTCGATCCTGGTATCGATGGATTGCCTCAGCGACTCGGAGAGATCGAACGCCATCGGTACGTCGGCGTCCACGACGATGACGGTTGGGCGCGACACGCGGGCGAGCTGGAGCGCTTCTTCTGCGTCCGCTGCTCGACCTACGACCTCGATTCCCGCTTCGGACAGAATCCGAGACGACGCCATTCCACTGACGAGGTCGCCATCGACGAGGAGTACTTTCGACTGGTTCACCTACTGGTCTATCGTCACTCAGAGTGACCGAGTTGAGCGATCAGGAGCCGATAGACGTCGAACCAGACGACTCGTATGGACCGAGGAACTCGAGCTGGTCGCCGATGACCCTCGCGAACTCGTGCTCGTCGAGGATCTTCTGTTGTTCTTCGGTCGGGCTTTCGAGAAGCACCAGATCCACGGCGTCCTTCGAGTCGACGACGTAGACGTCGCTCGCCCCGAATCGATCGCGGGCATCTTCGATGACGTTCCGGATGTCGATATCGCTGTAGTTGCCGGGATCGAGCAGCACGACGAGGGGCGCACCCGAACCTCCGGCGGCGATCGTATAGCCGGGGAGCGACCCGGCCGTCGTGGTGGTCGCGTCGTCAGGCGAGGTTGTCGTCGATGATGTCGTCGTCTCGACCATCGATGTGGCAGTGGTGGTTGTCCCAGACTGGTCGACCGTTGTCAGCGTGGGTTCCGTCCCCTTGTTGCAGGCGGCCAGCAGCAGCCCAAGTACGAACACTGGGATGAGACGTCGCACAGGCCTCTCCTTCCGTCGTGTGGCCCTCACGGTATCAGTCCGCCACAGATAGTGACGCGACCCGTGCTCGATAGCGCTCAGCGAGAAGCCGAGTCACGGGGCCTCGTGCAATGGTCTTCTCCCCGATCCGCGTGATAGAACGAACCTCCCTCACCGTCGACAAAGCCATCACCTCGTCGGCGCCTTCCACTCGCGCCAGGGTGAAGTGACCCTCCAAAACCTCGATGCCCGCGGCAGCCGCGTCCTCGAGGACGGCTTGGCGAGTGATCGAGGCGAGTATCCCCAAATCGAGGGCCGGTGTTTCGAGCACCGTGTCGATCACCCACGCAATACAGAAGGTAGGCCCCTCAAGGACGTGACCCCACCCCCCAACAAGCAACGCGTCGTCGTAGCCGGCCACCCGGGCTGCTCTGCCTGCGGCCATGTTGTGTGCGTAGGAAATCGTCTTCGCTCCCGTCAGCTCCGATGTACCTCCA
>Ga0315542_1002107_pt1 | contig 12243 bp, 10 predicted proteins | sample SalMarSW160120MG_FD_202541 | JGI IMG/M metagenome (GOLD analysis project Ga0315542, IMG submission 202541) | Salt marsh sediment microbial communities from the Plum Island Ecosystem LTER, Massachusetts, United States - Salt Marsh Sediment SW1601-20 ... | reverse complement strand
CACGGAGTGGTCCGACTACCGAATGGTCGATCTCCACCACGTCGCGACATCGATGCGCGGCGACGCGATCATCGACGCCCGCAATCTGCTGGATCCCGACGCCGTCCGGCGGCTCGGCATGAGATATCAGGGAATCGGCAGGTAGGACGGCGCCTCGGCGGTCATCACGATCGCGTGTGTTCCTCAAGCAGGAGCGGCCGGGTACCGATGACTGAGAATAGATGTCTGCGAGTGAAGCACGCGCGTCCGCCACTAGCCTTTCCCGGGTGAAACTGACAATCCTCATTCCCGTTTACAACGAGTTGCGCACGGTCGGTGAGGCCGTGCGTCGTGCCCGCACCGCGGAGCTGCCGCTCGATCGAGAAGTCATCGTCATCGACGACGGTTCGACCGACGGTACCGGCGAGGTCATCGATCAGCTGGCCGATTCAACGGTGCGAGTGCTCCACCAGCCGGAGAACCTCGGCAAAGGTGCGGCGATCAGACGGGGGATCGAAGCGTCGACAGGGGACTGGGTGATCGTCTACGACGCAGATCTCGAGTACGACCCGAGGGACTGGCCCGCGCTGCTTCGACCGGCGCTCGAGGGCGATGCGGACGTCGTGTACGGATCCCGGTTCACCGGAGAACGTCGCAACATGCTGTTCTGGCACTGGATCGGCAACCGATTCCTCAGCCTCATGACCAATGTCCTCTACAACACGACACTGTCGGACATGGAGACCTGCTCGAAGCTGATCGAAGGGAATCTCGCACGTTCCCTCCACCTGACTGCCAACAGGTTCGATATCGAACCCGAGCTCACCGCGAAGATCCTGAGGCTCGGGCACCGGATCTATGAGGTTCCGATCCGCTACACGGGCCGCGAGGTGACAGAAGGCAAGAAGATCTCATGGCGTGATGGGATCCCTGCGTTGATGCGCCTCCTGTCGGTTCGTTTCATTCCGAAAAAGGCACTCATTCGATGAAGGCGATGGTGACCGGCGGCGCGGGCTTCATCGGGTCGCACCTCGTCGATCGACTCGTGGACGAAGGGTGGGAGGTACTCGTCGTTGACGATCTCTCGACCGGTCATGTCGCCAACCTCGCCGACGCTCGAAGTCGCGGGCAGGTGCACTTCCACCAGATCGACATACGGGACGAGACGTTTCTCGCAGCAGCGGAGCGGTTCTCTCCCGAGGAGATCTACCACCTTGCTGCGCAGGCTTCGGTCGCAGTCTCGACTCGGGACCCCGTGTTCGACGCGTCGGTCAACATCCTCGGGACGATCAACGTGCTTGAGGCGGCACGACGTGTCGACGCCGAGAGGGTGGTTGCCGCCTCGTCGGGTGGCGCGATCTACGGGGCGGGCGCGACTCCTCCCGCCAAGGAATCGAACGCGAAGCATCCCGACTCTCCCTACGGGATCTCCAAGAAGGTGGTCGAGGACTACTTCCGCTACTACAAGAAGACGACGGGGATCGACTACGTGCTCGTGGCGTTCTCAAACGTCTACGGGCCGAGACAGGACCCGTTCGGGGAGGCAGGGGTCGTGTCGATCTTCTCGAACCTCATGCTGCGAGGGAGACGTCCGGTGATCTTCGGCGACGGAGGCAATACCCGCGACTACGTGTACGTGTCCGACGCCGTCGACGCGTGCGTGCGGGCCGGCGGGAGGGGTGGCGGCCGCCTCATCAATGTCGGCACGGGAGTCGAGACCACGGTCATCGAGTTGTTCAAACGGCTCGCGTCGATCACCGGGTTCGACCAGAACCCGGTGTTCGGCGATCCGAGACCCGGCGACGTATACCGGTCAGCGGTCGATCCATCACTGGCGTTCAAGCATCTTGGCTGGAAGGCATGGACACCGCTGGACGAGGGACTGCGCTGGACGGTGGACTCGTTTCGGGCGTGAGCAGCCCGCATGACGACACTTCTTGCGTGAGAAAGGTCGAAGATGTCCACCAGACTCACGCAAGAACGGGGTGGTACGCGCGTCTAGCGAAACAGGTCCTCTCCGGATGAGCGGACGAGATCGGTCGCCCGTCCATCTGCCGGTTCCCATTCGATGCCACGTACGATCGCAACCGGGATGCCCTCGGCCTTGCCCATGGCCAAGTCGGCCGCTGCGGCGATCTCGTCCACGACGGCGACCTCCGTCACTGCCAGTGGGCGATCCCACGTGTCGACCGTCCCTTTGTAGTCGCGGATGGCGGCCATGCCCGACAGGCCGATCGCGACGTCGGTGAGGCCCTTGCGCCAGACACGGCCGAACGTATCGGTGACGATTACCGCGATTCGAGCCTCCGTTTCCTGTTGGAGAAGCATGCGGATTCGGTGCGCCGATCGGTCGGGGTTGCGGGGATGCAGCACGGCCTGGCCGGGTTGGATGTTGGAACGGTCGACTCCTGCGTTTGCACAGATGAAGCCCTGGCGAGTGATCGAGATCGTCAAGTCCCCTCGCCTGCGGATCACCGCTGCCGACTCGTCTTCGACGAGGCGGCGGTATTCCTGCTCACCGGAGTACGCGGCAACCGCCCCCTCCGCCTTCGAGACGACCTTGTGCGTCACCACCACGATGTCACCATCCTGGAGCTTCACCTCGTTGGTCGGAAGCACGCCGAGAATCAGGCCGGCGAGATCATCGCCGGGTCGCACCTCCCCAATGCCCTGGATCGGGATGACGGAAACCGTCACAGGAGTTCGGCCAGCCACTCGGCGAAGCCGATCGAGTCGTCGGGATCGGCGATCCTCGTGTCGTGTACGTGGATGCGCAGCCCGGTATCCGAGAGCCGTGCCCGATCCGGTGCGTCGCCGGCGTCGATGACGAAATCGTGCAGAAGACCCGAGTACGCCTCGACTACTCCTCGGTTACCCGCGGACATCCCAAGTGACCTCAGCACCACGTGTGCCGGCCCCTTGAGTGCCCTGCCGCCGAACAACGGGCTGACGCAGATGACGCGAGGCGATGCGGCTACCGCTTCGGCCACCCCCGGTATGGACAGGATCGGCCATATCGACAGCGGAGGGTTCGAGGGCGCGATCACCACGGCGTCTGCGGATCCGATGGCTTCGAGAACTCCGGGGGCCGGACTCGCATCGCCTGCGCCGTCGAATCTCACATCGAGCACGGTGTCTTTCTGGGCGCGGACGACGAAGTAGTCCTGGAACCGGATCCAACCGTCGTCGACGAGGAGTTGCGTTCTGACGGGATCATCGGTGACCGGCGTCACGGACGCCTCCACGCCGAGTGCGTCGGCAGCCATGCGCGTCACGACCGAGAGGGGGGTTCCTTCCCGGAGAAGTGATGTTCGGTGGAGGTTGGTTGCGAGATCCCGATTCCCCACCTGAAACGTGGTGTCGATGTCGAACTCGGCCAGATGCGACATGACATCGAACTGGTCGTCGGCGATGCCCCATCCATGAGGTCCTTCGATGCGCGCGAGCGTGTAGAGCACCGTATCGATGTCGGGCGAGATGTTGAGGCCGTACAGGATGTCGTCGTCGCCGACATTGACGATGATCGAGGTGTCAATCGAAGTGAGCGAGGAGAGGCCCCGTGCGAGCCGGGCACCGCCAACTCCACCCGACAGAAGGGCAACACGCTTCAACGGCGAACCTCCGATGGGATTGCAGTAGCGCCCAGCGGGCTCCACAATGGCTCTCGCATGTCTTCCTCCGATCACACGTTCTTCGTCTTGGCCGCCGTCGTATACCGTGCCGGGACGGTCGCCAGCGCACTCGACGCGATCGATGCCCAAGTGTACGAGCCAGACGCGCTCGCCGTCGTCGGAGGAGGCGAGTCGGGGCGATCCGCAGCAGCGGAACGCGATATCGGCTGGGTCGCTTCCCCAAGAGACCTCTCCGATGCGTTCGGTCCCGACACGACACACGTCTGGCTCCTTCACGACGATGCCATGCCGCGGCCGGATGCGCTGGGTGCCATGGTGCACGAACTGGAACGCACGGAAGCGTCGGTCGCCGGCGCCAAACTGCTGAAGGCCGACGATCCGGACACCCTCGAACTGGTAGGGGCGGCAACCGACGTCTTTGGTGTTCCGTACACCGGCCTCGATGATGACGAGCGCGACCAGGAGCAGTACGACGTGGTCCGGGACGTCGCCTACGTCTCGGGGGCATGCATGCTCGTTCGACGGGATCTGTATCTGGGCCTCGGCGGCCCCGACCTGACAATGGCCCCGAACGCCGCCGGTATCGATTTTTCGCAACGGGCGCGAGTCGCCGGGGGTCGCGTCGTCGTCGTTCCATCGGCGGAGGTGCTTCACCAGGGAGGGTGCGAGTCCGGTCCTTCATGGCGCGAGGAGGCCGGCCAGATAAGAGCCATGATGAAGGCATACCAGCGGGTCACGCTCGCATGGGTGCTGCCAGGCGCGTTCTTCGCCGGACTGATAGCCGCGATCGGTCATACGTTCCTGGATCAGCGGACAGCCCTCGGCCGCTTTGCGCTCGCCTGGGCGTGGAACATCCGCTACCTCCCATCCACGCTCGCCGAACGTAGGCGTATGCGCCGGGCCCGGTTGGCCGGCGATGAAGAGCTGTTCCGATACCAGGTCAAAGGGTCGGTGGAACTTCGCGACCTCGGCGAGATGATCGGTGACCGTCTCCGTCAACGGGCCGCGAACGGCCGGTTCGACGAGATTCTCGATCGCGGCCGAACGTTCTGGCAGCAGCCGGGATTCATCGCGGCGGTGGCGGGTCTGTTCTTCGCGTTCCTCGCGACCAGAAGCATATGGAGTGGCAGTCTGCCGATCGGCGGGTTCTCTCTCCCTCTGCCCGAGTCCGCATGGGCCACATTGAAGGAGTACGCGGGCGGGTGGAACCCGGCGGGGCTCGGCGGCCCTGCGTCTCTGACGCCCGCGGTCGGCGCGGCGTCGCTCGTGCAGCTGGTGCTGTTGTCCAAGGCCGGCCTCGCGTCGGCGGTTCTGACACTGGGAGCATTGATCGCTGCACTGTGGGGAACCGGTCGAATGCTCGGCCGTCTTGGTATTGGCCAGTGGGGACGGATCATCGGCGCGCTCGCGCTCGCCGGCGGTCCGGCCGCCGCGTTGCTGGGACGATCGGATGCATGGCCGGCGCTGATCGGCTTGGGTGCAGCCCCGTGGGCGGTCGCCGTCGCCCTGGGGGAGTGGCCGGCGTCGTGGCGCAATAGGGCGGCGCGCGTCGCCACGCTTGCCCTTTCGACAGGAGCACTCGCCGTCTTCGCTCCCGTCGCACTGGTCGTTCCGACGGTCGCCTTGGGTATCGGCGCCCTCCTCAGAAGAGGTTGGGGTGCCGCGCTTCGAGCCGCCGTTGGCGGAGCCCTCGCGTTTCCTCTGCTGTTCCCCTGGCTGTACTCCATCTCTTTCGGAGATCTGTTGGGGGGACGTTCTCTGTTTTGGACTCCGAGCATCTGGATGCTCGGAGTGCTGCTGCTGACGGGTGTGCTCGTTGTCGTCTTTGGTGACTCGGAGACGTCTGCGATCGGGGGTCTTGGAGCGATCCTCGTGGCCGGTGGAGGAGCCGTGGCACGTACGGCGGGGGTCGGCGGTGGGTACGAGATCGCGGTTGCCGGCCTCATCCTCGCCTCGTTGGGAACCGGGATGCTGGCGGGTGCGGCCGTCGACCTCGGTGGACGGTTTGCCACATCCGGACTCGCCCGCAGGATGCTCGTTGCCGTCGGTGCCCTCGGTGGGGTCATCTTGGCGGCCGGCGCGCTCGCGATGCTTCCAGGCGGTCGTGCCGGGCTCGCTCCCGACCAATTCCGAAGCGCGCTGGCGTTCACCGCCGCACGCGCCTCCGCCGACGGCCCGGAGCGAGTGCTGCTCGTTGCTCCCGAACAGGAGGATCTCCCGGGTACAGGACTCGCCGGCGACGGCTACTGGTATCGGGTCGTCGAAAGCCCGACACCAACCCTGGATCAGGCATGGCTGAGTCGCCCAGGACTCGGCGACGAGGCGCTTGGGGCGACCCTGCAGGAATTCATCTCCGACGGCGAGCTTCGTCCGGGTGAGGCGCTCGCTGCGTTCGGGATCAGATGGGTCGTCATGGTCGGGTCGACCCCTCTCGACACGGCGTTCGACGCACAGCTCGACATGAAACCGCTGGCGGGTCTCGACTACACGGTGTTCGAAAGTGAGGTTCCTTCACCTGTGGCAGTCTCGACGGACGGTGTTCCGTGGTCATGGAATCCGCCGGTGTTCAGCGGTGATCCTGCCGGCAGGGTGATCCTCAAGATCAACGCTGATCCTGGCTGGGGGCCGGCGTGGACGCAGTATGAGTGGGCGAACGAGATCGCCGGGACCGACGGGGTCGCTACGTTCTCGGCCGACCCACTGCGCAGAGGGTTCGCTCTCGCGGCCGGGATCTACCTGATCCTGCTGATCGGCACAGGTCTATTCGTGAGGTCGAAGCAATGAAACGAGTGCTCACGGTCCTGCTCGTCGCTGCACTTGGCGTGCTCGCGTGGGTGATGCCGGCGCCAGAGGCGACCGTGCAGCCATCCGTCACCTCGACCACCAACGCCGTCGCGTCTTTGCCAAGCCACTCCACCTGCCCCTGGGTGTATTCGGACGGGCTCGTCGACTCGTATCTCGTTGCGCAGTCGGGCGACCCTGCCGACTTGCGATTCACTTTCCCGATCGCGGGTGAGGTGCAACAGACGGTCGAGGAGTCGCAGCCGGCATCGGCGGCGACGGCGCTCACCGTGTCGTCCGCGATCAGCCAGGGGATCGATCCGGCGGTTGTCGAGTTCTCATCGAGTCCGTCGGCTGCCGGTGTCGTCGAAACCGGAGATGGGGTGCTTTCGGTCGATGTGTGCCCGTCCACGTCATCGAAGGTGTGGCATCTGACCGGCGGATCCACACTGGACGGTCAATCTCTCGAACTGGTCCTCTTCAATCCGTTTCCCGAAGACGCCTCCGTGTCCATTTCCGTCAGAAGTGAAGTCGGTGTCGAGCCGATGTCGGATCTCGAAACCGTGACGGTTGGCGGACGAAGCTCAAGAGTGTTCGACCTGGGCGCCGAGCTGTCGCTCCGTGAGAGCCTCTCGGTGGCCGTCGACATGAAGGAAGGTTCGGTGACACCCGTGATGGTGTTCGGCGAAGGCTCGGATGTCGCTACATGGACCAACGGAGGACAGGCGGAGCAGTGGGACTTCCCCGTGGTCGATCCGGGCGGGTTCATTCCGACGCTGTTCCTGTCCAACGACACTTCGGACCCGGTCGACTACCAGGTCGACGCATACACGACATCGGGAACGCAGAGTGCGCTGCTCACCGGGAGCATCGACGGAAACGCGCACGTCGCGCTCTCGCTCGGTGATCTGGTCGAATCTCCGTTTGGTGTGAGGGTCACCGCGAGCAGTCCTGTCGCAGCAACCGTCATCTCGGGGGACGGGACCCGAGTTGCTGCCACGACAGGGGCCGCCGAACCCACCACGCACTGGATGCTGCCGGGCTACGGGCTCGGCGGCCCGAATCGTGTGTGGGTGATGAACTCCGGAACAGAGACCGCTACGGTCACATATCAGCTCGTCGACGCCGGCGGTGCCCTCGGAGGCGTCGACAAGATCGCGGTACCCCCCGCCACGATCAGATCACTGGTCGGCCTTCCCCTCGCCGCAACCGGCATGGAGATCGACTCGAACGTCCCTGTGTCGGTTGCGTGGACGGTGGAACGCCCCGACGGTCTCGGAATGGCGCCCGGCGTTCCCATCCCCTGACGATCCTTGGTCGGGACCAGCGGCGCCAGTAGCGTTGCGGCATGTTCACTGCGTGCGTCCGTTGCGGCTCCCCTGCGGCAGCCATCATGTCCTACGAGTACCGGTCCAGAAGAGTGTGGCTGGACGATGTCACAACACGTGTCGAACCCGGTACCGGGTACGCCGTGTGCGCTGCCCACGCCGACCACATGACGCCGCCGCTCGGTTGGATGTTGACCGACCGCCGAACCACCGTCAGGTTGTTCGCACCGCTCGAGGTTGCGTAGGTTCCGTGGCGATCGATCGCGATCTCTTGGATGCGGTGAAGGAGCTGGACGCGCACGAGTTGCAGCGACTGGTCATCCTCGCACGGTCCCGCCTCGAGACGGCGGGTGCGCTCACCCCGGGCGACGACGTGAGTGTCAGTCTGCGCGAACAGTGGGTGCGGTGCGGAAAACCGAGCTGCACACGATGCCCACACGGGCCCTACTGGTACGCGTACTGGTCGGAAGGCGGCCGTCGCATGACCCGCTACGTCGGCAAACTGCCTGAGGAAAGCGCGAATCTCGGGTAGACTCACCGAGCTACCAAACCGAAAGGGTGGGTGTGCACTGTCCGAAGTGCGGAGCTCGCGACGTGATAGAGATCAACCATCGGTTGCCCGACAGCACCGAGGTACGGTTCTACTCATGTCACAAATGCGAAGAGAAATGGTGGGACAAGGATGGCGAACACCTTCCCTTGGCTGAGGTCCTCGACATCGCCCGAAGACGCCCCTCCTGATCGTTCTTCGGCGGGTCCCCGCCGTGACTCGACACCGTTGTGGGTGCCGCTTGTTGGCGTAGGAATCGCCGTTCTGGCGATTCTCGTCGTGATGAACCCGCCGCTCCTGCTGCGGGCGAACACACCGACAGGCGGCGACATGGGCGCCCACGTTGCCGTTCCCGCATACCTGCGAGACCATCTCCTGCCGGAGTGGCGAATCCTCGGGTGGAGCAACGAGTGGTTCGCGGGCTATCCGTTTCTGTTCTTCTACTTTCCGCTGCCGGCGATCGTCACCGTTCTGCTCGACGTGTTCCTGCCGTACGGCGTGGCATTCAAACTCACCACGATCCTCGGTCTTCTCGCCCTCGCCCCTGCGACTTACTTCCTCGTACGGACCATGGGGTTCTCGCGACTGACGGCGACGGTTGCGGGCGCGGCCGGTGGGGCGTTCGTGTTCATGGAGAGCTACTCGATCTACGGCGGGAACATACCTTCGACACTGGCCGGCGAGTACTCGTTCGGATGGTCGTTCGCGTTCGTGATGGTCTACCTTGCGCTGCTCATTCAAAGCGTGCGGGATGGCAAGCGAAGGATTCCGCTCGCCGGACTGATCCTGGGTTTGACCGCACTCACGCATCTGATCACAACGCTCGCGGCGATCGTCGCGTCGCTCACCGTCATGCGGTGGAAGGGTGGCTTCAAAAAAGTCGCGGCGTCCTGGGCCGTCGGTTTCGGGGTTGCCGCGTTCTGGGCGATCCCGTTACTCACGAGGATTTCGTACTCGTCCGATATGGCCTGGGTGCCCCTCTCCGGGTGGAAGAACGTCCTGCCGGAGGAGATCTGGATGCTGCTCCTTCCCGCGTTCGTCGGTCTTGTGATCGCCGCCAAGCGCTCGTCGAAGAGCACCCCCCTCATTGTCCTCACCGTGATTCCCGTCATCTACTACTGGCTGATCCAGGCGGTCCCCGATTGGCTGCCCGAACGTTTTCATCAGATCCAGGGCAAGCTGTGGAACGGTCGCTTCCTGCCCTTCTTCTATTTCGGCGTATGGGTGTTCGCCGGAATAGCGCTCGGTGTCGGACTCAAGTGGGTGGCGAGATACCTGCCTCTCCGTCTCAACACTGGATGGGTACGTGGGCTGATCATCGTCGGCACTGTGGTCCCCTTCATCGCTTCCGACAAGATCGTGCTCGGCTCAAAGTCGGGGTGGATCGTGATGGCGATCGGTGCCTGTGCGCTCGCGGCGACCCTTGCGCTCTCGGGGAAGGTGGCGACATCGACGGTGCTGCCCGTCGGTGGATCCTTCGTGATCGTTGCCGCGGCGCTGGCAGGGATGTCGTTCATCCCCGGCTGGGTCCAGTGGAACTACACGGGCTACGAAGGCAAGACCGACGCGACGCAGTACTTCGCGCTGATGAACGCTCTGGACGAACTGCCCGCCGGACGGATCCAGTGGGAGTACAACAAGGATCAGAACAAGTACGGCACACCAATGGCACTGATGCTGATCCCGTATTGGACGGACGACGCAGATCCATCGATGGAAGGGCTGTTCTTCGAGTCGTCACTGACGACCGACTTTCACTTCCTCAACCAGGCGGAGATGAGCTACGAACCATCGAGCCCCATTCCCGGCCTCAGGTACCACCGTTTCGACCTCGAGCGAGGTCTGAAGCACCTGGCCCTTTACGACATCCGCTACTACGTGACCTACACCGATGAGGCGAAGGAGAAGGCACTCGAAACACCCGGGTTGACGTACCTCACGTCGTCGGATCCGTTTGCAGTCTTCGAACTTCCCGAATCGTCGCTCGTCGACGTGGCCTCCTATGTCCCCGCCGTCTACGACGGCCCCGACTTCACACAGGCAACGCTCGACTGGTATGACGATGTCGACGGACTCGACCACTGGCTGGTCGAGGAAGGACCGGCAGACTGGCCGAGGGTCGGAGAGGATCTCGCGATGCCGGACATCGCCGAGACGACCTCAGGCGTGGTGTCCGACGTGGAGATCACCAACGACCGCATCTCGTTCCATACGACAGCCGTCGGTGTGCCACACATGGTCAAGGTTTCATACTTCCCCGACTGGAGGGCCGTCGGGGCCGACGGGCCGTACCGCGCTGCACCATCCACGATGATCGTCGTTCCAACCCAGGAAGACGTGGTCCTCCAGTTCAGATCGTCGACTGCCGAAAAGCTTGGCATGGCGTTGACGCTGTTGACGATGGTGTTCCTCGCGGGTGGCGCCGTCATGGCGTGGAGACGAAGGCATGATCAGTAGGTACATTCGGAGCTTCCTGAACCGGGAGTCAGCCGGTCAGTTCATCAGACTTTCGTTCATCGGGGGTCTGAACACGATCGTGGACTTCACCCTGTTCAATGTCTTCCGCGGCGTGATGCACATTTCTCGATTCTGGTCCATCACGTTCGCGTTCACGCTGGCCACCGGGCTGTCCTACGTGCTGAATCGAAGATGGACATTCCGATTGAAGTCGACCCGAGGCTCTGCACGAGAGACGATCTGGTTCTACGTGATCAATCTCGCCGCGTGGGGTGTGACAGTGGCCATCGTGGATGGCGCAGCGGCCATCTTCGGTGATCTGACGTTGCTCCAGGAGAACCTTGCGAAGGTCGTCGCGACCGGATTCATCTTGATCCCGAAGTTCATCGGGTACAGGGACGGTGTGTTCGGTCGAGCGATCAAGGCTGAACGTGCCGAAGGTCAGATCAACGGTCCGACCGAAGCGACCACCAGAAGATCCTGAACGTATCTCGTCCCATTTCCCACAGCGTCGCGATCGACAGCGGAGCCGACGAAGCACCCACCCGCAGCGCCACCGGTACCTCACCGATCCGGGCACCCGCACGTTGTGCACGCACAAGCAGTTCCAGATCGAACGCGTACCGGGTGATCCGCAGATCGGGAAGGACGGCTCGTGCGACATCTCGTGCGAACACCTTCAGACCGGTCTGTGTCTCGCTCACATCGAGTCTGAACAGCACCTTCGTGACCAGCCTGAACACCCCGCTCAACAGGCGGCGTTTGAAGGGATAGCGGCCGCCGGTCATCCCGTAGCGCTTCGTCCCCACGAGAACGTCCAAGTCGCGCTGGAGGAAGGTATCCACGACATCCGGTATCTGCTCCGGGGGAAGATCGAGATCCCCGTCGAGGAACACGATGATCGGCTTCGACGCAGCCATTGCACCCGTTCGTGAGGCGGCGCCCTTGCCTTGATTGGCCTCGTGTCGAAGCAGGCGGACGCGCTTGCTCGAAAGCGCCCGTGCCTCCTCGAACGTGTCGTCCGTGCTGCCATCGTCGACGACGATGATCTCGGAATCCTCCATCGTCTCGAGGACGGTGAGAACGCGGGTCACGTTTGCGCGAATCGTCCCTCCGAGTTGATAGGCGGGCATAACGACGGAGATGGAAGTGGTCACGGCACGGGGAGTCTAGGGAGTTGGAGCGGACAGCTGATAGCGGACGGCCGACAGCCACTCGTCCGGGTTCACTCCGCGACCACCCCTACAATGTTCGCGATGCGCGATCTGCACCCCATTTTCAAGGCCTACGACGTGCGCGGCCGTACCGACACCGGAGACCTCGACGAGGACGCGGCGTTTCGGATCGGAGCCGCATTCGCCCGATTCGCTTCCGAACCCACCATCGCTGTCGGCCAGGACTGCCGATCATCATCCCCGGTTCTGGCAGCCGCCCTCGCAGCAGGTATCAACAGCCAGGGTGCGGATGTGCTCGACATCGGTGAGGTTGCCACCGACACGTTGTACTTCGTTTCCGG
>Ga0315542_1002102_pt1 | contig 12259 bp, 12 predicted proteins | sample SalMarSW160120MG_FD_202541 | JGI IMG/M metagenome (GOLD analysis project Ga0315542, IMG submission 202541) | Salt marsh sediment microbial communities from the Plum Island Ecosystem LTER, Massachusetts, United States - Salt Marsh Sediment SW1601-20 ... | reverse complement strand
CCCGAGATTTATGAGGCGATCGAAGTGCCTCGTGATAATCAAGAAACCCTGGTATTGGAAGTAGAAAAACATTTGGGGAATAATTGGGTACGCACTGTAGCAATGGATTCGACTGATGGCTTACAGCGCGGTCGCCCGGCGTACGCAACCGGTGCGCCAATTCTGGTTCCTGTAGGTGAGCCAACCCTGGGGCGTATCTTCAATGTATTAGGCCATCCCGTAGATGGTAAGGGGCCTGTAGAAGCCGAATCTCGCTATCCTATCCACCGGCCAGCGCCAAATTTCGCCAACCAATCCACCCGCGTTGAAGTATTCGAGACAGGGGTTAAAGTACTTGACTTGATCGCTCCCTTCACAAAAGGAGGCAAAACGGGTATTTTTGGCGGTGCCGGAACTGGTAAAACAGTGATCATCATGGAGCTTATTCGCTCAATCGCCACTGTGCACCAGGGCAACTCGGTATTTGCGGGCGTCGGAGAGAGAACTCGTGAGGGTACAGGTCTGTACCGGGAAATGCTTGAATCGGGCGTGATGAAAGATACCGTAATGGTGTACGGTCAGATGAACGAACCCTCTGGAGTTCGTCTGCGTGTAGCCCTTACGGCCCTTTCCATGGCTGAGTATTTCCGCGATGCCGGGCGGGATGTATTGTTATTTATTGATAATATCTTCCGCTTTAGCATGTCTGGCTCAGAAGTGTCCGCGCTGCTTGGTCGTATGCCATCGGCAGTAGGTTATCAGCCAACCCTGGCTACAGAGATGGGTGAGCTTCAGGAGCGCATCACCTCCACTCGGCATGGTTCGATCACGTCCATGCAAGCTGTTTATGTCCCCGCGGACGATTATTCTGACCCGGCTCCTGTAGCCACCTTTACGCATCTGGATGCGACCGTCGCTCTAGAGCGTTCCATCGTTGAGAAGGGCATTTACCCGGCCGTGGATCCCCTGTCGTCCACCTCCCGAATTCTGGATCCAAACGTGGTCGGTGATGAACATTACTCGACTGCGCGCGAAGTACAGCAGGTTCTGCAGCGCTACAAAGATTTGCAGGATATCATTGCCATTCTGGGTGTTGACGAGTTAAGCGAAGATGACAAACTGATCGTTTCGCGTGCGCGTAAGATTGAGCGCTTTTTCTCTCAACCGTTTTTTGTTGCCCAACAATTTACAGGCCGTGATGGTCGCTACGTACCATTACGTGAAACCGTGCGCGGCTTCCGTGAAATCCTCGATGGCAAACACGATGATCTGCCGGAGCAGGCCTTTATGATGGCAGGAACGATTGAAGATGTGATCGAGCAAGCAGAACGTATGCAGCAGGAATAATGAAAATTGATATTGACAAAGGGTAATTCTCATGCCCATTCGTTGTGAAATTGTTTCTCAAGACCGGCTCGTGTACGAAGGGGATGCTGATTTGGTTGTTGTCCCTGGAAGAGATGGCGATATGGGGATTCTCCCTAATCACGCTCCTTTACTCTCGACATTGCGATTCGGGATCCTAAAAGTACGCCATAAGGGTGAGGAATTAGATTTCGCGGTCGCTGGAGGGGTGGTTGAGGTACAACCGGATCTGGTAACCGTTCTGGCTGATGCGGCGGAAAATGTGGAAGAGATTGATGTGGCTCGTGCTGAGGCAGCTAAACGTCGCGCAGAAGAAATGCTTTCGAAAGGACCGCCACCGGATACCGACACATACCTGGCGATGGAGGCGGCTTTGAAACGCTCAAATCTGCGGCTTGAAGCCGTCCGTCGATACCGGGGTGGAACGCGTCCGCCAGGGATGGGTGGCAGCAGATCAAGCAGCGAAGGCAGATAATTCATGGCCCTTTTTTCCAGAGAATTGGGTATTGACCTGGGGACATTATTTACACGCGTCGCAGAAGCGGATCAAATTGTCCTCGAAGAACCGACCGTGGCTGCAATCGTCGTACAGGAACAAAAGATGGTCGCCTGGGGACAGGAAGCACAGGACATGTATGGGCGCGTCCCCGAATCGCTGGAGGTCACACGTCCGCTCCAAAACGGTGTGATTGCTGATTATGAAGTCACGGAATACATGTTGGAAGCTCTGCTGCGCAAGATCAGTGGTCCTCTGCGAATTTTCCGCCCCAGAATTATGGTGACCGTTCCCTATGGAGTCACCAGTGTCGAAAGCCGCGCTGTACACGAAGCTTCGCTGCAAGCGGGCAGCCGCGAAGCTTACCTTATCCAACAGCCTTTAGCAGCCGCGTTGGGTGTCGATTTGCCAATTGGAACTCCTTCCGGGAATATGTTGTTATGCCTGGGAGGGGGCGCCACTCAGGCTGCTGTGCTGGCAATGTATGGAATTGTGGCAGCGGAAACTCTGCGAGCCGGGGGAATGGCTTTTGACGAAGCTATCGTTGCTTATGTGAGAAAAAAGTATGGGTTGATTATCGGCCAGTTGACAGCCGAGCAGGTTAAGATCCAGATAGGCGCGGCAGTTCCACAGGATGAGGAGCAGAGTATGGAAATACAAGGCCAGGATCAAGTAAATGGCCTGCCTCGTCCTGCTACGCTTACGACGGGAGAAGTGGTTGAGGCATTACGTGAACCGCTTGCAGCGGTTGTTGAGACCGCCAGAAAAGTTCTCGAGAAAACTCCCCCTGAACTCGTTTCTGACATCATCGATCGCGGCGTGGCCCTCACCGGAGGGGGAGCGTTGCTGCGCGGCATTGATAAATTATTGACCAAAGAATTAGGAGTTCCAGCATATCTGGTTGATAATCCAACTACCTGTACAGCAGAGGGTGCCGCACGTGGATTGAGCATGTATGCACTCATCCGGCGCAATTTACTGGCAGTTTAAAAGAGATTCAATTCATGATTACAAACCGGCTTATTTCCTTGCGGATAGCCAATTCAGGGCGTGACATTGCTCACGCCCTGATTAATTTAAGATCGATTAATAACAGGTTGGATACTCCCTCGGCCGCGACTTTCTAAGTTCACCTGCTCCCCAATCGACCGGCCGGGCTTTGATAGGCCAGTTCCCTGCTACTTACAAATAGTAAGTCATGCGTTGAAGATGGATCGCGGGATCGATATGCTGGACACGCACATCAGATGGCACATTAAGGCTCAAAGGTGCATAATTCAAGATGGCTTTGATGCCTGCTTTAACCAGCTTGTCAGCCACTTCTTGTGCATGCGATGCAGGAACCGCGATCATAGCGACTTTGATCCCGGCGGCTTTGATTGCCCCTTCCATTAAGGCAGTGTCCTGAATGGTGAAATTCCCGATTTGCGTGCCAACTTTAGCTGGATCGCTGTCAAAGATCAATTTAACACAGAAACCACGATCGGCAAATCCTTTATAGCGCATCACTGCACTACCAATATCTCCGGCACCTACTACGGCCAGGTACCAGTCCCGATCGACATGCAGGATGTGCTGAAGCTGATCGATGAGATACTCAATGTTATAGCCAGTCCCTTGCTTGCCAAATTCGCCGAATTGAGAGAGATCCTTGCGAATTTGAGCAGCGGAGATACCCAGCCTCTCGCCCAGTTCTTGTGACGAAGTTACCTGGCGGCCTTCCTCTGCCATTCGTTGCAACGCGCGCAAGTAAAGCGGCAGGCGCCCGACGACGATATCGGGAATTACTTTTTCTTCCATAGAATGTGACCTCCTGGAGCGAAAATAACAGATATTTATTACCCAAATCAATTTACCACAAAAATGCCTTTTGTGCAAACCCACACAATGAATTCACAAATATCGAACAAGTTTCGTACAATCTTTTGAGTATTTCAGGTGCAGTCTCGAGTACTTCACGGCTGCCGCGTTTAAGTTCACACGGCTGAAATAATGGCCGATGGTATAATCGTTTTCCGTGGTGGGAGACGGCTGTTCCAATTTTTATTGCGCCGTAGATATCGTATCTCGAAGTTCAGGAAAGAAAACCAACCTATGTTTATCGACCAGGCAGTTATTTTTGTGCAAGCAGGCAAGGGCGGGGATGGCGTCATACATTTTCGACGCGAGAAGTACGTGCCGCGCGGCGGTCCGGATGGAGGAGATGGCGGCAAAGGTGGTGACGTTATTTTAGAAGTTATCCCAACCTTAAATACTATGTCTACTTTCCGCCAGCAGACCAGGTTTCAAGCAGAGAATGGGTCTAACGGTGGCAAACAAAACATGACCGGCCGATCCGGAGAGGATTTAATCATCCCTGTCCCCCCAGGAACGATCGTTTACGATGATGAAACCGGTGAAGTGATTGGCGACCTGGTAGAGGCCGGTCAACAACTGTTGGTAGCGCACGGCGGTCGTGGTGGTCGCGGTAACAGCAGATTTGCCAGCGCTGTGCGCCAGGTACCGCGCACGGCCGAACGGGGTGAACCGCCTGAGGAGAAGAAGCTACGCCTTGAGCTCAAATTGATTGCCGATATCGGCATTGTCGGTGTGCCTAATGCCGGTAAATCGACATTCCTGGCAGCAGTTACCAGCGCTAAACCCAAGATCGCCTCCTATCCCTTTACCACATTAGAGCCAAACCTGGGAGTTGCTTACCTCGATGAGGATAGCAGCCTGGTATTGGCCGATATACCTGGATTGATCGAAGGCGCCCACCAGGGAGTCGGTCTGGGCCATGATTTTCTGCGCCATATACAACGTACCCGTGTGTTAATCCACCTGCTAGATGGTATGGGGGTAGATCCGATCCTGGATCTGGCGCAGATTAACAGCGAACTGGCTTTGTTTGATCCTGATCTGGCCAAGAAACCGCAGGTTGTTGCCTTGAATAAGATCGATTTGGATGATGTTCAGGCTCTCTGGCCCGAAATCTCTGCTGAATTGAAGCGCCGAGGTTATGAGCCTTATGCGATCTCTGCGGTTGCAGGTACTGAAGTCCGCAAAGTGCTTTTTCGAGCGGCTCAACTTCTAGAGGAAACTCCCGAACCAGCGGCGGTAACAGAAATTCCCGTCTATCGAGTTGAGACTGATCCGAAAGCTTTTACGATCGAGCGCATTGAAGAAGGCTGGCGTGTTACGGGACAGGCGATTGAACGCGCTGCTGCAATGACTTATTGGGAGTATCACCAATCGATCCGTCGCTTTCAGCGCATTCTGGAGACCTTAGGCATCGACGCGGCTCTGCGTGAGGCCGGCGTTAAACCTGGTGATACGGTTTTCATCGGCGATTACGAATTGGAATGGCAGGAATGACGCGCCTGGGTATTTTTGGTGGCACGTTCGATCCCCCCCATATCGCTCACTTGATCCTTGCGGCAGAGGCGCGTTCCCAACTATCACTTGACCGGCTATTGTGGGTGCTGACTCCAACCCCGCCGCATAAACATGAGCGTGAGATTACTCCGCTGGTGGATCGCCTGCCGATGCTTCAATCGGCGATTGATGGAGATGCTGATTTTGAGCTCTCCAGGGTGGATATTGAGCGCCAACCTCCACATTACGCTCTGGATAGCGTGCGGTTGATCCGCGAGATGAACACACAGGCCGAATTGTTTTATCTTATGGGCGGGGATTCGCTACATGATCTGCATACATGGCACAAAGCTGGTGAATTTGTGGCTGCCTGTGATTTCATAGGTGTAATGCGTCGCCCTGATGATGGTGTACTGCTGTTAGCAGTGGAAGAACAAATCCCAGAGATCCAGGATAAACTGCGTTTTATTGATGCTCCTCGTCTTGAAATCTCAGCCTCTGAGATTCGCAGACGGATTTCTGAAGGCCGACCTTTCCGCTATTTCTTACCCCCTGAGGTCTACAAATTCATTCAAGAGCACAATCTATATCGCAAAGCGTAGACACATGGTGGGCTAATCTAACAAGTTAATTCGGCATATCGCTTTACACAATCCCAACCCATATATGCGTGCTCCAAAACCATGGCTTAAGTTCATCGCCAAGTATGTGATTCGCCTCTGTTTTTAGTAAATCGAGACCCAGCTCCTCCTCGCTAATACCCGCTTTGAGCAATTCCTGCACGTATCCAAAGCTGTAGGCAAGTCCTACCAGGCGTTCAGCATTCCCCATCACCACTTGATGAACATTGAACTCCCGAGTGAAACGGAAATAACCACTGGCTTGAATGCGGCAGAGGGGTTAAGCTTTCGGCCACCTGCCTGTCTGGGCAGTAATTTGGCGCTCATCATCTAAAGCGATCGCCCGTTCCCGGAAGTCCCAATAGGCTGATTCGGCTTCCCATACAGATAGCACCGGATAAAAATCATGGTTGTAAGCAGCGAAGACACCTCCAGGGTGCAGCAGCCTGGCGATCTCGGCGAGGGTAGGGTCCGGATCCATCCAATCCAGATATTGAGAACAAGTGACGATGTCAGTACAATGGCTCTGAGTTGGTTGAATTCGATAGACCTAGTTATGGAATTAATACACCGTGCTCGTTATATTTGATCGATAAATTCAAGTGCGCGCAGCATGGCCGATTCGTATTCGGGGGAGTAATCGTGACCGGCGAGTGGTATTTCTTCCAATTCACAGGGGATTCCGTTCTGGTTGAGCATCTCGTACAGCGTCTTGACATTCTCATGTTCGACGCTTTCATCTTCTTCTCCCACCAGCAAATAGCCACGTAGACCCAGATTTTGGCCGGCCTGGATCGCCGGTAGCCAACGATCCAGGTCGTCCATGAAAGGCCCTGCCGGCCCGACAGTGATAAATCCGAGCGTTCCGATCCCACCTTCTAATGCCAAACGCATGGCTGTCTCGCCGCCCATCGAATGTCCCGCCAGGATGACGCGCTGCCTGTCGACGGCGTATTTTTCGATCATTGATTCAAAAGCTTTTCTGACCTCGCTCTCTGCGATTTCATAATTGTCCCATATATAAGCCCCTTTCCACATCGCCTGGGAAGATTGTGGCACCCCGACCAACCAACCCTGGCTGGCCACCGGCTGCCAGAATTCCACCGAATCTTGCGCTGACCCGGCGTTGGTATGCAGGGCGATCATAGCCGGACAGGCAGGTCCTCCAGACTGGCAGCGGCCCTGTGAGCGCAGCAAAAGCAGCGGGTATTTTTGTTCCGGATCCTTTTCCTGCAACAGGCGATTCATTTCTACCAGATGTTCGAAAGCAGGGTCTCCTTGTAGCGATTTTAGGGAAGGGCTTTTACGCAGCAGTACTTCTCCGTACCAGAAGCCGGTTTGTAGGACATCGTTTAAAAGCGCGATCGCCTGCTCACTGTCGCCCAGGCGCGCGGCCAAAGAGATCCGCCAGTAATAAAGCAGGTGAGAATATTCTGGGAAGCTTTCCGAATTTTCTGTAGCCAGTTCAAGCGCTTCTTGATAAGCCTGGTGGCGATAAAGTTCTTGAAAACGGGCCTGCAAATCTTCAAAGGTCAAGAAATCCATAGAAGTAGCCTCAGACATTGAAGCGGAAATAAATTACGTCACCGTCCCGAACGATATACTCTTTCCCCTGTAGTTGCATCTCCCCCACGGCTTTGGCGGCCGTGCTGCTGCCAAATTTTACAAAAGTTTCGTAAGGAATCACTTCGGCTCGGATAAAACCGCGCTCGAAATCGGTGTGTATTTCACCGGCGGCCTGCGGCGCCGTCCAGCCATCCTTAATCGTCCAGGCACGCACCTCCTGGTCGTTCATCGTGAAGAAATTGATCAATCCCAGGATGCTGAAGCTCAAGCGGATCACTTGCTCCAGGCCGCTTTCCTTGACTCCCGCCAGTTCCAGGTACTCATGTCTTTCTTCATCCGTCAGGCCAGCCAGCTCTTCTTCCAATTTGGCACACAATTTAACTGCATGGGCGCTCTGCTGAGCGGCGACTGCTTCCACAGCCAGAGCGTAAGCGTTTTCACCTGCCAACCCCTCCTCATCGACGTTAGCAGCATAGATGACAGGTTTGGCTGTCAGAAAGCGCATCTCCTGCTCGAGACTGTCGTAGGCCTCATTTTCTTGATCAGGAAAAATGGAGATGGGTTTGAATGTCTCCAAATGGCATTTTAATGCTTCAGCGATTTCCAGTGTTGGGCGCAGGTTTTTATCGCCCTTAACCTGCCGGGAAAGACGCTCGATCTTACGCTCCAACTGCTCCAGATCTGCCAGAATGAGCTCGATGTTGACAGTTTCGATATCTGTCTGGGGTTCGGGATGTTCACTGACGTGCACCACGTTTGGATCATCAAAGCAGCGTACTACGTGTACGATGGCGTGAGTATCTCGAATCTGCCCCAGGAACTGGTTACCAAGTCCTTCGCCTTTACTGGCGCCTTTGACCAATCCGGCGATATCCACGAATTCGATGTTGCCGTAAATTCTGCGCGCAACCCCACTCAGTTTTGCCAGTTTATCTACACGCCTGTCGGATAAGGGCACGATAGCTTTGTTCGGCTGGATGGTGCAAAAGGGGTAGTTGGCGACCTGGGCGCTTTGCTCTTTGGTGAGTGCATTAAGGGTTGTGCTCTTACCGACATTGGGTAATCCGACAATGCCAATGCTTAATCTCATGGTCGCCTTATCTTCTTGTAGTAGTTAATCAGGCCATTGGTAGAAGTGTCATGCGAGGAAATTTCTCCGTCGTCTCTGAGCTCCGGGAGGATTGCTTTCGCCAATTGTTTGCCCAGCTCGACGCCCATCTGGTCGAAGGAGTTAATATCCCAGATCGCGCCCTGTGTAAAAATCTTGTGCTCGTAAAGGGCGATCAATGATCCCAAAATCTCTGGCGTCAATTTCGGGTACAGAAATGAATTCGTCGGCCTGTTTCCAGGAAATGTCTTGGCTGGAACTAACTTCTCCAATTGTTCACCCGAGAAGCCTTGTGCGATAAGCTCGGCACGCGCTTCTTCGGGAGTCTTACCCTTCATCAGCGCTTCGGTCTGCGCCAGGAAGTTCGAGACCAGGATTGGCTGATGTTCTCCCAAAGGGTTTTGACTCTGTGCCGCAGCCAGGAAATCACAGGGCACGAGCTTGGTGCCTTGATGAATCAACTGGTAGAAAGCATGCTGTCCGTTAGTTCCCGGCTGTCCCCAGATGATCGGCCCTGTAGTGTAATCTACCCATTCGCCCGAGCGGGTGACACTCTTGCCGTTACTTTCCATATCGCCTTGTTGGAAATAGCTGGGAAAATGCAGCAAGTATTGATCGTAGGGCAAAATGGCGTGCGATTGGGCGCCAAAGAAATTATCGTACCAGATTCCCAGCAGGCCCATGATGACCGGAATGTTTGTTTCGAATGGGGTGGTACGGAAGTACTCATCCACCTTATGGGCTCCGCCTAACAATTCTTCGAAGTGATCCATTCCCAGGTAAATGGCAACAGATAGACCGATGGCTGACCAAACCGAGTAACGTCCACCGACCCAATCCCAGAACTCGAACATATTCTGGGTGTCGATCCCGAAGCGGGCTACGCCTTCCGCGTTGGTGGACATGGCAGCGAAATGTTTGGCGATGGCGGATTCATCCTTCGCAATGTTTAAAAACCAGGAACGAGCCGAATGGGCGTTGGTCATCGTTTCCTGGGTTGTGAAAGTCTTGGAAGCAACCAGGAACAGCGTGGTCTCCGGCTCCAGGTCCCTTAGCGTTTCGACCAGGTCGGTGCCGTCGACGTTGGATACGTAATGGACATGCAGGTCCGGCCGGCTGTAAGGCGTCAGCGCATGCGAGACCATTTTGGGGCCCAGGTCAGATCCGCCGATGCCGATATTGACCACATCCGTGATGGCCTTGCCGGTAAACCCTTTCCATTCGCCGGAGCGGACCGCTTCGCTGAAACGGCGCATTTTGCCCAGGACACGGTTCACCTCCGGCATGACATCCTCGCCGTCCACCAGGATGGGACGATTGGAACGGTTGCGCAAGGCAATATGCAGAACGGCGCGATTTTCGGTAACGTTGATTTTTTCTCCACTGAACATAGCTGCGATCTTTTGATCGAGCCCGGCCTGGTTAGCCAGGTCGAGTAGCAGCGCCATCGTTTTTTCTGTGATGCGGTTCTTGGAATAATCAAAAAGGATATCTTCGAAGCGTTGGGAAAAATGTTCGAAGCGCTGAGGGTCATTGCGGAAAAGATCGCGCATATGTACCCCGGACATTTCTTGTTGGTGCTTGACCAGTGCATTCCATGCGGGTAGATTGCGTAATTTTGGCATATAAGTCCTCCCGATCCCTTAATTTCGCATAGTTTAGATGATCATTTGTGGAGGTTTATCGAAGTGAGTTTTCGCAGCCCCCACGACTGTCCTTCGTTATAACAGATAAAAGACAATTCGAGAAGGCGCTTTGCCGAACCGTTCAAATTTCTTTTTCAGGATTTAATTCAACGGCTGGAGTGTATCAGTGTGCTGGCCCTCGTTTTTCATCAACCAGACATAACCATCTTCCAGGCTGGGGAGAACCTCCTGGGCATCGGGGTAGTCTTGTGGTGCGGGACCAACCAGACGATACTGCACGCCTTCCGAAAGGTGAAGCATTGAGACCACGATCAGCCCGTTATTTGGTTTTTGCCCGTTGGCGGTTGTTACTGTCCACACATTACCTTCGGCTGCATGTGTCAGCTCAGTCGGGCTACCGCGGAACAGTATCTTGCCTTTCGAAAGGATAGCCATATCGCGACAGGTTTGCCCGATATCTTCAACAATATGGGTGGAAAGCAGAACAATGCGCTCCGAGGCCAGATCGACCAGCAGGTTACGAAACCGAATGCGTTCTTCAGGATCCAATCCTGCGGTAGGCTCGTCCACAATCATGATATGCGGGTTATTGACCAGCGCCTGGGCGATACCCACCCGGCGTTTCATGCCGCCTGAGAAGGCTTTGATCTTGCGATCTGCCTGGTCTGACAGGCCTACCATTTCCAGGGTTTCGCTTACCCGGCTCCTACGCAAGCTCGCGTCATCGACGCCTTTTAAAATGGCCATGTAATCTACGAATTGACGGGCGCTGAGTTCGGGATACATTCCTAATTCCTGAGGTAGGTAGCCGAGCACGGTTTTAACCGCGCTGCGCCCCTGTTCATGGCTGAGATCGTGATCATTAACGATCACCGTTCCACCGCTGGGATGGACGATCCCGGCGATAATGCGCATCAGCGTGGTTTTCCCGGCGCCGTTCGGTCCCAGCAGGCCAAACATGCCGGAGTCGATCTTCAAATCAATTTGATTCAAGGCGCGAACAGCTTTGCTGCCTGTGCCGTAAACTTTGGTGAGATTCTTAATTTCGATCATGGTTTTTTTTACCTTAAATTCTTATCTATCAGGTGATTGACGATGTTGATACGTTTCAGTGTTTATTGGCGACAAACACGAAAGGACTTAAATGTAGCGCTCCTGTTTTCGCAGAAGCCACCAGGCAACTATGAAGAAAAGCAGGGCCAGACCCGTCAGGGATAACTGGTTGGTGGGTAGAAAAGTGGTTCCAGGTCTCAGGATGCCCAGGAAGAGAGCGAACCAACGGGCGATTTCATTTGTGTTGAACCAATCTCGCATGATGACCTGCAAAATCCAAACCAAACCAACCAACATCGCTCCAAATGTGCTCTGTGCCAGCAGAAGTCCTGCCGCGATACCCAAAGCGGTCAGGCTTAAACTGGGGGCGATCCAGGCAAATTGACGGATGAGCGGGATTCCCAGAGGAGTCAAGTCAACGCCCAGCACAGGCAAGATTAGCTGAAAGCTGAAGGCAGACAACGCAAGGATGAGCAGGATAAAACCAACCCGTTCGAGCAGCGTGATCCAGGCTGAGACCGGACTGGAAAAATACAATTCTAGTGCCGGATCATCCAACACCGCATAAGCGGCCAGAATTCCGCCCATCAGGGGCAGTAAGCCTCCCAGAAAGCCAACCGCCGTGTTATAGGAATTCATATTTCCGCCCAGGATCAGGATGATGATGGCACATAAAGCCCACAGGGCAGCCGGTAGGATCAGCAAATCCCAGCGGGCAGTGAGGAGCAGGTAACGCAGTGGAAAACGATGAGTTTTATACTTCAAAACATTCATAGCAGACTCCGTTCATCCTTGGGATTCAACCGGGATGGCGGCAGGACGAACCAGATTGCCGGACCGCCAGGCCAGGAAGCGCTCGGTGATAATCAAGGCTGTGAGTATACAGCCTGCCAGAACTGCGATATTCAGCCAGGCATCCAGGGCAGTACTACCAGCCAACGGTGACCCCGACCAGGTGCAGCCATTGAACAGACCGTGACAGGCATACTTCCCGGCAGCCGAGAGATAAGTGTCGGAGATGGTTGGGATGAATTGAGGATTGAGGAAGTTTCCCCAAAACCAATAGCCCGTG
>Ga0315542_1002101_pt1 | contig 12260 bp, 10 predicted proteins | sample SalMarSW160120MG_FD_202541 | JGI IMG/M metagenome (GOLD analysis project Ga0315542, IMG submission 202541) | Salt marsh sediment microbial communities from the Plum Island Ecosystem LTER, Massachusetts, United States - Salt Marsh Sediment SW1601-20 ... | reverse complement strand
ACTGACGCCGCGCACTCGAAGCCGCGCATCGATGGGATCGGTGTCGTGGGGCCCCATCGCGCAGGCACCCGAAGCGTGGTAGCCGGCACCGCCATAGAGCAGCCCGGCCCGCAGGATGGCCTCGTCATCGACGACGGCTCCGCCGGGAACAGTTTCGTCGGACACCATCGATGCAACGGGTTGCTGTTCGACGATCTCACGCATGCGCCGAAACAACGCTACCGAGACGCGCCGGTCGTATTCGGTTTGCAGGTAGGAGACTTCCACCCGTGGCGGTGCCGACGGGTCAGCCGAACGGATGTGCACCGATCCTTCGCTGGTCGGCCGCAGGACGAAGCCCAGCAGCGACAAGCCCGGGCGGGTTTCAAGGCTGCCGTCGCTGGGACCGGCGCCGACGGAGAACGGCGTCATCAGAATCTGGCCGTCCGGACGCGGCGACCCCGGATCGGCCCGCACGAAGCTGAGAATGTCGTAGGCCGGGGTGGCGATGGGCCCGTCGCGGGTCAGCAGATAGCGGACGCCGGTGAGGGCCTGGCGTATCGGCGTGGCCAACATTCTGTTGTAGCCCTTGTTCTCGAGCAGCCGCATCTGCAGCGGCAGACAACGGTGCTCCCGCAATCCCTCGCCGACGCGCGGACTGTCGACGCGAACCCGCACACCCGCGGCGGCGAGAACCGCTCGCGGCCCAATGCCGGACAGCTGCAACAACTGTGGTGAGGCAAGGCTGCCCGCAGAGAGGATCACTTCTCGGGTGGCCCGCAGTTCGGCCGCCCCGTGCCGGGAGCTCACTTCGACGCCCACGGCGCGGTCCTTCTCGAAGAGCACTCGAGAGGCGGTCGCGCCGGTAAGAACGGTCAGGTTGGGTCGGTTGCGGGCCGGTCGCAGGAACGCACGGGCCGAGCTGACCCGGCGGCCGCGGCGGATCGTGGCGGGCGCATAGCCGGCGCGCTCCACGTCGGCGTCGTTGACGTCATCGACGCGTTTGATACCCAGCGCCGCGGCCGAATCGAGCAGCGCCTCGGACACCTCTTCGCCGGTCTGGTTCACCCCCACCGACAGCGGCCCGCCGATGCCGCGCGTGTCGGAGCTACCCAGGGAATGGTTCTCTATGGTTCGAAAGATCCGAAGGATCTCTGACCAGTCCCAGCCGGGGTTGCCCCGCGCCACGATGTCGTCGTAATCGGTCTGGACGCCGCGGTTGTAGACCATCCCGTTGATCGCGCTCGATCCGCCAAGGATCTTTCCCCGCACCCAATGCTCGGCCTGCGCGTTCGGCCCGAACGGTTCCACATCGTAGTTCCATACGTAGCGCGGGTTGCTCAACAGAAAGGCGAAGCCCTTAGGCATCGAAACCGCCGGGTTGCGATCTGAGCCGCCGGCCTCCACCAGGACGACGCGACTCGCCCCGTCGGCGCTGAGCCGATCGGCCAGCACGCAGCCCGCCGAGCCTGCCCCTACCACCACGTAGTCGTATGTGCTCAATCGGACCTCTCATCCTGGTACACCGTATGCGCCTCAGGAGAACGCCGTATCCATCACGGAGACTAACGTGTCGGGGTCATCGGAATCCAGCCTTCGTTCAAGATATTGACCAAGGCCGGGCGATAACCAGACCGGACCGGTTCGCGTTGCGACCCAACTCGTCTACACCGCCAGGCTCGTGATTTCCGGAATGGTGGTCAAGCCGTAAAGTTCCGCGGCGTTCTTCCACAGAATGCGCTGGCGGTGCTCGGGATCGATGGCCGCCAAGCCGCCGTTGGCCGCACTGCGGATGTCGTCCTCGAGCAGACAGGTCGGGTGCGGGTAGTCGGTTTCGAACATGATGTTGGCCGGGCCGACGCGGTCGACAAGCTGTTGATCGAGCCTCTCGAACCAGTAGGTCCCGAGCATCTGCCGGTGGAAGTATTCGCTGGGCAGTCCCTCGAACATCGAGTACTGGGGGTTGTCGCGCATGTAGAGATTGAAGTGATAGTCCATCGATTCCAGCACGAAAGGCAGGTACCCGACGGCGCTTTCGACGATAACCCACCTGGTCTCCGGGTAGCGCGCGAGCACTCCGGAGGCCAGTAAGTCCGACACCGAGTGCGCGGTGTCCAGGGTGATGTTGGTGGTACCGGCGGTCTGCATGGCCCCACCCCCCATCGTGTCCTGGCGGACCTGGTTGAAATGGGTGCTGATGTCGCCGCCGCCGGCGTGGAAGTGGATCGGGAGTCGATGGTCGGCGCAGGCTTCCCACAGCGGGTCCCAGCCCCGATCGGCAAACGGCTTGAGCCCGTGCTTTTCCGGAATGCCGGAAATCACCACGCCCTTGTGCCCGATCGAGGCCGCCCGCGCGGCTTCCTCCGCGGCCGCCGCCGGATTCCAGAAGGGCAGATTCGCCAACGGGATGAACCGCTCGGGTGCCACGCTGACCCAGTCCATCACCCAGTCGTTGTAGGCGCGGATGATGTCGATCTTGAACGCCTCGTCGTCAATCGTCCGGAAATAGTTTCTGCTTATGCCGAGATTGCCGAATAGCGCGGCCACCGAAATGCCGTGTCGGTCCATGATCTTGAGGCGCTCGGCGGTGTCCCACGCCGACGCGTGCAGTTCGTCACGGGGCGGCATGGAAGGAAAGTCCTCGGCCCAGCGGGTGGGGTAATCGTCGTCCGGCGTTTTGATCATGGCCGACGCACCGAAACTTCCGATGCACTGGTCACCGATGAACCACCAGTGCCCGCTACGGCCTGGGTCCTCGCGGACCGTCGGAATCATGTCGCCCCATTTTTGGGATGACATCCGACTGCTCCACAGGTCGGGTGGCTCGGAAACGTGGGTATCTGAGTCGATGACCGGTGTGCTCAATTATCTACTCGATTCGTGCGACACCGACCACCACCACCAATACTCCAGAATACTCAAACTTTAGACTAACCAGGGGGCACCAGACAACCATGGACAACGCGCTTTAAGGCCGTCCGCCGGCGGGCACGTCCACACGGGTTCGCCACAGCGCGCTGGATCGCAGCTCGCGGGCCCGCGTGCGATCGGCCGTCGGTGCCGTGGTGATGTACAGGTCGCACCCGCCCGCGCCACCGAGGATGCATCCGATGGCCAGGTCGTCGCCGGTACAGATGCGATCGGTGATCGTCCCTTCGGGTGTGCACCTGAGCACTGCGCGTCCAGTGGCGTTGGCGGACCAAACCGCGCCCTCGGCATCACAACAGATGCCATCCGGGCGATCGGTGTGGGGGAACCGGACAACGAGTTGGCGCGTGCCCAGGCTACCGTCGACTTGAATTGGCATGCGCCACAGACTATGACCGAAGCTTTCCGCGATGATCAACGACCGTTCGTCGGGGGTAATGGCCAGGCCGTTCGCGTAGCGGAACCCCCCAGCGACCTGGCGCGGGGCCGCGTTTGGCACGACGAGGTAGATCCGAGAGTCGATGGAATCTGGGATGTTCTGCGGGTAGCTGATGCCTTGGTTGGCGACGTATACCCGGTCGTGGGCGTCGACGACGATGTCGCCCCAGTCGAACGTGCTTATCCCGGCCAGATCCGCGTAGACGGACAGCACGCCGTCGGTAACCCGCCAGAGGCGGGCGGCGGCCATTCCGGAGACGAGCATCGTTGCGTCACTGAGGAAGCCGGTGCTGATGGGCGCCGTGGGGAGCTCGGCAAGCGTTGTGACAGTCCCGTCCTCGTCGATCCGCTCGATGGTGCCAGCGTGAATGTCGGTGAGGACGACGGCGCCGTCATGCCAGCGCGGGCCTTCGGCCATGGCGAATCCGCCGGCGACCCAGTGCAGGCCGCGGGCTTTTGCTTTCGATCCCATCCGTCGCCGGTCTTCGTCTAGTTCGTCACGGTGTCGGTGTGCAGTAAGCCGCCGCCGTCGACGGTCAGTACGGCCCCCGTCATGTAGCGGGACAGGTCGCTGAGGAGGAACACGGCGACATCGGCGACTTCTTCCGGATCGGCGAGCCGGCCGAGGGGCACCCGAGCGCTCATCTGGCTCCGCAGTTCGTCAGAGCGCAGGAACATCTCGGTGAGGGCCGGGGTAACCATCGCACCGGCCTGAAGCACATTGATACGCAACCCCGTTGAACCGTTTTCGTTCGCGGCCACCCGCGTCATCGCCTCGATCCCGGCTTTGCATGCTGCGTACAAACCGGTCTTTTTCTGGCCGCGCACGCTAGCCGTGGAGGAGATGTTGACGATGGCGCCGCCGCGAGATGCCATGGCGGCTATCTCGTGCTTGAGGCATATCGCCGTTCCGAGCAGCGCCACGGAGATCAGCGTCCGAGCCTCCTCGACATCCAATTGCGACATCTCACCCAGATGGACTGCGGGCACCGCGTTGTTGCATGCGACGTCGATGCATCCGTACCGGTCGACGGCCTCGCGCACCAGTGATTTGACATCGGACTCAACGGAGACATCGGCAACCACCGGACGCGCCGTCCCGCCGCGTGCAACGATCTCGTCCGCGGTGCGGGCCGCCGTCTGCTGGTCGATGTCGTTGACGACCACCTTGGCCCCGGCAGCGGCCAATCGCAGCGCGATCGACCTGCCGAGGCCGCGACCCGCGCCGGTAACGATGGCAGACTTTTCTGACAGCAGGGGCCGGGGGCCCAGGTCGGTCACGGGTTTACCGTAGGGGAGCCAACCCGATTACTCAAGATATCGACCTCCCCGCTTGGTAAGGTCCGATCACCGCCGAGGCAAAGGTCGAAATTTTGATCTTATGGTCGGCCAAGGGGTAGGTTTTGGTGGTGTCCGGACCCGCCGCGACTGCAGAATGCTCGGTCCAGGCGGCCGTGCGTCGATCGGCTGAACGCTTTGGCGATCGTCCTGCTGTCGGTCTGCCGGGGCGGATGCAGTCGTTCACCGAGACCTACGAGCGGACACTTCGACTTGCCGCGGCGCTGCAGCAGCTTGGTGCCGAGCCCGGTACTCGGGTGGCGATCCTGGCCAGCAACGGGCCGTGGTACTTCGAGTTGTACTTCGCTTCGTGCGAGGCCGGCTTGGTCGAGGTGCCGATCAATGCCCGGTTCACCCTGTCCGAGCAGCAACGCTATCTCGGGGCGCTGGCGCCCGAGATCTTGCTGGCCACTCCCGAGCACGCGAAACGGGCCCTGGAGTTACAAGCTGCGCTGCCTTGCATCCGGCACCTGATCGGTGTCGGTGATGCGCACCGCCTGCCGCTGGACTACGAGCGACTGCTCGCTTGCGCCGAGCCCATCGAGCACGGCCTGCGCGACGTCGACGAACCGGTGCTCGTGTCGGCGACGAGCGGAACATCGGGTCAACCCAAGGCGGTCATGCACACTCAAAGATCAACGGCAACAGCCTATGCGCCGCTGATCGAACAATTCGAAATCGATCTCGACGCGCACTTCGTCACCGGTCTCGCCATGTATTTCGCCACGGCCTACGCGGGCTGGACGGCGAGCTTCATCGGGGGTGGCGCCCACACCATCATGCCGTCGTATTCGCCGGCCGGTTGGGTGGAGCTGGTGGAGCGGACAGGCGCGACACATGGCTTCCTCGGTCCGACCCCGGTGTACATGATCGTGGAGGCCGGGATCGACCCGGCCAGGCTGGCCGGGCTGCGATTCCTGTCGATGGGCGGGGCACCCTGCGATCCGCTGCGACTGCGGGCGTTGACGGCGGCGCTGGGCACAAGGGTGGCGCTGCAACTGTCGATGACTGAATTGGGTGCTGGCACAGTGCTTCGGGGGCATGATTTCCTCGAGCCCAGCGGAGCGCTGAACCCCCGGCACCTTTCGGTCGGCCGTCCGATCCGAGGTTTGCAAGCTCGGGTCGTCGACCCGGGCGGGCAGCCGCTGCCCGCAGGAGCAGAAGGCGAACTCGAGTTCTGCGGGCCGATGGTCAGCCCCGGCTATCTAGGTGATCCCGCCGAAAATGCTGCCGCGTACCACGAGAGTTGGTTTCGCACGGGAGATGTCGCGGCCATCGACGCCGACGGCTTTGTCTTCGTCGTCGACCGGAAGAAGGATCTTATCGTCAGTGGCGGCATCAACATTGCACCCGCGGAAGTCGAAAGGGTGCTGATGGCCCATCCCGCTGTCGGCACGGCCGGTGTTTGCGGTGTGACCGATGCGCTTTACGGCGAGGCCGTGCACGCCGCGGTGACGTTGCGTGAGGGTGCCACCGCATCGTCGGACGAACTCATGACATGGTGCCGTGAGAGACTTGCCCCGGTGAAGAAGCCGAGATCGATTGCGGTTGTCGACGGGTTGCCCGTCAGCTCCACCGGGAAGCTGCTGCGACGCGAATTGCGGAAGCGGTTTGAACCGGCGTGAGCCGAGTGGCACCATCGGTATCTCAATTCGGCTGTTAGTCAGACATCAAATGCTGGCGGACGCGGCCGCCAGCCCGTCGGCCGACAGCCACTCGGGCACCGGCGTCGGGATGGAATGCAAGCGATCGATGCACTGCTCGGCGAACATCGTCATGCTCGCCAGCGCCTCGTCGTGAGTGATGTCGCCCCACTGAACCTGGAATGAGATGTTGCGCGCGCCGGTTTCTGCCTGCAGCTCGCGGACGCGTTCCAAGCACATCTCCGGGGTCCCCCACACCTGCATGTTGGCGTAGCGGTCCAGCGTGAAGCCGGCCGCCATTTCCTTGACGAAATGCGAATAGCCCTCCAACCGGTCGTACTTGTCCCAACTGCCCTGGTCGTAATTGTTGGTCAGATCGAGCAGCAGCGACTCGGACGCCCGCAGCACCCGCTCATAGGCCTCCTGCGCTGATCGTGCGCAATACAGCCAGGGGTGCAGCACCGGTTGGCTCGGCGCGAAGCCGGCGGCCAGCCGTTCGCGGTTGAGGAGTTGAACATCGGCCCTGGTCAAGCCGGTCGACTTCTGCCCTGAGTACATCATGCCCAGGCCCCGACGCCCACCCTCGATGAGGGTTTCGTCGCTGGTGGCGGCCACAAGCAGGCAATCGGCGAGGTGGGCGGATACCGGGCGTGGGCGCAGCGTGACTTCCGGGATGGTGAAGACTTCGCCGTCGTAGTGAAACGATTCGCGCGAGAGCGCGAGTCTGATGATCTCGACCGACTCGTCCATGCGCGCGCGGCGGTCGTGGTATGGCACGCCGAGCGCCTCGTACTCAAACGGCGCGACGCCGCGGCCCACGCCGAGGAGCATGCGCCGATCCGGGGCCAGATTGTTCAGCAGTGCGATCTGTTCGGCCACCCGCAGGGGGTGGTGCCATGGCAACACGACGATGGAGGTGCCGAAATTGATCTGCCTCGTGCGGCCGGCCAGGAAGGTCATCAACTGAAGCGGGTTGGTCATCAAACCGTAGGGCGACACGTGGTGTTCCGGCGCGAACGCGAAGTCATAGCCGAACTGTTCGGCGGTTTGGACCAGCGAAACCACTTCGTTGATCAGCTGAGCGTCACTGCGGTAGCGGTTGCCACGCGAGAAATCCCGCTCGTAGTAGCGGTCCCAGTCGTCGGCGATCGGATGAACCACGACGCCGGTCTCGAGTCTTTGCACGCCGGTCAGCCTTCCATAGTTCCGTTAGTGGCTACCGTAATCGCTGCCCGAAGGAAACTCAAAATCTTGACTATCGTCGAAATTCCAAAGTATCGGCGATGGGCGCCACCTTCTGTTTGGCGACGGCGGTCATGTCGGCATGGTGGCCGTGGACCTCGATCTCGCGCAGAGCGAACCGCCATCCGGCGTCGGTTCGGCGCAGGATGTCCTTGTAGACACCCGCACCGAACAGCGCTAGGTCTGGATAGCGGTAAAAGGTGTGGTCGACCGTGACCCGCGCCTCATCGCCGTCGATCTCGATGTCAGGCGTCGACAGCATGTGCTTGCCAAGGTGGCGACGCTCGATGAACCGCATGATCGCCTCTCGGCCTACGTAATTCTTTCCGAACACGTGCAATACGGCATCGTCGGTGAAGAGTTCACGTAGCTGGCTCCACTGGGCGAGGTCACAGAACCTGCAAAATTTGGCCTGCAGCGCAAGGATGGCGCGTAGATCCTGACACGTGCAGTCGGACATCGGGCCTCCCCGGGTCGTGCGGCATCGGTTGGACCGCGCAGGTCGGCTTCGGATTACTCGCACAATTGACTTTCCGGTAAGGGTAACCCCATTCGGTTGTGACGGTCCAGCACCGGGCCGGCTGTCAAAAGGTCGAGATATTGATTAATATGCGTGGAGCGCTAGGATCGTCCTGGCATGACTGACTTCACCGCAAAGTACGGGCCTGCGGCGGTGGTGACCGGTGCGGCACGTGGTATCGGTGCCGGCTTCGCGCGCGCCCTTGCCGCACGCAGCCTGGACCTGGTTCTCACCGACATCGACGGCGACGGCCTGGACCGTACTGCCGAGGGCATCCGGCGGCGAACCGGACGCAAGGTGCGCACTGTCCTGCTCGACATGACCGAGCCGGACGCGCCACACGAGCTTGCGGAATTCTCCGCGCGGGTCGACGTCGGGCTGGTGGTGTGCAATCACCTCCACCCTGGTGGCAACTGGTGCGTGCTCGACACCGAACTGCTTCAGGTGCATGCGCAGCTCGACAGCAATGTTCGCGCCTACGTCGACATTGCTCACCGGTTCGGCCGACGGCTGCGCGAGCGGAAGAGTGGCGCGTTAATCCTCATGTCGTCTCTGACCGCGGTGGCCGGCTCGCCATTCGTCACCACCTATGGTGCTTCGAAGGCGTTCATTCTGGCCTTCGGATCGGGCCTGGGCTATGAACTGCGCTCCTCGGGCGTCGATGTCCTCACCCTCGTGCCCAGCAGCGTGAACACCGAGACGTACCGCCGCTCAACGCGAAAGCCCTCTCGGATCTTCCCGCCGATGGGAGTTGACGAATTCGTGCATGAGGGACTGAGTCATCTCGGGAGGCGCTGGGTGGCGGTGCCCGGAAAGCGCAACGTGCTCACCACCGCCGTGCTTACCCGACTGCTGCCGCGTCAGGTCGCCACGTCGACCATGGGCCGCAATATAGAGGCGATGGTGCGGGCGCGCTGACGCCGGAAAGGCCATTGAGCGACGGCAACCCGTTACAGTTGGTCCAGCACGCGACTACTGAAAGGGTGATGAACAGTGACGCCCGCGAGCGGCCAGACCGCGGAGGACCCGAACCACGATTCGATTCGGTGGGGACGTAATCAGTGGGAGGCCAAGTATGGTCACGACCACGCCACCGCGATGGAGGCGTTCAGCTCGTTGTTGCGAACGCGTGAGGTGCTGGTCGACTCGATCGATCGTCAGCTCAGTAAACTGGACTTGACCTGGATCGACTATGACCTGCTGTCGGTTGTCGACATCATCGGCGGCGGCGCGATGGCACTCGGCAAGATCCGCCACTATGTCCGCCGTTTCATTGTCCATCAGACGAGCATCACCAACGTTGTCGCGCGGTTGGCCGATCGCGGATTAGTGGTAACGAATCCCGACGATGACGACGGCAGGGTGACCATCGTGCAGCTAACCCCGCTGGGACGGCGGCGGCTGCGGCGCGCGCATACGATCCTGGCGGAGAACGACTTCAGCCTCGACGCTTTGACGCCGGCTCAGCAGCGTGCTCTCATCGACCTGCTCTACGCGGTGCGTCTTGCCAACGACGACGTACACCCGATGCCCGACGAACGGCGCTGAACTCGATGCGTATGCGCCGCGTCGCCCTTCTTGGGCCAAGAGACCGGATTTGAATTCTTTCTGATGCCAGTCGAGCTTCAGACGGCTAAGCAAGCCAGGAGGGCGCGCGCAGCAGCAGGTCGGTGGCCATGAGGATTTGTTGGCGGACTCTGTCATTCGGCGCTGTGCTGGCTCCCGCCCCGACCGCCCAGACCAAACCGGAAACCGAGTCGACGATGGAACGGGCGTCGGCACCGGCCGCGAGTTCGCCCCGCTGGGCGGCCTCGCGGACCAGTCTCGCAATGATGCGCCGGATTTCCCGAGAGCGAGTGCGGAATACCGCCGCGATCTCGTCGTCGTGCTCGCCAAGCTGACCGATTTCGAAGTAGCCGACCGATGGTCGGGGGTTCTGCAGGGTGACATTGACGGTAACGCGCACCAGGGCACGGAGCTGTTCGACGATCCCATCGGCTGTCATGACGAATCGGTCGACGAGGTGCTGCCAGTCCGAGGCAGAGGATTCGGCGACGGCGACGCGGGCTAGCTCACGCTTGGAGTCGAAGTAGCGGTAGATCGCTCCGCGGGTGATGCCGGCAGCGCCCGCGACCGTCTCGAGGTTCATCCGCTCGTACCCCACCGTCGCCAACTCGGCCGCTGCGGCGGTCACGATCGCGCGCCGGGTCATAGCGGAATCGGAGTTCACGGGCCGACCGATGGTTCGTGGCGGAAGCGTTCGCCTTACGCCTGTCGGGCTCACGGCTGCTCCTTTGTTGTGGTCGATAGTAACTATGGTGCCACCGAACCGGCTGTTTCTCACCCGGACCGGGGGACACGCTGTTGGCGCCGCTGCAAGCGCTGAAACGGGCTACCAGGACTGGATTTCGGGAATCACCTTGGTGCCGAGGGTTTCCACGGGGCTGATGGACTCGGCGTCGGACACCGCGCCGAATACGCTATCGATGCCGGCTTCTCTGAGCTTCTCGAGTTGTCTCAACAGCGCGTCCGTGCCTCCCGAGCCATGCGGATCGAGTGAGAGAATCGCGGTCTTCTCGATCTCCTCGTAGTCACGGTTCTCGAGCTGGCAATGCCGTTGCAGCACTTGGAGTTTATGCCCGGCAGCGGGTCCGCCATAGACATTGCACGCGTCGGCGTATCGAGCGGCGAGCCGAAGGGTTCGGCGTTCGCCGCCTCCGCCGACCAGAATCCTGGGCCGGGGTGACGAGACGGGCGGGGGAGAGTTCAGCGTGCTCGCCAGCGTGTAGTACCGGCCCCGGAAATGTGCCGCGGAATCGGAGAACATCTGGAGCATGATCTGCAGCGCCTCCTCGAGTCGGTCGAAGCGCACCCTCGGGGGGTAAAACTCCATCCCCAGCCCGGTGGCCTCCTCCTCGTTCCATCCCGCCCCGATGCCGAGCATCGCGCGGCCGCCGGACAACACATCCAGCGTCGTGACCATCTTCGCCAGCAAGCCGGGCGGCCGATAGGTCACAGGCGACACCAGCGCCAGTAACTCGACAGATTTCGTCTGGGCGGCGATGAATCCCAGCGTGGTGTAAGCCTCGAGCATCGGATCGCTCTCCACGCCGTGGGCGCTGGTTTGCCACACGTGATCGGTGACGCTGATCCGCGAGAAGCCCGCGTCCTCGGCGACCGCCGCGATGCGGGACAGGATCTGGGCTGAAGTGCCGTTTTCGGGCCGCCAGGTGTACTCGTCGAGGTGCAGCCCGAGTTTCATCGCACTCCTTCAACGTCCAGGTTGTTTCAGACCTCGATTACCACCGCTCCGCCCTGACCGCCACCGGCACACATCGCTGCGACCGCTCGGCCGCCGCCGCGGCGGCGCAGTTCGTAGATGAGGGTGGTCAGCATCCGCGCTCCTGAGGCCGCGATGGGATGACCGAGGCTGCATCCGCTGCCGTGGACGTTCACCAGGTCTTCGTCCAGGCCGAGTTCGCGGCATGCAGCCAGTGGCACCGACGCGAAGGCCTCGTTGATCTCCCAGAGTTCGATGTCCTGTGTATTCAGTCCGGCTCTGTCGAGTACCTTTTCGATCGCCCAGATGGCTCCGAAGCCCATGTTGCGCGGCTCGACACCGACTGCAGCCCAAGCTCGGATGCGTGCCATCGCGTCGATGCGTTCGGAATGGGCGAGCGAGGCGCTGGTGATGGTCAGCGCGGCCGCGGCGTCGTTCGCGCCGCCGGCGTTACCCGCCGTGATGGAGAAGTTTGGGATTTCGGGATGTAGCACCCGTAAAGCCCGCATTGTCTCCATGCTCGTGTTGCGCCGCGGGTGTTCGTCGACCGCGAATTCCGTGATGGCACCGTCCTTGAGTCTCGCCTTGATGGGAACGATCTCATCCAGGAACTTACCGCCGTCGATGGCAGCCACGGCACGCTGATGTGAGCGAAAGGCCCACGCGTCGATCTCTTCGCGTGTCAGGCCCGCGGCCTGCGCGGTGTTCCACCCCACCGAGATAGACATGTCGAAGTTCGGCGCGTCCGCCGTCTCAGGGTGGGTGAGCGGGAACCAATCCTGCACATTATTTGTTGTGCCGGGAGCCCGACGCTTGAATTGTGGTGATAGCGAGGTGGATTGGACCCCGCCCGCCACTACCACGTCTTCCATATCGGAAGCCACGCCGGCGG
>Ga0315542_1002099_pt1 | contig 12266 bp, 11 predicted proteins | sample SalMarSW160120MG_FD_202541 | JGI IMG/M metagenome (GOLD analysis project Ga0315542, IMG submission 202541) | Salt marsh sediment microbial communities from the Plum Island Ecosystem LTER, Massachusetts, United States - Salt Marsh Sediment SW1601-20 ... | reverse complement strand
ATTTAACAAACATGACTTTGCGAATAAAAAAGTATTTGAAATCGATTTTAACATTGGCAAAAGAATTCGGTTTCTGTTCAAAGGGAAGAACGATATTCAGCCCGACGGAGGTGCCCCCTGCTTCTGCCGCACCTTTATTGGCCGCTTCCATCACGCCTCCCCCCCCACCTGTAATCACGGCAAAGTTGTTTTCTACAAAAAGCTTGGCCAGTTTTTCAGTTTTTTTATAGATTGAATCAGAATGTTTAATCCTTGCAGATCCAAAGAAACTCACCGCAGGTCCTATTTCATTAAGCGCATCAAAGCCTTCAACAAACTCTCCCATGATCCTGAAAAGCCGCCATGCTTCACCGATATTTAAATCATCAACAAGAAACTGTTTATCCATTTTTATTCAATAAAATCAAATAATATTAAACGTTTATGGACCCCCCCTCTAACCCCTATGGAAACGGGATTCCGATTTGATCCGAAAGTAAACTTTGCAAAAATCTTAAATGATCGACATACAGCCGATAGACTTAAACGCCTCACGTTCGGCCATTAAACCCGATGGTAACATTGCCCTGCTCTACAATAACCGGAACCTTTCGCATACCATCGGAATATTCCAGCATCTTCTTCATCTTCTCAGCATCAGCCTTAACATTAACGTATTTAACGTTCTGACCCTGTTTGGCAAAAGCTTCACGAGCCTGATTTGTATAGGGTCAGTTATCCTTTCCAAAAATCAATATTTTATCCGCCATAAGACCCCCTCACCAAGAGAGTATATGCATAAAAAAGACAATAGATATTCCTAAAATTTCAAGCTATTGTAGAATAGCTTTAATGTATGCCCTAACAGCAATTTAAAGCTTTGTCAATGATTACAGATTGACAAATATCATGGGGGTTGATAGGATTTTTTTTATTTTATGGTGATGATCTCTTTCAAATCTTTGATTTTTGAGTAACATATATTTTTGCATTTTTTGGCAAAAACGATTAACGAGTGGATACAACGGACTTCCGCCGGGACACTTGTAAAACCGGTCGTTGCATGTTGTAAAACTATAAGTGTAACGCTGTTAACGTAACCAATGTTTTGGAATTCTGTTAATTCATATATGAATAGACGACAATCCGGCCTCGTCATAGTCGTTTGAGGCTATGCCGGCTGAAAGCAATTCCCAAGCCCTAATCCGGACCTTGCTTCTTAGTGCGCTGCATCGTATTGCACGTATATCAAACAGTACATCTTTGGTGAAAATACGCGTCCATTTGCACCGGGAGGGGCGTTAGCTCCTGCCCATCCATAAATGCATATTGGGCACAAATTAAGTTTCCAGTGATGAATAATCCAACGAATGAACTTTCAAGGCGTGTTACCATAACCAACGATCTCGGGCTTCATGCCAGATCCGCAGCAAAAATAGCGAAACTGGTTCAAAACGTAAAATCGAATGTGTGGATTATCAAAGACGGAAAAAAAGCGGATGCTTCCAGCATTATCGATATCCTCACACTGGTCTGTCCAAAAGGATCAATAATTACATTAAAAATTGATGATCAATCTGATCTTGGGATTTTAAAAGACCTGGTTCAGTTGATTGAAAGTGGTTTCGGAGAATAATCAGGCATGCTTAATACCAACGAAAGTGAAATACACCTGCACGGTATCAATGTCTCTCCGGGTATCTGCATTGGCAAAGCATATCTGGTCGGAAAAGAGGGTGTTGATGTTGTCGATAAATACTTCATTAGTAAAGACAACTTACAAAATGAAATCATGCGGTTTAAATCTGCCGTAAAGCGTGCCAAAGATAAGCTTCAAGAAATCATTGAAACAACCCCTGAAGAGTTGCGACAGCACATCCATATACTTGAAACCCACAAGGTCTTGTATAAAGATAAAATGCTTTATGGCAAAACCATAGAAACCATAGAAAAAAAACTGGTAAATGCTGAATGGGCCCTCAAAAACGTCGTATCGAATGTTAAAAATATGTTCAGAAAAATGCCGGACCCTTATTTGCAAGGCAGAATGGCAGATATCGTCCACGTATCTGAAAGCATTATGCAAAACCTGGTTGGAGCAAAAACGTTAGATATTGGCGCTATTGGAAAACGGGTCATTCTCGTGGCTGTCGACCTTTCCCCTGCAGAAACGAGTCAGATACAGCTGGAAAAAATAAAAGGACTGATAACGGATCTCGGAGGAAAGACGTCACACACGGGAATCATCGCCCGAACGCTTGAAATTCCGGCTGTTTTGGGTCTTGAAAAAGCGACACATTTAATAAAAAACGATGACATTATCATCGTGGATGGAACTGCGGGAATTGTTATTGTCCATCCCACCGACAAAACCCTTATTCAGTTTGAAGAACGCCAATCCAATTACGAAAGACATATGGCTGTCATTACCCGAAGCAGTCATCTTCCAGCCAAAACAACCGATGGTATTCAACTGGACGTTATGGGTAATATTGAACTTCCTGAAGAAGTTGTATCGGTAATAAACTATGGCGGGGATGGAATCGGGCTTTATCGAACGGAATTTCAATATCTCAGCCAGCGTGATTTCCCGGATGAGCATGATCTGTTCGAAAATTATAAGGATGTCATCGAAGTAATGGCGCCGAATCCCGTTACGATTCGAACATTAGACCTCAGTGGTGATAAAGCGGTTTCTTATGCCTCGAATTCAGATGAAAAAAATCCTGTTTTAGGCCTTCGAGGTATTCGGTATTGTTTAAAAAACCCGGATGTTTTCAAAACACAACTCCGAGCCGTATTAAGGGCCTCTGCATTCGGTCCTGTCAGAATTCTTCTCCCCATGATATCATGCCATGATGAAGTTCTTGCAGCAAAAAAGATATTAAACGAAGCAGCCGATTCTCTGGATAAAGAAGGTATACTTTTTGACGACAATATAAAGGTCGGAATAATGATAGAAGTACCTTCAGCCGCAATCATGGCAGATGTGATGGCAAGGGATGTTGACTTTTTTAGTATCGGAACCAATGACCTTATCCAGTATTCGCTGGCGGTTGACAGAGTCAACACACAGGTCGCGCACCTCTATCAACCGCTTAACCCTGCGATTTTACGAATGATCAAATATGTCGCCGAAATGGCGAAAGATAACGATGTGGAGGTCTGCATGTGCGGAGAAATGGCGGGTGACCCTGTGAACATACCGATCCTTTTGGGATTGGGAATAAACAAATTAAGCATGAATCCTCAATCAATACCGGCGATTAAAAAAATTATTAGATCCCTCAGTGTTAAAGATGCGGTCTTGTTCGTTAAGGATGTTCTTAAAGAGACATCCGAAACAGGCATTATGGAGCTGCTCCTCGGTACTTACGACAGTACTCTTTTTGAATCGGGATACACCTAAGACATAATAGCCTCCCGCTATTCAGGAATTGAGTTCGTTTACATTAATTGAAATAATGGCTTCCGGCTCCGCTTCCAGCCCGTAGGGCTTACAGGCCGGAGGGTAGAGCCTACGCCTTGAAGAGAATATAGAACAAATGGCTTATCGGAAGGAGTCAAAAAGCATTTGAGCACAAACCATATAAAAATAATTACTGAAAACAGAAAGGCCAGACACAACTATTTTATCGAAGAGACGTATGAAGCAGGTATGGTTCTTCTGGGAACTGAAGTTAAATCCCTCCGACTTGGCCGCGTGAATTTAAAGGATTCTTATGCCAGAATTAATAAAGGCGAAGTGTTTGTTCATCAGATACACATCGGTGCTTATCCCTTTGCCTATTATGGAAATCATGATCCTCTAAGAAAAAGAAAACTACTTTTACACGGATATGAAATCAAGAAACTATACGGCAAAGTCAATGAAAAAGGGTTTTCTTTGATCCCTTTAAAGATTTATTTCCAGAACGGCAAAGCCAAACTGACATTGGCGCTTGCCAAGGGTAAACGCAAGTATGATAAACGTGAGACTATCCGACGGCGTGACGAGCAGCGGGACTTGGAAAGATCAAAAAAGGAATATTGACGGCTTCGTAATTGGATTGGGAAAACAAGTTCACAATATGAAATAAAATTCATAGAATTCAACAAAATATTTTAGTATTTTGTTCGCGCTTTAAAAGTCTATCTGTCTAATATTTTTGTAGATAATATGATACAAAGACATTGGCATGATTTCTGCTAAGATTAACTCAATGGGAAATCTTATAAGTTTAAAAAAAATGAGCAGCACGATCAGCAGACAAGAACTGATCGAGATTGGTAAAACAGCCCGTCAAGAAAGGGACCATCTGCTGGAAGAACACCCGGAACTCAAAGAGTTCCAAAAAAAGATCGACAGATGTCTTGACAATGCCGGAAGTTCTGAAAACCGAATGGCCGTATTAGGAATAATGATTGAAGCCAAGCTAAAAGAACTTCGAGACGAACTATCGCATCTTTCGTTGCTGATGCGACAACACCAAACACCGAATCACACCTCTGATGAATAAAAACCCATGCCCCAAAGCCATTACTCCATTATCCCACTATTCCAGTGTTTATTCCTATCATGCCCAGCATATGACAATTACTTCACAATGTGAAATAAAACTCACAGGATTTAACACAACATTTTAGTATACAGTTGGCAAGATAAAATCATAACTACATAATATTTCATTCAATAGTTTCACTTGAAGACTTTGGCATGGTTTCTGCTAATAATTAAACTACTTTTAAAATTTGCGTTTTTAGGATGTTGACGATGAATCCCACTAAATGCCTCCCAGCTTCAACATCAATATCAAAACCATGTGACGGTCAAAAACCTCCAAAGGTTATACTTTAAACGGGGGCTTGAGGCGGCATTTAATGGGTTCATTTAACAGCAAATCGAACCACGAAGTAATCTTGCGAAATTTTTAAAGTTCGGAAGACTCCACACTTGTTTTGGGTGACGGCTCGACCGAACTTAACCGGCCTTGAATTAAACCAAAAAGCTATTCAGGGCAATAAAAGGCAGGGTTTTTTAATGGGCCCTGCCTTTTTATCTCGAACGCCATGCCCGCAGAAGCCATCTATTTCCACCTTGCATTTTCCACGAGGCATGATTATAGTCTTTTGAAAAGGCGAATGTAACAATGTTTATGAGAAAATCAAACCATAACCAAATCAAACCAAAATAAGTCTAATATCGAACGATGAAAGAACATAATGAAAAAATACCGGATCCAAAAGAAATCGAAAAGGAGATCGGCGATTTTTTATCGAAAAAATTTGGAGGCACTGTTAAAATGGTGACGCCACTGGCTTTGCCCCAAAAAGTTGCCACCGAAAAAGGTGAAAAGTCTGGCAAAAAGGAAAAAAGGATCAATTTTGATTTAAAACCCGAAGAATTGATCTCATTTCTTGACCAATATATTGTCAAGCAGGATAACGCCAAAGCAATACTATCCACAAAAATATGTACCCATTTTAACCGTATAAAACGCGCTGAAAACGCTCCCGATGAGACCGACGACATGGTCGGACGCATAAAGAACAACATCCTCATGTTCGGTCCCACCGGTGTTGGTAAAACATACATCATCAAACTCATCGCCAAAAAAATCAATGTTCCTTTTGTAAAGGGCGATGCGACTAAATTTAGTGAAACAGGTTACGTAGGCGGTGATGTAGAAGATCTTGTCCGAGATCTTGTCAGAGAAGCCGACGGTGATATTGAACTCGCTCAATATGGTATCATCTATATCGATGAAATCGATAAAATTGCATCCAGCCGGAATGTCATTGGTGTTGATGTATCTCGATCAGGTGTCCAGCGGGCGTTGCTCAAACCCATGGAAGAAACTGAAGTCGATCTAAAAGTACCTCATGATCCCATTTCGATGATTCAGGAGATCGAACGCTTTCGTAAAACCGGTAAAAGGGAAAAACGATCGGTCAATACCAGTAACATACTGTTTATTATGAGCGGCGCCTTTGGCGATCTATCCCATATTGTTAAAAAACGAATTGCGGATCAAGAAATCGGATTTGGAGCAAACATTAAAAATGTTCGGGATGATAGTGACATTCTTAAGCAGGCAAAGGCAGAAGACCTTATAGAATATGGATTTGAATCTGAATTTGTCGGCCGGCTTCCGGTCAGGGCCGTTTTTGAAAAATTGACGGAAGACGATCTTTTCGAAATCCTGAAGAACCCAAGCAATCCGATAACACTTGGTAAAAAACTCGATTTTGCAGCGTATGGTATTGATATTATATTTGAAGATAGCGCCCTTGAAATTTTAGCGAAAAACGCCTTTTTAGAAAATACCGGGGCAAGGGGTCTTGTGAGTGCTGTTGAGGAAGCACTTCTTGTATTCGAAAAAAAATTACCCTCAACGAACATTAAAAAAATTCCGATAACCGCCACTGACGTGGAAAATCCCGAAAAGTCCCTTAAAAAAATATTGGCACTATCAAGCCATGATAAACTCAACAAAACATATGAAAAGCTGTTTATTGCTGAAAAAGAATATATTAAAAGATATTTAGATTCACACAAGAAAATTTTTGCGAAGAAATACGGTTTGACGCTTACGCAGTCGCGGATCGATGTTGTGGCTTCTTACTACGTCAATCATATAATGGATATAGAAAAGGTCATTAAAAAGATAAAATCTTTCTATGATGATATAAAGAAAATAGAATTATATTTTTTTAAAAATCATGACATCAACATTGTCTTGGAAGATGATGCCATCGATTTTATTATCGATCAGCTTGAAAATTCCACGTATGATCTTGACGCGCTTTACGATCACATTTCCACCGATTTTGAATACGGGCTAAAGCTGGTTCAAGAAAAAACAGGTAAAAACCGATTTTTTATTACCAAAGACGCTCTTGTGAACCCTGAATCCTTTATAAGCAATCTCATTAAAAATGAGCTGAACCTGCACTTGAAAACGGATCTAAAACCATTGGCTTGAAATAAGAATTTGTCCACTTCACCCTATCGTTGCATAATAAATATGGCGAAAAATGGCCAACACCCTTAAATTTTTTAAGGTATAATTATGATTGGAATATCAAAGCTGTATTGTGGCACTGTAGAACCATCCGATGCCCTTCGTTATGGAAGAATGTCGTCCAAACTGCCTTCGCATCTTCTTCAATTTTCCAGTGATAAACGACCTGTGGTTGTCTGGAACGTTACCCGGCGCTGTAACCTCAAGTGTGTTCACTGTTATGCCCACGCCAAAAATATCGCTTTTGACAATGAACTTTCCTTCAGTGAAGGAAAAATGTTAATCGACGATCTCTCAGAATTTGGTGTGCCGGTCATGCTGTTTTCCGGGGGCGAACCTTTGGTCCGAAAAGACCTCCCGGAACTTGCAGCTTACGCTGTCAAAAAAGGGATGAGGGCCGTTATATCGACGAACGGAACCCTGATAACCCCTCAAATCGCTCAAACCCTAAAAGATATCGGCCTCTCCTACGTTGGCATCAGTCTCGATGGAATGGAAGAGATTAATGACCGCTTTAGAGGGGTTAAAGGGGCTTTCAAGCTGGCGCTTAAAGGGATTGAAAACTGTAAAAAGGCCGGTATAAAAGTCGGTCTTCGCTTTACCATCAACAAATCCAATGCCGGTCAAATTCCAGACATATTCAAACTCCTTGAAGAGATGGATATTCCAAGGGTATGCTTTTACCATCTTGTATATTCCGGTCGCGGATCAGAGCTTGTAAAAGAAGACCTGTCCCATGAGGGATCCCGTAACGCCGTCGATCTTATCATGGATCTTACCAAACAACTCCACGACAGGAATATTTCCAAAGAGGTGTTAACTGTCGATAATCATGCCGATGGCCCCTATCTTTATTTGAGACTGCTTAAAGAAAATCCTGAGCGTGCCCGGAAAGTGCTCGAACTTCTCGAAATGAACGAAGGCAACAGTTCCGGGATAGGCATCGGCTGCATAAGCTGGGACGGCGAGGTATATGCCGACCAGTTCTGGCGACATTACAGTTTTGGAAATGTCAAAAATCGACCGTTTTCTAAAATTTGGGCCGACACCTCGGATCCTTTGATGAAAAAACTTAAAGAGAAAAAAAGACACGCCAAGGGAAGATGTGCAACATGTCGATGGTTGGGCATTTGTGCCGGTAATTTCAGGGTAAGGTCCGAAGCTATTACAGGCGATGTCTGGGCACCGGACCCGGCATGCTATCTTACGGACGAAGAAATCGCTTAGAGATCTTTGCAAAGCGTCCTCTTTTGTCCAATTACTTCGTCAGACTCAGATTTTAATCCTCAAAATACCTAAAGTATTCTTGCGGTTAAAATCTTCGTCTTCCTTGAACTTAAACAAAATTGAACGCTTTGCAAAGATCTCACGGATATTTATAATAACTTCTCAAAATAACTTGCCGTTTATGGCGTGGATGAATATGGTACAGGGTTAAATGGGGGCAATCCCTCTTCCTATGTACTTTCTAACACCCCGCCATCTAAGGCGGATTGCTCTAATCATAAGATAGGAGTTGCTATGCTATTTCCTGACTACAGGCCGAGACGGTTGCGACAAAATGATGCGTTTCGCCGTATGATACGCGAAACCAAACTTTCAGTTGATGACTTCATTCTTCCGCTGTTCGCCATCAACGGTAAAGGGGTAAAAAACCCCATTGACTCGATGCCGGGACACTATCAGTTGTCTATTGACAATCTCGTTAAAACATCTAAAAAAGCCTATGACTTAGGCATTCCTGCAATAATGCTGTTTGGATTACCGGAAACGAAAGATCCCCTTGCCACCAGCGCGTATGACAAAGACGGTATCGTTCAGAAAGCGACACGCACTTTAAAAGACAAGATACCGGATCTTGCCGTCATCACCGATGTCTGTCTGTGTCAGTATACCGACCATGGCCATTGTGGTGTTGTGGACGGCCATATCATTGATAACGACGCTTCTCTGGACCTTCTGGCCAGAACCGCTCTTTCACATGCACGGGCGGGTGCAGACATGGTCGCACCTTCTGACATGATGGACGGCCGTGTGGCTGAAATACGTAACATTCTGGATGAAAACGATCTCAGCAACGTTCCAATCCTTTCATATGCCGCCAAGTATTGCAGTGCATTTTACGGTCCCTTCCGCGATGCGGCGCACTCTGCCCCGAAGTTCGGAGATCGTCGAACGTATCAGATGGATCCCGCCAATGCCATTGAGGCCATCCGGGAAGTAACCATGGACGTCGAAGAAGGCGCTGATATCATCATGGTAAAGCCTGCCCTTCCCTATCTCGACATTATCTCCCGGGTTCGGGAAGAAATCGATCTTCCCATCGCCGCATACAATGTCAGCGGCGAGTATGCCATGATAAAGGCGGCCGAAAAAATGGGATGGGTAGACGGCAAGAAAGTCATGATGGAAACCCTCACTGCCATTAAGCGGGCCGGCGCCGACATGATTTTGACGTATTTTGCCCTTGAAGCAGCAGAAGCACTAAGGGCCTAACATGATGAAAAACAATAACGATACATCATCCTCAAAACATCATCCCCATGGTGAAAATAAGGGGCAATCTTTACGGCTGGTAGCCTGGGAAACCACGCGCAATTGCAATCTTGCCTGCATGCACTGCCGTGCATCGGCGACACAGGGTCCTTTCAGCGGAGAACTTGACACGGATGCATCTTTTCGCCTGTTGGATCAAATCGCACAAGTCGGAAAGCCCATCATCATCCTGACCGGAGGGGAGCCGCTTCTACGAACCGATATCTTTGATATTGCAAAGTATGGCACAGACAAAGGGCTCAGAATGGTCATGGCGCCCAACGGCACCCTGATTACCGAAAACATCGCCAAACAAATGGCAAATTCCGGAATTCAAAGAATAAGTATCAGCCTTGACGGTGCCACCCAAAAAAGCCATGACAGATTCAGAGGTGTGGATGGCGCCTTTGAAGGTGCACTTCGGGGGATACGGCTGGCAAAAGACGCCGGTATAGAATTCCAGATAAATACCACCATCACCAAGACAAATCTTCACGAAATCCCAAAAATTCAGGATCTTGCCGTAAAAATGGGCGCGGTCGCCCACCACATCTTTCTCCTAGTGCCAACAGGCCGGGGCAAGTATATTGTGGATCAGGAAATATCCGCCATAGAATATGAACGCACATTGAACTGGTTCTATGACCAGAAAGAGAAGACCCCCTTGCAGCTTAAAGCCACATGTGCCCCCCATTATTACCGAATTCTTCGGCAAAGAGCAAAGCAGGAAGGAAAATCGGTCACCTTTAAAACCCACGGAATGGATGCCATGACCCGTGGATGTCTGGGGGGCACAGGATTTTGCTTCATCTCTCACCAAGGGATTGTTCAGCCATGCGGATTTCTAGATGTGAATTGCGGGAATATTACCCGAACATCTTTCGCAGATATCTGGAACCATTCAGATATCTTTCTATCTTTACGCAATTTTGATGAACTAAAGGGCAAGTGCGGCGCTTGTGAATTCAAAAAGGTGTGTGGCGGTTGCAGAGCGAGGGCCTACGAAGCGACCGGCGATTTTCTGGCCGAAGAACCTCTGTGCAGTTACCAGCCGCGCCTTTTAGAAAATAGGAAATAGCAATTAGATAATCGAAAATCGAAAATAAACGCAAATTTAAAAAGAAGGTGAGAAGATCAGAAGTTTGGAGGTTTAGCGAAATAGCAACTTTCTTGCCTTGCCACCCTCTCACCTTCTTGCCTTTTACCTTCTTATTTTCTTATGTTTTCAAAGTATTTTTTTATCCGTGATGTCCCCTACCCTCTTTCTTCTTTTCTAATTCCTCTTTTCTCTTTCCTCAGACCCGACTCAATTCATGACATGTAATACCTGATACCCGTCTTTTTCCAGGGCTTGTCTGATAACCTCTGTATCGCATGGCAGAAGCCGGAAGTAATACTCTCTTTTGCTGGCTTTCTGAGCCGTCATCCCCACATTGACGATGTCTCCGCCATTATCGTTGATAATCTGTAAGACATCTCTAAAGGAACCCGGTTTATCTCCTACAACCAAATCAATGCGTGAACTCGCGGTAAGAAACCCCATCATATCGATAAACGTCCGCAGAATATCCGTTTCCGTAATAATGCCAACCAGTTTATGGTTTTCCACCACTGGCATTCCACCGATTTTATGCTTGTATATCAGCTGAGCCGCATCTTCGATGTCGTCATCCGGCCCCACGACGATAGGATTTTTTATGATCAAATCACGGAGCGAAATATCCCCCAACATGGAGGGAAGAAGGCCCTGCTTTAAATCCGCAAGGGTAATAAAACCTTCTATTCGATTATCTTTCGAGACAACGGGAAGATGCCGGATGGAGTTAATCTTCATCAGTTCGATGGCTTCCTGTATCGAGGCGTCTTCCGTTATGGTAATTGGATCGGAAACCATTAATGTTCTTATTTTCATGATGCCTTCCTTTGATAAAAATTAAAACTTAATCCAGTGCATTCAAAACCAGTGTGATCGGCCGTTCTTCTTCACTTTCCCCGGTAAATCTTATGGGACCCGGCCGCCGGTAGTTGTCGTCACCCGGAACCGCCGCAAGCCATTTTTCTCTAAATGCCTTTACGATTCTAAAAGAAGCTGAATTGACATCAACTATACTTTTTTCCAAAACAAGCGTAAGCTTCCCTTTTCTTTCTTCGAGATGCATCAACGGCGCGATGGGAATTCCAATGGGTTCCCATTGGGTAAAATCCTTCTCCAAATTCCTTATGGCCGCCATCTGACCCGTAGCACCATTGGCGATCAGGCTGAAAACCGTTAATCCCAGGTTATAGGTATAGTTACAGTCAAATCGAGTTGGATCGTTGCCTCTGCCGTCATACCCATAAAAATGAATCTGCGTTTTGAATTTTGGTACGGATTTTTGAAAAATCTTTTCAACAGGCTCAGGAATCTCTTGAGTTTCTGAAATTGCCTGTTCCTTTTCAAGGGCCTGCTTAAGGGTTTTTATGGATATTATTGAAGGTTTAAACAGTAGAAACTCGGTATCATTATAATTCTTGAAAATAATGGGACCAAAGTCATCCGGGTTTAGCCCTTCTTTTTCGAGAACCTTCCGAAAATAGGGTTTTTCGATTCCAATTTTATACGTACCGTTCTCTTTTAAAATATTCAGGTAGTCCTTCACCAGTCCCATGAGCACCTGTTCGGTTTTAACCTGGGAAAACTGAAAATTGCCGTGACTGTCTCTTTCCATGAGAAGACCTTCCTGAAAAAAATCGGGAATATCATTAAAC
>Ga0315542_1002098_pt1 | contig 12266 bp, 9 predicted proteins | sample SalMarSW160120MG_FD_202541 | JGI IMG/M metagenome (GOLD analysis project Ga0315542, IMG submission 202541) | Salt marsh sediment microbial communities from the Plum Island Ecosystem LTER, Massachusetts, United States - Salt Marsh Sediment SW1601-20 ... | reverse complement strand
CATGCTTCAAAATATGAAACAAATAGTATATACTAAACTCACCGTGGGATTATTTTCATTCTATCTATTAACGAAAGGAGCGGCCAATGAATTTCAAATTCGGTGTTGATTCGTTTATCTGGTCCGAGAATTTTTCCGAAAAGGACCTCTGGATCATTCCCAAGGCAAAGGAGCTCGGGTTTGAAACCATCGATATTGCAATCGCTCATCCCGAGACATTCCCCACCGAGAAGGTAAAAAAAGAGGCTTCCGGCGCCGGTATCGAGGTTGTGACGACAACAACCCTGAACGAGAGCACGAACCTGATTTCCCCGGACCCCGGTATCAGAAAGAAGGGTGTGGATATGCTCAAGCTGCTCGTTGACATCAATTACGAGCTGGGATCTAATATTTTAGGCGGCGTAAATTACGCCGGGTGGGGGTGCCTCACCGGAAAGCCGCGTACCGAAGACGAATGGAACTGGTCGGTCGAATCGATGCGGGTAGCCGCCTCATATGCAAAGGAAAATGGTGCCCTGACAATCGCCTGCGAGCCGGTCAACCGTTTTGAAACCCACTTTCTCAATATTGCGGAGGATGCGGTTCGCTACTGCAAGGACGTCGGAACCGGAAACATGGGAGTACACCTCGATTGCTTCCACATGATTCGTGAGGAGATGAGCTTTAAAGGTGCTGTTGAGACCTGCGGCAGGGAGTACCTCGGCTATGTCCACGTATGTGAAAGCAACAGGGGTATACCCGGAACAGGTCTCGTTCCGTGGAAGGAATTCTTTACCGCAATAAAGTCCATCGGGTATACCGGGCCTATGGTCATCGAGTCCTTCGATCCGAGCTTCGAGGAGCTGAACAGGCTGTGTGCAATCTGGCGGAAGTTCGCCGATTCCGGCGAGGAGCTTGCCGTTCAGGGCTTGAAAAACCTGACACGGATTGCATCAGAGATTTAGTTCCCAGGGCCGATACCATTTTTCGGGTGTAAAGAATACAAAAAATGGATTATTTAAAAACAGGGAGAAAAAAATGGTAATGAAAAAATTCATCAACAAACCTGAGGATGTCACACACGAGCTGACCGAAGGCCTCGTCAAGGCGTACGGCAACTACCTGAAACTGATCGATAACGACATCATAATCCGCACGAAGCCTAAGGAAAAGGGCAAGGTCCAGATCGTGTTTGCCCAGGGCATAGGGCATGAGCCGGGATTGACCGGTATGCTCGGACACGGCATGCACGATGTCTCTATTCCGGGCGACATATTCGCCTGCGCCGGCGGCGACAGGATATATGAAGGAATCAAGATCGCCTGGGAAATGAGCGGAAAGACGCCCGTACTCGTTTTGATAGCGAATCATGAAGGAGATGTATTGAACGGCAATATAGGGATGGACATGGCACAGGACAACGGAATCAAGGTTGAGAGCGTTCTCCTGTACGACGACATTGCGAGCGCCCCGAAGGGGCAGGAGGAGGAGAGGCGGGGGATGGCCGGTATGATTTTCAGCTTCAAGATCGCCGGTGCGCTTGCGGAACAGGGCGCGGATATCAGAACCATTGTCGAAAAAACGAAACAGGTGAACGACAGCACCCGCACCATACTCGTGGCGATGACCTCATGCACCATTCCGACGACGGGCCAGTCGCTTTTTGCAATCGCCGACGACGAGTTCATCATCGGTCCCGGCCAGCACGGTGAACCCGGACCCGAAGGCCCTATGAAAATCAAGACCGCAAATGAGGTTATGGATGACGTTGCCGAACGGCTCATCGAGGACGGCGGATACAAAAGCGGTGACGAGCTCCTCGTAATCATAAATGGGTGCGGGGCGACAACCCTGATGGAGATGTTCATCCTGTACAGACGGCTTGAAGAACTGCTCGCTTCGAAGGGAATGAAACCGTATAAACCTCAGATCGGTAACTACATCACCACTCAGGAGATGGCGGGATTTCAGCTCACCATGTGCCGAGCGAATGAGGAGGTCAAAAAACTCTGGGACGCGCCGTGCGATACGCCCTACTTCAAGATCACGGGCGTGTAGCCGGGGTCAGGCACAAGGCTGCATTGCCCGGTGATATTGAGCTGCTTAAACGAGTCGCTCTACAAATAAATAAGTATTATGTCCCCATAATTACCTATTCCCCATAAATAAGTATTATGTCCCCATAATTGCGGCTGCCCCCGGGTACTTCACGTCTAACAATTGCGTATAATGTCCTCATATTTCTATCGGGGAGGCTGCTGTATACGTATGCAAAACAGCGTCCCCTTCTCCGGGAATGAGCTCGCAGTGATCTCCCATCCATGGGAGTTCAATATCGACCGAACTATAGAAAGCCCGAGGCCCGTTCCCGGTTCGTTTCGCGAGTTCGTCCCACGGTAAAAGGGTTCGAAGATGTGCTCTATTTCTTCGTCCGAAACCGACGGGCCTGTATTCTCCAGATTAATTATTACATACTCCTCCTCGCGGTATGCTCTCAGGCTTATTATATCCTTTTCGCCGGTGTAGCGGATTGCGTTGGTGAACAGGTTGTCGAACGCACGCGACAGGAGTTTTTCATCCCCCATAACCGTCGCTCCTTTTTCTAGTGCGATTGACGATGTGAACTCTCTCCCGTACACAGCGGCGTCCTCCCGGTACCCGTGGGCGATGCGGGTCAAAAAATCGTGAAGGTCGATGGGCTCGAAACGCTGCCGCCACTCACCTGTTTCCATCTTTGAAAAATCGAGCAACTGCATAATCCGTTCTTCTAAAATCTTTGATTTCGAATATATTATATCGATATACTTTAAAAGAAGCTCGGGGCTTTTGGCGAGGCCGTCAGAAATTGCCTCTATATAGCCCCATATCGAGGTAAGCGGTGTCCGCAGGTCATGGGAAACAGCCATCAAAAAACGCGACCGCTGGGCGCTGTTCTCCTTGAGCTGCCTTCGCATCTTTTCGAACGATCTCGTGAGAGAGGCAATTTCATCCCTGCCCCCCGCCTTCAGCTCAAAATCTAGATCCCCGGATGCAATCTTTTCAGTCGCCGCCTCGAGCGTACCGATAGAGCGGTTCAGTGAGTTTACGATGAATATCATCATAACGGCCGAGAACAGGATAATGGCGATAAAAGCGTACACGGTATTTCTGAAAAATTTAACGATTACACTGGGCCTTTTTCGCCGGACAAAGGGAAGGCGAAGGAGCACCTGGCCCTTAACCTCGTTATCAACGGCAAACGGCCGTATAACGTATTCATAGGATTCGGTGCCGGAGAATTGGTTGTGCTGAAGAGCGCCTGCAAGCGCATCTCCGGTTTCAAGGCCCGGTATATTCGAAAGAACAACCGCCCCATCCAGGTCAACAAGAGCAACGTTAATACCCTGCGGAATGTGTATCTTTTGCAGATCGGGGTACACATCCCCGTACTCTTCAGGGAGACGGTGATCGATCCATCCGTGGGCCTGAAAATAATTCGGCACCTTCGTTTTACTGCTATTTTCCGAGACCATCATGTTTATGTATCCAGCTAACATGGTCACAAACACGGGAATAATGATGTTTCCGACAATAAGAATGAGAATCTTCGTCTTGACTTTCATATTCCGCCCCCGAGGGTATTCGGGTTGAATCGGTATCCGAAACCCCGGATTGTTTCGATGAACTTCGGAGATGCGGGATCTTTCTCGATCTTTCTCCGCAGCCGCTGAACATGAACGGCAACGGTGGTGACATCCCCGTACTCGTATCCCCATACCTTCCTGAAAATCTGTTCCGGGGTTATGGTAACACCGGGATTCCGTACGAGCAGAAAGAGAAGCTCGAGCTCCTTCGGCGGTATGGATACCCGTTTTCCGTTTTTCTTGAGCAGGGCACCCTCCGCATCCAGGGTAAAATCACCGAACCGTATAAGAGCTGTATCCCTTGAATCGTAAAAACGCCGAAGATGCGCCCGAACACGCGCGGCCAGCACCTTCGGTGAAAAGGGTTTTGTTACAAAATCGTCGGCTCCCAGGCCGAGACCGAGGATCAAATCCTCGTCCGTATCACGGGCCGAAACGATTACAACGGGGATGTTTTTCTTTTTTCGCAGTTCCCGGAGCGCTTCGAAGCCGTCAATGCCCGGCAGGTTGATATCAAGAACAAGAAGGTCGAAACCGTCGCTCTCCAGGGCCGAAAGACCTTCCTCCGCAGTAGGGTACAACGAGGACGTTATCCCCTCTTTCTCGAGGTACATGCCGATCAGCTCCCCGATCTCCCTGTCATCCTCGATTATGAGAACGTTCGCTTTCATCCATTATTTCCCGCAGTATCTCCCGCCTTTAAGACTGCTTCTTCAAAGGAGATATGCGTTTTGAACCTGGTTATACCCAGCCTTCCGAAAAGTGAATCGACCAGCGAGTACACGACGGGAATAACAACGAGCGTCAGCACGGTAGCAAATGCAAGCCCGAACGCTATACTCACCGCCATCGGTTTCCAGAAGGACGAAGCGCTCGAAGTCGAAACGATTATCGGTGTAAATCCCGCGATCGTCGTGACCGTTGTCAGAATAATAGGCCTCAGGCGCAGCATACCCGCGTTGATCAGCGAATTCCACCGGTCGACCCCCCTCTCCCGCTCTCTGTTCACAAAATCAACGAGCACCAGAGAATCGTTCACCACCACCCCCACCAGCGCAAGCACCGCCACGAGGGTGTTGAGGGAGAATGGCAGGTGTGTAACAAAAAGGCCGAATATCACCCCGATAAAGGCAAACGGTATGGTCACCATGACGATCAGCGGCTGAACGTAGGATTTAAACTGGGTGCCGAGTATGGTATACACGAGAAAAAGAGCGACGATAAAGGCTATGTACAGGGAGTGGTAGGTTTTTTTCTGCTCTTCTGCAGCGCCGCCGTACACCAGAGTATATCCGGGAAAGCGCTTCGAAAAATCGGAAAGAATGCCCTTTTCACCCCTTACTCTGTTTCCCCTGAGAATACTGGTCACCTCGTCCGGCGTACGCATCTGCATGCCGCCCTCACCCCGGTACGACGTCGTGTTTCCGGTGACGGTTAAAACCCTCTTTTTATCCCGGTGATCGATCTCGGAATACCCCTCGATGATACGAAACTCGGCCACATCCTTCAACGCGACCAGCATCCCTGCATTCGTTCGTATGCGGAGGTTCTGTATGGCGTCGATATTATCTGTTTGCTCGTCACTGTCCCTCACAATGATGTCGTACTCCTCAAGCCCTCCACCGCGGTACTCTGAAACGGTCGTCCCATAAGAGGCGGTGTTGACAAGACCGGCAATATCCTGCACCGTAAGCCCGTACAGCGCCAGTCTATCATACTTCGGTACGATAGTAAGCTCTTTTTCCCCGGATTCGAAACTGGTCGAGAGGTCAGCCACACCCGGAATCTTCTGCAGTTCACCGATGATATAGTCGCCTATGAACTTGAGACGGGTAAGGTCATTTCCTGAAATTCTCAGCTCAATATCGTTTCCCGTAGGGGGACCATGTCGACTTGTATTGAATTTATAGATGTATATACCGGGAGTCGTGCTCAGGAAGGAACGTATCGACTGTTGTATCTGCTCTCTCGAATATGTGGAATTATCCGGGTTTTTTAGGTCAATCCGTATTTCCGCGTTGGAGGTTGCGGTTTTCCACATTCGCTCCTCCCTGAGCTGTCCAACGGTCGAAACCACCGCCTCGATATCATTTTTCTCCTTCATATTCAGTATGTAGTTTTCAACTTTAGAAACGACGGCATTGGTTTCGTCGAGTGATGATCCGGTGGGAGTCTGGAGCTGAAGCACAATGGTTGTTGAGATGCCCCGTGGAAAGAACTGAAACCTGACCGCCCTGAAGGCAACTGCCGTACCTGCCAGAATCAGGGCGGCAACGACAAGTGAAATCACTAAAAAACGATGGCCGAGCGCAAACAGTATCGCCTTTTTGTACCGCCGCAGAATCCAGGTGTACAGACGGTTTTTCTTATCTTCTTTTATTTTCACTTTCCCGGACAGTTCGGCCACGTGGGAGGGCAGAATTAAGAGGCTTTCAATAAGTGAGGCCGAAAGCGCAAATGCCACAACTATCGGAAAAATCTTCATGAACTTGCCCATCATGCCCCTCATCATCAGCATCGGGATGAAAGCGACGATGGTTGTTGTCACCGCGGCGACAACCGGCCACATGATCTCTTGCGTACCCCTGATCGTCGCTTCACGCACACCCATGCCCCCCTCAACGTATCGGTGAATGTTCTCCAGCACGATAATCGCGTCGTCGACAATCATACCGGAAACGAGAATGAGGGCGAAGAGGCTCAGGTTGTTGATGGTAATGTTGAACGCGCGCATAAGAATGAATGCAAGAAAAAAGCTGAACGGTATGCCCCACACGGCGAACAGGGCGTTGCGCCACCCGATAAATATAAACAACAGAAAAAAAACGAAAACGATGCCAAAAAGCGCATTGGTGCTGAGGGTGTGGATACTGTTCTTCACGTCGATCGAGCCGTCGTTTCGCACCTGTATATCGACGCCCGGAAGGTCTTTCTGGAACTCTGCAACCTTCGTCCTGACGTCCTTCATCACCCGTATAATGTCCCCATCGGCATTTTTATACACAAAGAGGTTAACCGAGGGTCTTCCATTCAGTTTTCCCAGTATGGTGGATTTCTCAAGAGTATCCTGCACCACAGCCACGTCCTTGATACGGATCGCATTCCCTTTTTCATCCATTCTCAGAACCAGGTTTTGGATCTGCTCCAGCGAGTCGAACTCCCCCACAGTGCGCATCACGAATTCGGTCGCACCTATTTTCACCGTTCCGCCCGGAATATTGATATTCCGCGATTTTATTGCTTTTATCAGATCGTTGAGTGTTATACCGTATTCGTTTATTTTTGCCGGATCTGCATCCACCCAGATCTGCCGCGCGCGCGTACCCGAGATTTCAACCCGTGAAACATTGTCGACATCGAGGAGCCGGTCGCGGAGGTCATCCGCCATTTCGCGGAGCGCATTCCCGGATAGGTCCCCGCCGATGCCGATCGTGCAGATTGAATTCACCTCGCGCATATTGAGCCTGATGATATTCGGCGTATCTGCCCCTGCCGGCAGATCGGTCACCTTGTTCATCGCGGTATTCAAATCGTCCCAGGCTTTATCGATATCAGCATTGGGCAGCATGCGCACGCGGATACGCGACTGCCCCTCCCGTGATGTCGATGAGATGTAATCGATATTTTCGATACTGCTGATCTGGTCTTCTATCTTTTTCGTGACCTGCTGTTCCATTTCGAGCGGAGAAACGCCCCGGTAGTTTACAATGATGTAGAATGCCCCGAAATCTACTGCAGGCATCTCTTCTTTTGGAATCGTCACGATCGTGTATATCCCGAAAAGGAACACGATGATCATTATCATATTGACCAGAACTGGATTTTTTACCGAGAATTCCGGAAGCGACATACAAGCCCCTCTGTTTAATCGTTTGTTACCCTGATATCGACGACGGTTCCCTCCGTAAGATTTTCAGCACCGTCTGTTACAACCTCCATGCCGGGCTGAAGCCCCTGGCTGATGATGACGTTTTCACCTATCTTCTCCCCTAAAACCACACGCAGTTTATGCGCCTTTTCCTTGTCGGTGACGACGAAGAGGTAGTGCTGGTCGTACTCTTCCAACAGGTCCTGTTGAGGTATATATAAAACGTTTTTCCATGTCTTTGTCTCTATGCTGCACTGCACTATCATACCGGGGTAGAGCGTCCTGTCCGGATTATCCAGTTCTATTCTTAGCGGGTAATTCGCAGTATTCTCACTCTTTTTGATTCCGATTCCGGCGATCCTTCCAGAACGCTCGATGGTATTCCCGTAGCGCACCATCACCTTCTGTCCGCGACGCAGGTACACGATATCGGATTCACCGACACCGGTATTCACGACGAGCCTTTTCGTATTGACGATGCTGCAGACCGACGCACCGATCGTAATGTTTTCACCAACTTCAAGTGAAAGATCTGCAATATACCCCGATACCGGCGCAAGAAACCGCGAGTTGTTGTAGTTTTTCTCAGCAAGCTGAAGTTCCGCTTCAGCGCCATCCTGAGCTGCCCGCGCCTTCTGGAGACTGCTCTGCGCCGTCATGTACTCGTTTTCAGATACATTACCGCCGGCATAGAGCTTTTCAGTTGCCTTCATCTGGAGCTCGAGTGCTTTGTAGGATGCCTGTGCGGACAACACGTTCGCCCTCGCCTGTTTCAGCTGAACTTCGTAATCGGTATTGTCTATTCTCCCGATCTCCACGCCTGCATCAACCCAGTCTCCCAGGCTTTTATACACGTCAATCACCGTGCCGCTCACCTGGCTCTTCATTGCGATGTCGGTCTCACCTTCGAGAACTCCGGTGACCAGGGTGTATCGGGTAAGATCTCCCGGTTTTATCCTTTTGACAACTACAGGCACTTTTTTAATCGCCCCTGACATTTCCTTGTATGCATCCTGCTGCGGGGCCTGAGCCGGAGGTTTTCGTTTTTTGAAGGGCAGGCCGTCGCCCACCCCCGTACAGCCGGTAATAAGCAGCAGAGCCAATCCGCCACACAGAAGATACAACCCGATCTTTCTCATTGTTCCCCCTCCTGCCCCAGCACAAACAACTTATGAAGCTTCTTTTTATCGTATAATCCCATCAGTTTCATGAGGGATGATTCCGCCCTGAGAAAATCATACCTGGACGTCGTGTACTGGCTCTCCGCAGAGGTAAGCAGAACCTCCGTATTCAGCAGATCCGTCGCGGAAACTACACCGCTTTCAAAACGAACCTTCATCTGCTCATAGGTTTCTTGTGCGTACTTCATTGCCTGCTGCGCCGAACCGATCGAACGGGCCGCAGTCGCCAGTGCATAGACTGCACTCTGTATCGAGAGCGCTACCCCGTCTTTTGCCGATTCATAGGTATAATTCGCCTCCTCAAACCTCGAAGAGTTGCCTCGCATTTCGTCTACCGTATCGATGACGGGGAAAAGTGGGAGCGAACCGGAAAGGGTGACAATCCCCTGGTAGGTGTAGGTTCTGTCGAGATCGCTTTTGTCCCAGCTGTTCGTAAACGACAGGCTGATTGAAGGGAAAAAAGCCTGCCGCGCGATTGAAAGGGTATTCTGACTGATTTTCACAGATGCAGCCGAAATTTTCAAAGACGGATTGCCGGTCATACCGATTGAAACAGCGCGCTGCGCGATTTTTTCCATCGCCTGATCGTCCAATGCACGCACTCGTTCAATGAACGAATCGATCACGGAAAACTCGACCGCTTCGAGTTTGAAATCGGGGGCTATACCTAAAAAATTCGCGAGATCGCGGCGAGAGACCTCGTAATTGCTCTTCTCCTGAATATAGGAGACCTCCTTGGAAGATGTCTGTGATTGAACATTGAGGAAATCCGCCTTCGACAGGGTTCCCAGTGTGTAGCGTATGCTAGCGGTTTTGCTGTTTTCACGCGAAGCCCCCAGGTCTTTGAATGCAATCGCCATGAGAGATTTTTTCTCGAGCACTGAAAAATACTTCGTTTCAGTTTCGGCGATCGTTTCGAGCATCTTCTGCTCGAGTGTGTAGTCCGCAATTTTTTCGTTTTCCCTGCTTGTTCGTATACCGATGATTCCTTTTCTGCCGTTGTATACCGGCTGGGTTACCGATACCCTGACAGAGGATGCGGATTTCTTTTCCTCGCCCGGGACAATGCTTGAAACCGCCGGATCGTAGATCGAATAGCCTCCTGATGCCTGCGCGTACGGCATCACGCCCCAGATCGATTTTTTTGCGTCCCAGTGAGCAGATTCTTTCGCTTTCACAGCTGCTTTCAGAGCCGGATTGTTTCTGAGCGCAATCTCCCTGGCTTCATCGAGTGTGAGACTGAAGCCCAAACGGCATACCATCACGAAAAAAAGAGCACTCGCAAAGACGATTTTTACTGCTGCTCTGGTGAATATTTTTTTTTGCACGATTGAATGCGGGCGATGCTTCACTTTTTTCTTCCTTAACTTACTTCCCGGTTGCCGGGATATTTTTAACTTGAATAATAATACACGGAGCAGGGTGAATATCAATTAACAGAGAATGAACAAAGGATAAACTTATTATTTATGGTTTTATCTATTACAATTTCTATTGTCGTACCGGAATTTTTATTCTCAATGTACTTATTATGTTAAAATTGCCCTCCATCGCGTGCCGCATGTATACATTCTATAGGTAAAAACCATACGGCACGTGTTAGTTTAAATCTTTTACGTTTGAAAGTTCACGTGCCTATGTTTTTATCCAGGCCGCATCTACGAGAATAATTCCTTCAGGGCAGGATAGAGCTTTTTGTACAATTCATACTTCTCCCGATACTGCTCCGTCATCGTCGTGTCAGGATAAAACGTATCCTGTACACGCACCGCAAGTGACACCCCTTCGTCAACAGAGCTGTACACCCCGCTTGCCGTACCGGCAAGAATCGCAGCACCGAGGCAGGCTGCTTCTGAAACCTCTAATGAAATAACCGTCTTGCCGAATACATCAGTCTTCATCTGAAGCCACTTTGGGGACTTCGCGCCGCCACCAATTGCGCGTATCTCATCAATTCTGACACCTGCCAGTTCCAGCGAGTCAATATTAAGTTTCATCTCGTAGTTCGTGCTGTCAAGAACCGCCCTGCTTATGTCGCTTTTTGAGGTCGACAGGGTCAGGCCGATCATCGCTCCTTTCGACAGAGGGTCCAGAGTCGGAGTGCCGCTTCCCACGAAATGCGGCAGAAAAAAGACAGAGGCCGGATCGTCGCTCGCTCTGCTGATGATAAGCTCGTATACATCCCGCCCTGTTTTTTCGGCTTCCCGCATCTCCTGCCCGCAAAGCGTGTCCCTGTACCAGCGAAGGAGAAGCCCACCGGTAAGATTGAAGGCGCAGCTTGCGTACATGCCCGGTTTTGTGTGATGGTAGCAGCAGTAGTTGTTTTTGAGCATACCCTTACTGAGAAGAGGCCTGCCGAGTACCGGGTTGAGCACGTCGGACGTTCCGGTCGCGTTCATTGCACTTCCCTCTTTGACCGCGCCTGCGCCTAAAAGCCCGCAGCACTGGTCGTGTCCGCCGGTTACCGCAACCGCCCCTGCTGCGAGGCCGAGCACCTTCGATCTTTCTTCGGGAATCTCGCCGACAATGCTGCCGGAGGGTTTCACTTCCGCAAGAAGTCTTTCATCGACTCCCGCTGCGGACAGAATTTCTTCAGACCAGCACTCATTCAGAATATCGAATGCCATGGTGCGAGCGGCAAGGGAGTAATCGATCGTCGGAATCACGCCCAGCTTCAGAAACGCGAAATCCTGGACGCATAAAAACTTCCCCGCCTTTTTATAGAGATCGGGCATGTTCTCCTGAAACCACTGTATCTTGCAGATGCTGTACATCGGATGAAGGGGCATTCCTGTGATCTTAAAGATATGCTCACGCCCCATATGCTCTTCCCACCACCGCGCCTGGGCAAGCGTTCTGTCGTCGAATGTCACAACGAAGTTGTACAGAGGCTCGCCTTTTTTATCTACCGGCACTATGGCCTCCCCCTGAACGGAGACAGAAACGGCCGTCACCAGGTCACGCCCGGCCTTGCCGGCAGATTCTGAAACGACCTCTTCAATGGAATGCCATAGATTAAGGGAATCGAGCTCGGCCCAGCCTTCCTTCGGGTGGATCAGGGGGTACTCCCGGTAGCTGTATGAGAGTATACTGCCCTCCGGAGTAAAAACAGCGGCTTTGCACCCGGTTGTTCCGACATCGAGGCCCATCAAGCTCAAACCCTTCACCTCCTGATCCGGTTACCGCACATATGGATTTTTTTCGCTGCAGGTACATACTGAGCGATACACGCTTTTCTTTCTGGTCCACTTTTTTGTACCATTGTATGTATTCAACATGTCTCTGTCAAGCTGTGAGTTGTTCGGAGGCTTCGCGTCCGAATAACTCCTCGAAGAAACCGTCTGATTTGTTATGCATCGATTCACACCGTATAACTATCTGCGGAATCCAGTCATATAAAGACAGCCGGTGTACGTACATATCTCCTGCTGCACATATACGAAATATTAATTTCACGGTAGTATAAGGGATTATTGTTTTTTTCTCAAAACGTGCTATAATAAATATCACCGGATTCTTTGTGATGCATCGTCTTACAAGCAAAAAGATTACTTAAAATAATCTAGTAAGGATACAGTGAGAAGTAATGAAGAAGGGGCATCTTAGACAATTCAC
>Ga0315542_1002096_pt1 | contig 12272 bp, 10 predicted proteins | sample SalMarSW160120MG_FD_202541 | JGI IMG/M metagenome (GOLD analysis project Ga0315542, IMG submission 202541) | Salt marsh sediment microbial communities from the Plum Island Ecosystem LTER, Massachusetts, United States - Salt Marsh Sediment SW1601-20 ... | reverse complement strand
AATGGATGCGCCATAGGAAGAAAGTTGAAGACAATAATGGTTCTCGCCTCGTTTTTTGCAGGTTAGACGGAACTCCTATCAAAAGGTTTGACAAGGTGTAGAGGGAGGCGCGGAAAATTGCAGGGCTAGATTGCACTTTCATGATCTAAGGCATACTTTCTGCTCCAATCTTCTCTTGTCGGGGGCAAATCTCAAAGATGTAAAGGAAATGATAGGGCACAGGGATCTCTCAATGACGGACCGTTATGCACACCTCAACATTTCCCGAAAGCTCTTGAACCAGGAGAAACTGGCTAGGTTCTATTCCAGCAATAATGGAGCGATTGAACCGAGTGGGGAACACAGAGGGAACACAGAACCCAAAATCGAGGATTTCTAACGAAAAAACGGTAGATCAACAAGAACATAACCTACCGTTTTTATTCTGTTTTCTGGTCGGGACGCGGGGATTTGAACCCCGGACCCCCTGAACCCCATTCAGGTGCGCTTCCAGGCTGCGCTACGTCCCGATGCTTGAGCGTGTAATACTATAACACTCCATCTCTTTGTCAAGAGATAAAATATGGAGATGAAAAAGCATCTTGCCTGTTTCCTGAAATATGGATATGATTAACCCTGCCTCTGGGTTTTCCCGGAATCCAGACCGAAATCACCCCTTGAGGTTTTGCCATGATCGATCAGGAAGATGTTCGCGTACTCATCCTCGAAAAAGACACGGCAGTGGTCGATTTAGTGAAAGATATTCTCAGCAACGGCTCTTACGAGCTGCATGTCCTTTCGAGCTTCAATGAAGCTGTTTCGCTCTTGAAATCGGAGAGCTTTCAACTTGCAGTAGTCGGAACTACCCTGGAAACCGATTCCCCATTTGAGGGACTGGTTGACATGGTTAAGGCTTCACCGCTGACCTCCGTCATCCTCCTGAGCGATCTCCCTGAAGCGGAGGTTCATGAGAAAGCAGAAGGATGTGGCATTCTCGGGCATGTCCCCAGGAGCGTACCGTCTGAGGACCTGAATCACCTTTTGTATCGCTTCAAGCAAATAACAGGTCTGCTCTAAAACATGGAACCCTTTTCCGAGCCGATCCCATGAGCCGCCTCGATTGCATCAGCAACCGGAATATCAAGATAATCGCAGCATATGTTAAAAGCAAAACAGGGAGTCATGAAGAACTGTTTCATGATCTCTGCTATCCGTTTGAGGAGTGCTCCTCGGCTGATGAGTTCTTTCTCGATGAAGATGAATGGACCACCTATGAAAATTTCGAGAAGATCTTCCGGCGCGCGAAACAGCTGGTCAACGACCAACGCTTCTACTTCGCTTGCGGTTTTTCCTCCGCAGATCTCAAGTCCTGGGGGCGCTTCCACGTGTTTGCAAGACTCTTCAGCACCCCGGGAGATGGATTCAAGCGTCTCCCCTTCTTCAATAAGAACCTGAACGATACCAAAGAGATCGATATTATTGTCTCCCCTTGCTTCGACAGGCGGGCGCAGAGATTCCGAACGATCCTCAAGGTCGAATTTCACAGGGACGTGGACCCCAACAGCGATTACATAGGAGACCCGTTCCTGCGGGGAATGATTTCCGCCATTCCAACCATATGGGGCCTTAAACCGGCTCTGGTAGAACAACACCTGAATCCCTATGATCCCGAAATTCTCTTCCAACGAGAACCGGAATTCACCTCCTACGATCTTCAGCCGAAAAGAGAGGGTGATCTCCTGACTATCCGGCATCCCGGACACGGGGGAAGAAGTATCGTGGGTGAAAAGGTCTTCCTGCAGCCCGATCGGATTCACGACTGCAATTATTTTCTGGGAAGATATGCGAAAAAGGCAGCAAATACCCTGAATCCCCAGGAACACGAGGCGATTCTCATAACGGAGACAGTCACCGTAGACGGCAGGACGCTTATGAGGGAGGGAGAAATTTTCCTCGCTCCCTACTTCATTTTGGATGTGATGTACGATCGGGTGTGCCTGACCAGTCGAGTCGCCACCGTCTTTTCCGGAAGAAAGGACATAAGAAACCCGGGGAAAGAACTGATCGATACCCTCAATCAACTGCGGAAGAGCATCAGCGCCAAGAACGAAGCGTATGCTGCCCTGGAAAAGGCGCACCAGGAACTCCAGGAGGCGAAAGAGCAGATTGACGAATACGCAGGGAGCCTCGAAGAAAAGGTCAGGGAAAGAACCGCCGCACTTCGTAAGACCCAGGACGAACTCGTGGAGATGAACCGCGGCCTTGAATCCAGAGTTCAGGAGCAGGTCCGGCAACTGGAGAAATACAACCAACTCCGGCGGTACCTCTCCCCCAAATTTACTGAAAAGATCCTCTCAGGAAACGGGCATACTGCGCCGGAATCACAGAGAAAGATGATGACCGTTGTCTTTTCGGATATCCGCGGGTTTTCGACCCTGACCGATGACCTCGAGCCCGAGGAAATATTCCAGCTTCTTGACCGGTATCTCTCGGCAATGATAGAGATCGTGCATCGCTTTGACGGCACCCTCAACAAGATTATCGGAGACGGGCTCCTCATCTTCTTCGGCGATCCCATTTCCCTGGAAGACCATGCTGAAAGGGCTGTACGCATGGCCGTAGAGATGCAGGAGAAGGTGTCTGAATTGCGCGGGGAGTGGAGAGGATACAATCATGACCTTGGCGTGGGAATCGGCGTCAATACCGGATATATGACTGTGGGAAATATAGGCTCGGAAACTCACAGAGACTATACCGTCATCGGCAACCAGGTGAACGTGGCGGCCCGTCTTGAATCCATGGCCACAGCCGGCCAGATACTGATCAGCCAGAGGACTTACAGCAAGGTGGAATCGCTGGTGGAAGTTCAATTTGTGGGGGAAATCCAGGTGAAGGGAATCCACACCCCCGTCAGGACATTCAACATCACCGGCCTCAGGAAAATTGATCCCCCTGCCCCGGCTGCACATTGATTTTTCCCGGACAGCACTTAATTTTTCTATGAAGGTTGAAAGACAAGGATTTTGGAATGTGAAAGGGGGACGGAGTTATGGCTGACAGACAATGCAGCTTTAAAAAAGTCCTGAAGATAACCATGGGATCGTTCCTGCTGGCAATGGGGCTTTTCTTCTTTTTACTCGGATTCGGCATCTTTCCGGTGCTCGGATTCTTTTTCGCGCTGCCTCTTATCGGGCTGGCGGTATTCGTCTTACGCGCTCCCCGGGACAGTGCATGCGTTTATTCCGGGTAAATCGCTCTCCCCTTCGTTCCGGACCGGGGGAGAGCCCGCAGATGGCGAGAAGGGGTCAGCCTTCGATCTGACCCCCGTTTAGAGGAAAATCATCTGGAGAAGATTTCCTCGAAAAAGTCCCTCATGTACTTCCATGAGCGAAGATCGGCCCTGCGATTGTAGCTCAATTGCGGCATGCCGTATTTATCCGCGCCGGGATTGGTGAAGCTGTGTTTTGCATGGCCGAAAATCACCATCTGCCAGTCTATCTGTGAAGCATTCATGGCGGTGATGTATGTCGGGATGAATTCCGGCTTGGTAAAGGGATCCGCTGCTCCGTGGCATATGAGGATTTTTGCCTTTGTCTGCGAGGCCGCCGATGCCGTAGGAGGTATCAGAGAACCGTGAAAGCTGACGATTCCTTTGATATCTGCGCCGCTGTATGCCAATTGTTGAACAGTGGAACCACCGAAGCAATAGCCGATGGCGGCGATTCGCCCCGGATCCGTGTTGGGCTGTTTTTTCAGAATTTCCAGGCCGGCAAGAGCGCGTTTCTGCCAGGACTCCGCATTTTCGGTAATCCGTGTCATAAATTCCTGCGCCTGTTTAGGGTGCTCGGTTATCTTACCCTTGCCGTACATGTCTAAGGCAAAAGCCACGTAACCCAAGGATGCAAGTTGTTCCGCTCTCTTGCGGGCATAGTCGTTGAGGCCCCACCATTCGTGGACCACAAGAATACCGGGACGTTTTCCCTGCAGTGCACTGTCATAGGCCAGATGCCCTTGAAGATCCACGCCGCCTTGCCGGTAAGGGATGGTTTGAGTCACGACGGCGCCCTGGGCGACAGACCCCCAGAGCAGAAAGGATGCCACAATGATCCATATGCGCTTATGAGTCATAATAATATCCTCCATTCGGGCTTTTCAGCCATAGGCAGAATTGGAAACCGGCTAACGCCCGAATACTCTCGCGGCTGGACACCGGGTCAACATACTATCACATCACTTATTAAAGGATTCGTTCCAGGTTGATTGTTTTGGATGGGCTGAATTTGTTCGCGCTAAAAAAATGTATCAGTTTGGAATCGTTCCAGTCGACCAGGGTGCTTATCTTTCGAACGCCGAGTTTTCTCAAATGACCCATAAATTCACTAATCAACTGCTCACCGACACCCCTGTGCTGGTAGTTTGGATCAACGCCGATGGTATCCAGGGTGGCTTCTTCCTGGAAGATGCCGTATTCGCCCATATAGATTTCTCCCATGACAAACCCCACCACCGTTCCATCTTCTTCCGCCACAAGCGACGCGGGCAAATAATCCTTGGATCGAAAGAGCTTTTCAAACTTCAGTTCGTAGTACTCTGTCCGGGAAGCCTTGAGCACTTTCTCGTCAATCGCGACCACAGCGTCAAAATCCTCAGCCTTCATGAGCCTAATTTTGATGGCGCTCTCGTTCATGGTGTCTCCTTATGAGGATATCTTATGGTTTATGCACTCTTTCTGACCAGGGTTCTTTCTTCTTCAGGGACGGGAGGCGGAGCGGGCTCGCCCGAAATCTGCGTCACCGCACCAAAACGAGGAGGACAGGCCTCATAGCAGGTTCCGCATTTTATGCATTTCTCCTGGTCGATAACATGGATCCGGTTTTTGCCTCCGGTAATCGCCTCCACAGGGCATTTCCTCTGGCAGATCATACAGGCCTGGCATTTCTCGGGATCGATATAGTAGGAAACGACTTCATTGAATAACTTGTCTATCTCGTCGCTGGTGAAGAATCCGTCGTATTCTGCTTTGTTTTCAAGTCGCGCCTCCAGCTTCTCCCTTTTTGCCATCTTAATGTAGGGGACAAGTTTCGCGACTTCCTGAATCTTGGACTTCAATGCATCTTCGTCTATTCCTTCGCTTGAACCGAGAGGTCCCAGATCTTTCACCTTCCTGCCGAAGTCATTGATAACTTCGGCAAAGAGGATTCCTTCACCGGCAGACATGAATTCGATCCTTAACCTCTCCGGGTTCACTCCTGCGTATTCCAATATTTTTCTACAGAGCAGCACCGTGCTTAGTGCATGGTAATTTCCATGAGTAATATAATTACATTCGTTCAGGCGGCAAGCGCCGATAAACACCCCGTCCATTCCGTTTGAGAAGGCCCTCAGTATAAAGGCCAGGTCGATTCTTCCGGAACACATGACGCGGATAAGCCTGCTGTCAGTCGCATATTGCAGTCTGGAAACTCCAGCCAGGTCAGCAGCCCCGTATGCTCACCAGTGGCATACAAAGCCCAATATTCTGGGTTTAAATTTGAGTCCTGCGTTCATTTATTTTCACCCTTTTGTAAATTTGGTTATCGACTCCTTCGTCGGAAAGCCATTTGGCTATAGCTGAAATCAGGCGTAAGGCCTAGGGCGCAAGGCCCAGGGTATTTTAATGCAAGGGTGAATTTGACTTTTCCTGCACCTTAAGTCCTTCGCCTTGAGCCTCTCACTCACGCATCTCCGATTGCGGCGTCAAATTCCTGGATGGTCTCTTCCGCCGGAACCGCCGCATCAATCTGGCTCAGAAGCTCTTGGTCGGTGAAGTGCTTCAGCACAATAGCCCCGGTCGGACACTTTGCATTGCAGAGGCCGTCCCCTTTGCAGATAACGGGATTGACCACGGCCTTTTTCCCCTGTCGCGTCTCACGAAACTCTATGGCGCCATACGTGCAGGCCGAGATACAGGCTCCGCACCCCATACACTTTTTCTCATTCACCTCGCAGACAGAACCCGAGACGGTGACTATGTCATGTGACAGAAGGGTTATAGCCCTGCCTGCAGCTCCGTATGCCTGGTTGATCGCTTCAGGTATGTGCTTGGGATAGTGCGCTGTTCCGCAGAGATAGACACCGTCAGCCCCAAACTCAACGGGTCTTAGTTTGACATGGGCTTCTTTGAAAAAATCATCCGGCCCTAAAGAGACCTTGAATAACTGAGATATCTCCTTGTTTCCTGCGGGGGGAATGACGGCAGCAGCCAGAGCGATTACATCAGCATCTATAGCAAGCTGCTTCCCGAGAATTTCATCCGGCAAAGTAACCCTCAAAACAGGCTTGCCTTCCTCCTCAACCGCTTCCACCCGGGGTTTATCATCCGGTTCCCAGCGGATGAACTTCACCTCTTTTTCCGACGCTTCCCGGTAATAGTTCTCCCTCAGCCCATAAGTTCTCATATCCCGAAAGAGAATGTAGATATCCATCTCGGAGTTTACTTCTTTCAGTTTCAACGCGTTCTTTACAGCTTGGCTGCAGCATACCCGGGCGCAGTAATTCCGGTCCTCGTTTCTGCAGCCTACGCATTGGATCATGACGAGGTTCTTTGCGTTGAGTATCTTTTCATCTCCCCCGGCGATGCGCTCCTCCAACTCAAGGTGGGTCATTACCCTGTCATCTTGCCCGTAGAGGTATTCGGTAGGTTTGTATTCATCAGCCCCAATGGCGATGACGGCCGCTCCATGCTTTATCTCTGAGACCCCTCTTTCAGACTTCACTTTGGTTACGAAATTCCCAACATAACCGGTAGCCTCTGTAATGGTCGCATCGGTATATACATGTATCGAGGGGTGCTGATACACCTTGCGCACAAGGTCGCGCAAGTAGGCCTGAACATCCATCCCTTCCAGCGTGTAATGTATTCTCCTCGCCGTTCCCCCCAGGTCCGTATCCTTTTCGAGCAGGTAAACCTCATGTCCCTGGTTTGCTATGGAGAGGGCACAGGTCATGCCGGCTATGCCTCCGCCGACCACTAACGCCGTCTTGTTGACCGGCAGATCAATTTCCTGCAGCGGCTCCAAGTGGCAGGCCCGTGCCGCCGACATGCGGATGATATCCTGTGCCTTTTCGGTGGCCTCCTCCTTTTCTTTAGAGTGAACCCAGGAGTTATGCTCCCTGATATTGGCCATTTCATAGTAATATTGATTAATTCCCGCCTCCCGGAGGGTGTCCCGGAACAACGGTTCAAGGGTCCTGGGGCTGCAGGCAGCGACGACCACGCGATTGAGCCCCTTTTCCTTTATCATGTCTGTTATTTCTTTGGCAGAATTGGTAGCGCATGAAAACAGCTGTTCCTGGGCATAGGCCACATTGGGCAAGGTCAGGGCATACTCAACCGTGGAAGGGACGTCCACGACGCTTCCGATATTCGCCCCACAATGGCACACAAAGACTCCTATCTTCGGTTCCTCCTTGGAGACATCTCTCTCCTCCGGATATATCCTTTCTTTGGTCAGCTTGTCCCGCCTGTAGTCAAGGAGTTCACCGCATTGGGCGCCGGCGCCGCTGGCGGTAAAGACCGACTCGGGTATGTCCGTAGGGCCCTGGAACCCGCCGCTGACAAAGATTCCGGCCCTGGTGGTCTCCATGGGATTGGAGGAAACAGCTTTGCAGAATCCGTGGGGATTGAGCTCGATTCCGAACTTACCTGCCACAGCCTCATAACCCGCAGGAGGATTCAATCCAACGGATAAGACCACCATATCGAATTCTTCCTCTTTCACTCCCTCGTTCGGGGTAGCATATCTCACGACCACATTCTTGCTTTCCGGCATTTCTCCGACTATCGATACGTAGCTCCTGATAAACCGGACCCCGGGGAGTTTCTCGGTTCTCTGGTAGTATGCTTCAAAGTCCTTGCCGTAAGACCGAATATCGTTATGGAATATCGTGCACTCCGCATCCGCCTCATGATCTTTCGTCAAAATCACCTGTTTCTGGGTGTAGGTGCAGCACACGGCCGAACAATAGCTGTTGTCGCCCGGGGTAACCCGTCTCGAACCGACGCATTGAATCCAGGCTATCTTACGGGGATGCTCTTTGTCCGAAGCACGCAGTATCTCACCTTCGTATGGCCCGGTGGCGCATAACAGCCGTTCGTAGTCCATGCTGGTGACCACGTTCTCAAACTTTCCGTAGCCATATTCATCCCGCACCTTCGGATCAAACGGCTCGAGGCCGGGGGACAGAATTATCGCCCCCACTCCTATTTCTATCTTCTCTGGTTTTTGCTCAAGGTCTATGGCGTCATTCTTACAGACTCCTTCGCAAATACGACATTTCTTGTCTTTCAGGTAGAGGCAGCTTTCATCAATATAGGTTATAAGGGGAACCGCTTGAGAGAAGTATATGTGCACGGCTTTATTTGTCGATATTTCCTGATTGAATTGATCAGGGTATACGGCCGGACAGTATTCCACACAGGTCGTGCAGCCCGTGCATTTGTCTTCTCTGATGTATCTTGGCTTTTTAGTAAGCGTTACCTTGAAGTCTCCTGCCTGCCCCTCCACGCCGTCAACTTCAGATAAGGTGAGGACCTCTATATTCGGATGCCGGCCGACCTCGACCAGTTTCGGTGAGAGTATTCACATGGAGCAGTCATTGGTCGGGAAGGTCTTGTCAAGCTGGGCCATATGGCCCCCGATGGCCGGTGACTTCTCAACAAGGTAGACCTTAAAACCGGCAGCAGCCAGATCAAGGGAGGCCTGAATGCCGCTGATCCCTCCACCGACAACCATTACGTCTCCAAAATTCCTGTCGTTGAGAATTCCAGAAAATTGCTGAATTACTTCTCTCGGCAATACTTCGTTTTCCACTTTCCAACACCCCACTAGATCGCTAAATAACTTCCTGTATTATCTCCGTAATATCTCTAATCTCTATGTTCTCGGTGACGTCCAGGGTTAAGCGGCTGTCCTCAAAATTGGAGATACAGTATGGACAGGACGTCGCCAACACCTCGGCCCCGACACCAATAGCCTGTTCCAGCCTGAGGTCGGAAAATCTTTCACCCTTCGGCGTCTCCATCCAGATCCTGCCACCCCCCCCTCCGCAGCAGAGGCTGTCTATGCGCGCCTCGGGCAGTTCATTGAACTCAAGGCCGGGAACCTTCTTCAGCGTCTCCCGCGGCTCGTCAAATATGCCGTTATGGCGACCAAGGTAGCACGGATCATGATACGTGACTCTTTTTCCATACTCCTTTTTCAGCTCAAGCCTTCCCTCGTTGATAAGCTCGAACAAATACTGGGAGATATGGACCACCTCAAAATTGACCCTGAATTCCGGATACTCGTTTTTGAAGGTGTGGTAGCAATGAGGGGAAGAAACAAGGATTTTCTTCACCCCGTTATCGATAAAAGCCTTGATGTTTTCCCTGGCCAGGCGCTTGAATAACTCCTCATCCCCCGTCTTGCGGATGCTTTCCCCACAGCAGTTCTCCTTGGCACCCAGTATTCCGAAATCCACCCCTGCGTGTTTCAGGATGCCGGCTGTGGCTCTCGCCACCTTCTTCAGTCGTGGGTCATAGCAGAGGTAGCAGCCGGGGAAATAGAGAATTTCCATCCCCTCGGTGAAGGTTTTTACGGACAGGCCTTCCGCCCAATTCGCCCTGTTCTTCCGCTCTTCACTCAAGGGGTTCCCTTCGGCAACGAGGCTTGCGCTTGCGGTGCGGACAGGCTTGACGGAAGTTGGAAAGACGCCGTATTCCGTGGCAATCCTCCGTAATGCGACCCCGGAATCTATCTGCCTGACGTCCCTGGGACACTGCTGAGGGCATCTTCCGCAGGTCGTGCAGCGCCAGATATCTTCACTTTCTATCTCAGTCAGACCGAACGTAGCCTCCCGGACTATCTTGCGCATGCTGAAGGTCCTGACCCTGTTCCACGGGCAGACCGCATCGCATAGTCCGCATTGAAAGCACCTTTTGAAGGCTTCTCCACCGCTCTCTTTTATGACATCGACGATCTCTTTATAGTCGGCAACATTTTCCACGTTCGTGATCAATCCTCTTCCTTCTCAACGTCTCAGTTTTAGCTAAACCGCCCCTTCTGGGTCCAAAAGAACCTCCTGCTCAGGGAGGAAGCCTTTTCTGGAGTGACTGGTGAGAGGGCACTGTCTTTTCGTGACTTATCAATGGGGGAACCCGCAGCTCGACGTAGTCGAGAATGCGGAGGGGGTAGCTATCCCACGCTGATAAGTCACTGAAAAGACCAGCCCGGAGCCTCGGAACGGAAGAAATGGCTTCCTCCCTGAGCCCCCCGCTCTGCGGGAGAAGACTCAGTCCTTCATGGACATTCGGGCGACGGCGTCCATTATCTTTTCCAATCCATATTTGTGTGCCAGCGATTCCAATCCAATCTCCAACTCCTCCTGCGCCACTTCTTCTTCCACTTCCTCTTCCCTTTCTTCGTAGGTCAGGGCATCAGCCAAGCACCACTGAACGCATAAGGGCTCTTCTAAATCCGGATCGCTTTCACACATATCGCATTTTAAAGGCAAACCGGAATCGGGTTCCTTGAAGAGATCCCTGGAGGGGCAGGAAGCCCTGCAGAAGGCGCACTCTTCATATTCCTTTCCGTCAATCACATACTTGTCTCTTCCCATGCATTCGGCAGAGGTATACTCGCCCGCGAATACCGGAATATATATGTCTTTCAAGGGGTGGCGAATCACCTGAATGCGAGATCTCGCCGGATTATTGCCGCTGTATTTCGGCGTGGAGTGAAAGGCGGAGCAGGCTACCTCGCATGCCCGGCAACCATTGCATTTGTCAGCGTCCACTTTTACTGTCTTGATGATTTTCTTCTTTTTCTCACCCATGATGGTTACCACCTCTTCGCACTATTCTTTCTCTTTTTCCGCCGAGGTCTCTTCCGAAGGCGTATCTCCATTATCGGAATAGATCCCGCGCTTTTCGAAGTCCTCGAATACGTAATCCAAACCCAATTCGTGCAGGGACTCTTTGGTGGGGATGCCCTGGTTATTCCACCCCTTGAATTTGTAATACGTATCCAGGAGCTTCTCTTCAAGCTCAGGAAATCTTTTCCTCCAATGGTCCTCCGGGGGCTTCTCGTCTTTTCTCCTCATGCCCCTTCTTGTGTTATTTGCTCTCACCAGGGTTCGGTATCTCTTGATTGCCTGCGTCAGTTTTTCTTCATCCATATCGATCCCGGCTGCTGCCGAGATGAACTTTGGATAGTTGTGTATATGGTACGGAGGTTTCAGAGGGAAGGACGATAAACCGGCGCACATGCCGAGGGCATCATCGATGTAGTGCATCCTCTCCTGCCAGTCCACAATATCGCAACACATTTCAGGCGTCGGGTAATAGGGAATCGATTTTTCTCCGCGCAGTTCCCAGTCCAGAAAGTATTGCTTGAATTTTTCATCGGGAATCTGGAACCAATCCTTTACAAACGCTTCTCTCTCCTCCCTTGTAGGGAAAGGTGCCTGAGGGAATTGCCCTTCAATTTGGGTAATATTTATCTTCTCGCCGGTAGCATACATCAGGAAGTAAATGGGATTCAGCATTCCCAGCTTCAGGGGCAGCTGCTCATGTTTCTTAATATTGTTATGAGCATACTCTTCCGCACCCTTGCCGATCTCTTTAGCCGCCCAATAGGTGCCGTTGGCCAGAACATCTCCTATCCCTTCCCGCCGAACAATTCTGTCAAGCAGCCAGTAGAATCTCCCCTCGTTATCGGACGGCATTCCAGGGAAATCCTCGTCGGTTAATATGCCGTTTTCATAAAGCTCAAGGGCGAAAGCCATAACCTGCGGGGCCGAGAATGCATCCACCCCATACTCAGTGGCACTTTGGGCGATGCCCAAACCAAACTGCAAGTCTGAAAAAGCCGCCATTGTATAGGTGAGTTTCGAGAAACATTTCATCATGTACGTCGGAAGTCCCGGGGGAGACATGGTTGCCCCGCATGTCATCGGACAGTTGTAGCAGCTGATCAGCCGCGTCCGCATGGTTTCCATGGTCTCCATCCAGTCTTTTGCGATTTCTTCGTTCCAGAACTCTTTTCTGCGGACCCGTGAATTTCCCCAGGCGAAATTTTCAGTGTGCCACTTTTCATCGTGCACTTTCATCTCTTGCGGTGACCCAAGCCCGGCTAAAATGGGCATTACCCCTGGAATCGGATTTTCATTTCGGAACTTTATGTATTTCAGCACTTCGTTGCAGAGCCCGATAAATTCAGCCGGCCGGGCAATATTAATGTCCTTTGTCCCGCGAACGACGATTGCCTTTAGTC
>Ga0315542_1002095_pt1 | contig 12275 bp, 12 predicted proteins | sample SalMarSW160120MG_FD_202541 | JGI IMG/M metagenome (GOLD analysis project Ga0315542, IMG submission 202541) | Salt marsh sediment microbial communities from the Plum Island Ecosystem LTER, Massachusetts, United States - Salt Marsh Sediment SW1601-20 ... | reverse complement strand
TCGGATACTGGCTCAACCGCGGTGTGAGCAGAATCGTTTTGGGTTCGGTCGCTGTTCGAGAGCCGGAGATCGTCGAGAAAGCAATCCGCAAGTACGGCAACAAGGCCATTGTCGCGGGCATCGATGTACGCGACCGGCAGGTGATGATCAGCGGCTGGACCGAAGGTGCGGATGTGGATGCGGTAGATCTGGCAAAAAAAATGAAAATCGCAGGATTAGCAAGAATCATCGTGACCGACATCCGCACCGACGGCATGCTCACCGGACCCAATGTGGATGTCATGACAGAGATTGCGGAAAAAACCGGCCTGTCGATCATCGCTTCCGGCGGTGTGGGCAGCATCGAAGACTGCGAGAAAATTTTCAGCGAATCCTGCCGGGGAATCGAGGGTATTATTACGGGAAGGGCGCTTTATGAGGATAAACTGGACTTGAAAATGGCGATTGAAAAATTCCAAACCGAGGAAAGATAAACCATGCTGGCCAAACGCATTATCCCCTGCCTCGATGTTAAAAACGGCCGGGTCGTTAAAGGAATCAATTTTGTGGACCTGATCGATGCCGGCGATCCTGTTGAACAGGCCCAATATTACGACGAACAGAGTGCCGATGAACTCGTTTTTCTCGACATCACGGCTTCGCATGAGCGGCGCAACATCATGCTCGATGTGGTAAGACGGACCGCCGAGACCGTGTTCATTCCGCTGACTGTCGGCGGCGGCATCCGGACCGGAGAGGACGCGCGTCTGCTTTTGGAAAGCGGTGCGGATAAAATCAGCATCAACACCTCGGCCATCCAGAATCCGGCCCTTATTACTGAATGCGCGAACCATTTCGGCAGCCAGGCCACGGTCGTGGCAATCGATGCGAAACGGAAAGGGAATCACTGGATTGTCTATATTTACGGCGGGCGGGAACCGACAAACCGCGATGCCGTCGAATGGGCACGGGAAGCCGAACGTCTCGGTGCCGGCGAAATCCTGCTGACGAGCATGGACCGGGACGGTACCAAAGATGGATACGATCTGGACCTGACCAAGACCATTTCTGAATCCGTTACCATTCCCGTGATTGCATCGGGAGGATGCGGCACGCTCGACCATCTCTACGATGCATTCTATTATGGAAAAGCCGACGCCGCGCTGGCCGCTTCGATCTTTCACTACCGACAGCATTCCATCGACGAAGCAAAACAGTATTTGAAAAATAAAGGAATTCATGTAAGAACTTAGTATGTCGTATATAGCATGTGGTATATAGTAAAAGAATAAACCGTTTTATTCATTTTTTGATTATGGAAAAGAAAATAAAGAGTTTTAAGAATTACGTATCTGGCAAATGGGAATAGAGATAGTAAAAGAAGTATATAGCCTTACAGTCCAATTCCCTGGCGATGAAAAATATAGTTTGATTTCTCAAATAAGGCGATCTGCTGTTTCAATTCCGTCGAATATTGCCGAAGGTTTCAAAAGATTTTATAATAAAGAATTCCGACAATTTCTCTATATCGCTTTAGGGTCTGCAGCTGAATTAGAAACATTGCTTATCATATCAAATGAACTTAGTTATATAAATACAGATACCTTAAATCAGATTAATGAAAAACTGGATCATTTAAACAAAATGATCAATAAATTAATCCAAAAACTAAATGATTGATACAATATACCATATACCATATACTATATACTAAATATCATATACTAAATACTTAATCCTGCACACGAAAGGAACAGAATGAACAATACAAATCAACTGACGATTAACCAGGAATTGATCGATCAAATCAAATTCGATGAAAAAGGATTGATCCCCGCGATTGCCCAGGACGGAGAAACGGGCGAGATTCTTATGATGGCTTATATAAATGCGGAAAGTCTGCGAAAGACTTTAGAAACGGGTAATGCCACCTTCTGGAGCCGGTCCCGTCGGAAACTCTGGATGAAAGGAGAAACATCGGGAAACACTCTCAAAGTCCAGCAAATATTAATCGACTGCGATTGCGATACACTGATACTGAAAGTTACACCTGCCGGTCCGGCCTGCCACACCGGCGAACGCACCTGTTTTTATCGAATCCTCGCCAACAGAAAGGAAGATTAAAAAATACACCCTTTCGATTCAATATAAACAACAAATTGGAATATTCTACAGGATAGTCTTTTATCAATTTTTCCCCTTGAATTTTATCAAATAATTTTTAATATTTTACCACTTGATTCCATAGAGGCGGGACAGTTCATGAAAGTCCGAACCATCATTCAAATTGCTGTATTTACAATAGTCGGATTCATTCTACTTTTCTGGTTGAAGTGGACAACCATCGGACTCATCGTCCTTGGCCTGTCTGCGGTTATGTTATCGGGTTGTCTGTTCATTCCGGGATTTTCAGGCCGTTTCGAAAAGTTCACACAATTTCTTATCGAAAAAGTATCTCTCGTCCTTTCATGGCTGCTGTTGACGCCAATTTATTATTTGATATTCACCCCCATCCGGATTGTAAATACCATTAAGAAACAGGATCCCATGCACCGGCAATTCCCCATCAAAGAAGAAAGCTGCTGGACCCCTGTTCAGGAAAATGGAACATCGGATTCTTACAGGAAACAATTCTAATGAATATTCTGGGCATCAGCGCATATTACCACGACTCGGCAGCGGCACTGGTCCGCGACGGAGAAATCATCGCCGCGGCACAGGAGGAACGCTTCACTCGGAAAAAACACGATTCCTCCTTCCCTGAGCACGCCATACAGTACTGTCTGAAAGAGGGCGGGATAAAGGACAACTTGGATACGGTTGTTTTTTACGACAAACCCATTCTCAAATTTCACAGAATCCTCCAGACCCATCTTTCCATCGCACCAAAAGGATTGAGATCGTTCGTTATGACGGTTCCCGTGTGGATGAAACGTAAACTCTGGATTCCCTACGAAATTGAGAAGTATCTCCATAAATTTCAGGTAAAAATGCCTCCGGATCTGTTTTTCATCAAACATCATCAATCCCATGCGTCAAGCGCTTTTTTCCCTTCACCCTTCCAGAAAGCGGCTATCCTGACACTGGATGGAGTCGGCGAATGGTCTACAAGCGCCATCGGAACGGGAAGCGGAAACCGGATTTCAATTCTCAAGGACATTCAATTCCCCCATTCGATCGGCCTGCTTTACTCAGCATTCACCTATTTTACAGGATTCAAGGTCAACTCAGGCGAGTACAAGTTGATGGGTCTTGCACCTTATGGAGAACCTGTCTACGAACAGAAGATACTCGATCATCTCATCGATTTGAAAGCAGACGGTTCTTTCCGGATGAACATGGACTATTTCGGATATCTCGATAAACTGGTAATGACAAACGGCCGGTTTCACAAACTTTTTGACGGACCTCCCAGAAAGCCGGAAACAGAAATCACACAGCGGGAAATGAACATCGCCAGGTCGATTCAGGCCGTAACCGAAGAGATTGTCCTCCGCATGGCGAGATATACAAAAAAAATCACCGGAGAAAAATCTCTCTGCCTGGCTGGAGGTGTGGCGCTGAACTGCGTGGCCAACGGAAGGATATTGAGAGAAAATATTTTTGACGGCCTATGGATTCAGCCCGCAGCAGGCGACGCAGGCGGCGCGCTCGGCGCTGCTCTTTTTGCCTGGCATCAGATTTACAACAATCCGCGTCAAGCCAATAATAAAGATGATGCGATGTCAGGATCCCTGCTCGGTCCGCAGTTTGATGACGAATCAATCGAAGCATTCATAAAAAAACAGGGAGCCGTTGGAGAAAAACTTTCAAAAAGCAACTGGGCGCCGGCACTTGCAAAACACGTTGCGGATGGGAACGTTTTAGGACTTTTTTCGGGACGCATGGAATTCGGGCCGCGTGCGCTGGGAGGCCGTTCCATTCTCGGAGATCCCCGCTCCACTAAAATGCAGTCGATCATGAATCTTAAAATTAAATTCAGGGAATCCTTCCGGCCTTTCGCCCCGACCTGCCTCGAGGAAAAAGTCAGCGATTACTTCGAACTGGATCGCCCTTCCCCCTATATGCTGATAGTCGCGCCTGTAAAGAAAGAGCGGTGTATTTTACATAACAATTCACAATCACAACAATTCAGGGATCGCATCCATCAGGCCCGTTCCGATATACCGGCCATTACACATGTGGATTATACTGCCCGGATACAAACTATTAACCGGAAAATCCACCCCAGGTATTACGATTTGATCAAAGCCTTCGAAAAAATCACAGGATACGGTGTGCTGATCAATACTTCGTTTAACGTGCGAGGCGAACCCATCGTCTGCACACCGGAAGATGCATACCGATGCTTTATGCGCACAGAAATGGACTATCTTGTAATGGGATCGTATTTATTCGATAAAAAAGCGCAGCCGCCGTGGCATGAAAAAGCCGGATGGCGAAAAGATTTAATCCTGGATTAAATGATAAATAAAACCATTTAGAAATGGAGTTATTATGGCATTTTTCAGACATTTATGGAATCTGATCAAAGAATTTTTCAGCTTCGCAAAACATCACAAAGCATGGTGGATTGTTCCCATTGTGATCCTGCTTCTTATCCTGACGATTCTGATCGTGGCGGGTTCCTCAGTGGCTCCTTTCATCTATCCGTTATTTTAATTGAACAAAACGGCAACATTGACATTTATTAGAAACTAATTAATTGAAAATGTTAACCAAGACCCAAAAAAAAGACATGAGATCACAGTCGAATGCATATTTTCAATTAATGCGAACCCGGCGATCCATACGCAATTTTACGGATGAACCTGTTCCGAGAAAGGTGATCGAGAATTGCATCCGGACAGCGGCGACCGCACCAAGCGGGGCTAACCAGCAGCCCTGGTATTTTGTGGCAGTTGAAAGTCAGGAAATGAAGCGTCGTATTCGTGTAAAAGCGGAATCGGTTGAGCGTGATTTCTATAACAATCTGGCACCTGATCCATGGCTAAAGGCACTCAATCCCATCGGGACGGATCAATATAAGCTTTTTCTGGAAACAGCGCCTTATCTGATTGTCGTCTTTATTCAGAGATATGGTGTAACTCCGGATGGACAAAAAATCAAGCATTATTATTCGCTGGAATCGGTATCAATTGCAGTGGGTTTATTGATTTCAGCCATCCACAATGTGGGTCTGAGCTGCCTGACATATACACCTGTTAAAATGCGTTTCCTAAATCGACTGCTTGACCGTCCAAAAAGCGAGCGCCCTTTGATGATACTGGCAGTCGGACATCCCGATCCCGATTTTGTCCCGCCTTCACTTACAAAAAAATCGTTTGACCAGATTGCAGAATTTAAATAATAAATATTTTAATAGCCGGCTCTTGATTTTCTAATGTTTTTACATTACTTTAAATTATTACTTTTCTCACACTGGGTCAAAACTATGCATATCAGTAAAAAATATCTCATTTTACCAATAGCTATTCTTTCAATAATTTTCTTGCATTGTACATCCTCAAAAAACAATCTGCCTCAGGATACAGTATCAACAGACGAAAACTGGGTTGCTCCGCAAAGATTAGAACCTCCTCCATCACCAGGAACTGTCAAAGCTATTGCTGAAATAGTCGATATTTTGCATGAGAGTAAACAATCTCTTGTGACTGTCCGTATTCAAAAAGTCCTCGATTATGGCTCGGCAACACCCCTTTTATCTAGCGGCCGCGAAATAAAAACAGTACTATCACCTTCTTTACAGGAGGAGATAAAAGCTTCAGATTCTAATCCACTCATTCAAGGCCACACAGTTACAATCACATTGCAATCCCTTCAACAAATTGCTTCAGAAGAAAAACATTCATCCTGGAGAATAATTCAAATTCACAAATAATGAAACAAGGAGGAAATAGTGACTCAAAAGTTGCGTCCCATAGTGCTTGCCAAACTGTCCTTTGGCTTGATTGCACTTATACTGATTTCAATTTTGATTATCGATCCGATTAAAAACTCTTTAAAAACTCCCGTGGCCAAAAAGATCCGTTCAACTTCATCATTGAAAGCACCCGCAGAATCAAGAAAGGCCCGTTTTGACTATTTCTTTAGAATGCTTCGCGATCCATCCACCAATTCCATCCCGTTTAATATCCGCTCAAAGGAACTTGCATTTGCGAAAGAGCTTCGACAGAAGAAAAACGCACTTTCCAAAACCACAGCCTCTCTTTTTACATGGCACGAAGTGGGCCCGAATGATGTCGGCGGCAGAACCCGCGCTTTCGGTATAGACATAAAAAATTCCAATACATTAATGGCGGGCGGTGTGTCCGGCGGTATCTGGAAATCCACGGACGGCGGCAGTAACTGGATTCTCAAGAGCCTGCCAACACAGCATCTGAGCGTCACTTCGCTGGCTCAGGATCCCAGAACGGACTTTTCAAATATCTGGTACTATACAACCGGAGAATTTGACGGGAACAGCGCATCCGCCCAGGGCTGGTCCGCAATGTATTACGGTTCCGGCCTCTATAAATCCATAGACAATGGAGAAACCTGGCAGCAACTTCAGACAAGCGGAAGTCCGGCGAGTTGGGATTCCCGTTACGATTATGTTTCCAGAGTCATCGTTCATCCGACAAATGGATACGTCTATTTCTCAAGCAATGTAGGCGGCATTTATCGATCTAAAGACGGAGGAACTTCTTTCGAACTGGTACTCGGAGATTGGGGGCATCATTACTATACGGATGTAATCGTCACCAGTGCAGGAAATCTCGTTGCATCCCTTTCCGAATATCCCGGCATCGAATACACGACTTATTCACCAGGGATTTACTATTCTGATAACAACGGCGACAGCTGGCAGGATATTACGCCGGCCACATTCCCGGAAACCCATGAACGGACTGTCCTGGCCAGTGCCCCCTCCAATCCGAATATCGTTTATGTGCTTACAAATACAGGCGGCCTGCTGGCCAACGGCCATGAGGATATTCGTTTTCACTGGATGAATTTATCGAACGGCCAATCTCAGGATCGATCTGCAAATCTTCCCGATTTCAATCAAGACTACCAGGATTATATCTATACACAGGGAAATTACAACATGCTTGTGGCAGTCAAACCCGACAATGAAAATTTTGTTGTGATAGGGGGTACAAGCCTGTTCCGGTCTCCGGACGGATTCGCCACGGCGCCGACGAATTTTTACAATACACTGATAGGCGGATATCTGCCCGTCGATCCCTACCGTTACCCCAATCTCCACCCGGACCAGCATATCGTCGTGTTCGATCCTGCATCACCCAATAAAGCGTGGTGCGGGCACGACGGCGGCTTGAGTATGACAAACGATATTACCGCCTACGCAACTTCTTCTGCCCCATTAAGCTGGCAGAACAAGAATCAAACCTATCACACCACACAATTTTACACAATCGCCATTCCGGCTGGAGCAGGCCGGCCGCAGATTCTCGGAGGGACGCAGGACAACGGTAGTCCAAGCTACCGATGGGAAGGAGGAACAACCATCACCTCCTCAAAGGATGTCAGCGGCGGAGATGGTTCGTATGCCTATTTCGGAAACGACTACTGCTACACCTCCTGGTATAACGGGGGTATTTTCCGTGTAAACTATACTTCGTCAAACGATCCGAGATCACCTTTCGAAGCAGGAACGTTTTGGACTGTCATCACTCCTACAGATGCTGAAAACCAGCTTTTCATCAATCCGTTCGTTGTCGATCCGAATGATGAGGACATTATGTACTATCCGGCCGGATACGAATTGTGGAGAAATAACAACCTTTCAGGAATAGCCCTTTACAGGCAAATAGGCACCATGGCTGGGTGGAAAAATTTAACCGAACTCGGTGTACCAGACGAATATATCCTTACAGCCATTCAAGTTTCAAGCAATAATCCGGCTCATTTGCTTTATTACGGCGCCAGCAGCGATCCCTGGCAATATGTGGATGATGTCCCGAAAATATACCGTTTGGCAAATGCCAATACGGACACAAGCGGAGCTGAAGATATTTCCATTCCCGAAGCGGAGAGCGGCTCTTACGTGCATCAGATTGCTGTGAATCCGGAAAATGGAAATGAAATTCTGGTGCTTCTCTCGAATTACAACATTGTCGGACTGTACCATTCTGCCAATGGCGGACAAAGCTACACTGCCGTAGAGGGTAATCTGACAGGAGACGGCACCAATCCTGGGCCCTCCATGCGAACCGCCACGATTCTTCCCACAGACCAGGGAACCATTTACTTCCTCGGCACCAGTATCGGACTCTTCTCTACAATGACACTCAACGGGGACGCTACCAGCTGGACTCAGGAAGCGGCAACATCCATCGGTAACTGTGTCGTGGAACATATCACTTCCAGAACGTCGGATCATCGCGTGGCAGTGGGTACACACGGACGTGGTGTCTTTATAGGAACCTACGAAGCTGGAACCAATGTGGCTGATAATACAAAACGACCTGTTAGCTTCATGCTGGAACAGAATTATCCCAATCCCTTCAATCCATCAACAACGATCCGTTTTTCTCTTCCGCAAAAAGAACACGTGATATTGAAAGTGTTCGATACAATGGGGCGGGAAATCGAAAAACTAATTGACAAACGAATGGATGCGGGCGACCATACTGTCCGTTTCGACGGAAGCCGGTTAGCCAGCGGTACTTATTATTGTACGATCGATGCCGGGAACCACCGCGAAACCATCAAGATGCTTCTGGTAAAATAGTCTCTAACCGAAATACAAGAACAGAATTATCCGATTATTCGCCCGGTCCAAAAAACCGGGCGATTTTTTTCGAGGCCCTATGTGATCCAAATAAAGAGACAATCTTTTCTTAAAATATTTTTTTATGGATTAATTGTTATCTTTTACGCAATTATATCTGCAAATGGAAAGACCGCAGCCATTTCCGACTCACTGAATTTTAAAATCGGCCAAATGATCATGGTAGGATTTCGGGGATTGGATATAGATGAGGATCTTCCGATTGCCAAAGACATTGGTGATCTTCACATCGGAGGAGTGATTCTGTTTGATTACGATATTCCAGGTCAATCACCGATCCGCAATATCCAGTCGCCGGATCAATTAAAACGGTTGACGAATCAGCTTCAAGCGTTGACTTCCACTCCACTTCTGATTGCCGTAGATTATGAGGGAGGGCAAATTACACGGCTGAAAGAAAAATTCGGATTCCCTCCGACTTTCTCAGTACAGGAATTAGGAGAAAAAAATGACCCGAAATTTACTCAGCAACAGGCAAAAGAGATGGCACTTACTTTAAAGCAAATGGGAGTGAATCTAAATCTCGCTCCGGTAGTGGATCTGAATATCAACCCTCAAAATCCGATAATCGGAAAACTAAAACGTAGTTACTCCTCCGATCCGGAAATCGTAACCACATATGCGGATCAATTCATCCGGTCCCATCATGAAAACGGTATACTCTGCACGCTGAAACACTTTCCGGGACACGGCAGCTCAAAAGGAGATACACATAAAAAGCATGTGGACATCACTGAAACCTGGTCTGAAATCGAACTGATCCCATATCGGAAATTGATACAATCCGGAAAAGCCGACGCCATTATGACCGCCCATCTGTTCAACCAAAATATCGATGATCAATTTCCTGCGACCCTATCGTATCCAACCATCATGGGTATTTTAAGAAATCAACTGGATTATGACGGTGTTGTGATCTCCGATGATCTGCAGATGAAAGCCATACTTGATAATTATGATTTAGAAACAACCATTTATCAGGCCATTCATGCCGGTGTGGATATACTGCTTTTTGCAAACAATTCCATTTACGAACAAGATATCGGGGCACGGTCTGTACAGATCATCCGGAAACTTATATCGGACAAGAAAATATCCGAAAGCAGAATCGAAGAATCATATCTAAGAATTCAAAATATGAAATCCAGACTTAAATAGTGATCTGTCATAAACAATTCAATTTTTGTTTGCTTATCTGATCCGGTTTTTTTATTTTACATTGTTCTTAAAGAAGAGGAACGGAGGAAATAACAATGAGAAACTCATTCATTAAAATGATCATTATCCTGTCCCTGTCTATTTTTATCATCCAATGTGCTCAGGTCAACTATGTCGGAAAAACCTACACTCCTACAACTAACATCGACGTTTACTACTCCGACAAAGAAATAGAAAAAGAATACACATCCATTGGACATGCGATGGGAAGCGGAGGGATTCTGGTCTCCAATGAAAAAATTCAGGAAAAGCTCATTGAAAAAGCCAGAGCAGTCGGAGCCGATGGTGTCATCATCAAAGAAGTTGAAAAAACGAAAGTAGTCGTCGACGATTCCACTGAAGAGGAAAGACATATCAAGGCAACATTCATTAAATACAAATAACACAATTACCATCAACAAGTAATCTTAATATTTACATAATTTAAACATTTTTGGATGTGGATATGGTCAATGAAAAAATCGATCAAGCTGTCGAGATACTAAAAGAGAAAAATGTGGATCTCTGGCTCACCTTCACCAGGGAAACCGACTCCACGCCCGATCCCGTTCTCGAACTGATTCTCGGCACACAATGCGTCTGGCCGTCTGCTTTCATGATCACAAAGAATGGTAAAGCCATTGCCATTGTCGGCAGTCTCGACGCACACAACGTGAAAGAACACGCCAGATACGAAGTCATCAGTTACGTGGATTCGATCAAAGAGGATCTGCTCAAAACACTGCACGGGTTAAATCCCGGAAAAATCGCCATCAATTATTCTGCAAGCAATGTTGCTGCGGATGGAATCACACACGGCATGTATTTGATGCTGTCCGAATATCTGGAAGGAACGCCTTTTCTTAACCGATTGATATCGAGTGAAGATATTGTTGCCGCTGTTCGCGGAAGAAAGTCCAAAACCGAAATCAATTTTGTCAAAGACGCCATCCGGGAAACTTTATTGATATTTGACAAAGTGACGGAACAGGTGAAAACCGGCATGTCCGAGCAGGATGTAGCCGATTTGATCCGAAAGGAAATGGATACAAAAGGTCTGGAACCTGCCTGGGATCCGGAACAGTGTCCGGCCGTTTTCACCGGGCCGGAAAGCGCCGGAGCGCATGCCAATCCGACTCAGCGGAAAATTCAACCTGGCCACATCATGAACATCGATTTCGGAGTCCGAAAGAACGGATACGTATCCGATCTCCAAAGAACCTGGTATTTTCTTCGTTCAGGCGAAAAAGAAGCTCCTGTGGAAGTCGAACGCGGATTTACGGTTATCCGGGAAGCGATTCGCGAAGCCGCACACGCCCTGAAACCCGGGAAGGAAGGATGGGAAATCGATGCCGTGGCCAGAAATTTTATTACCAATGCAGGATACGAAGAATTTCCCCACGGCCTCGGTCATCAGGTGGGCAGAAAAGCCCACGACGGCTCGGCCGGACTGCTACCGAGATGGGAGCGCTATAAGAATATTCCATTCATGAAAATTGAAAAGGGACAAGTATTTACTTTGGAACCGCGTTTGACCGTAAAAGACCACGGCGTGGCGACGATCGAGGAAATCGTGGTTGTCACTGAAAACGGATGTCAATTCCTTTCCGAACCGCAGGAAAAACTGATATTGATTCCTTCTTCACAATGACAATCCAAAATTTATATATATTTAAAATAAGAAAGGCTCCTTTGAATAAATCAGGAGCCTTTTCCTTAACTTAATAGTATCTTTAACCCCAGATATCTTTCACCATGACCTCCTGGCGGCATTTGGGGCAGAGGATTTTAAAAATGTCAGGTCTTCTGAGTTCTTCACCTTTTTTGCCTGATTCAACAGGAATGAGTTCTTTCTGGCCGACCAGAATCAGTGTCGGATTTCCGTAAGAGAGCGTGCCCAACCGTTCCACCAGCCATCGGAGATGGTCCTTTGCCGTAATCACAGCACCGCACAAATCACAAATAATCAGCTCTTTCTCAATCGTCTCAACTGCTAATTTTCGATCAAGAAGCGCCAGATCAAATTGTTTGGTGAGTTGAACTCCCTTTTCGGTAATGCAATGCGCCTGGCAGTTCCCGCAAAAGTTGCATTGATCATATCTCAATTCCAGCCGCCTTACCGGAGCCGGATTTGATGTTTTCACCGGTTCTTTTGGATCGATTACTTGAATCGCATTGGCCGGACAAACCTCCGCGCATGCGCCGCATCCGATACAATATTCTTCAAAATATTGGGGTTTACCGCGAATCCCGTCAAACGGTTCGTGTGGCTCAAACGGATATTTTGTAGTATAAGGTT
>Ga0315542_1002094_pt1 | contig 12276 bp, 9 predicted proteins | sample SalMarSW160120MG_FD_202541 | JGI IMG/M metagenome (GOLD analysis project Ga0315542, IMG submission 202541) | Salt marsh sediment microbial communities from the Plum Island Ecosystem LTER, Massachusetts, United States - Salt Marsh Sediment SW1601-20 ... | reverse complement strand
CCGGAAGCTTTGTGTTCTCCGCGTATTTTGCCGTCCTTGGCCATGCCGCTTGACTCGAATTTGTAGAGATCAGACAGCACGATCATATCCCCCTCCATACCCTGCATTTCGGTGATCTGGGTCACTTTACGCGTGCCATCGCTCATACGCGTCTGCTGGACGATCAGATCGACGGCAGAGGCGATCTGTTCGCGCACCACACGCACAGGCAGGTCCAGCCCTGACATCAAGACCAGGGTCTCCAGCCGTGAAATGGTATCGCGCGGCGTATTGGCGTGGATGGTGGTCAGCGAGCCATCGTGACCCGTGTTCATCGCCTGGAGCATGTCCAGTGCCTCGCCGCCGCGCACCTCTCCAACAACGATGCGGTCGGGCCGCATACGTAAGGCATTGCGCACCAGGTCGCGCACCGACATCTCGCCACCACCGTTCTCATTGGGTGATTTGGTCTCCAGACGGACGATGTGTTCCTGGCGGAGCTGCAGTTCGGCGGCATCTTCGATGGTGACAATACGCTCGTCCTCCGGGATGAAGCCAGAAAGCATGTTCAACAAAGTAGTCTTGCCTGATCCGGTTCCCCCCGAGATGATTATGTTGAGGCGTGAGACCACGTAGGCTTGCAAGAATTTGGCCATGGTGGTAGAGAGCGAGCCGAGTTGGACCAGTTCGTCTACACCCAGCTTGTCGCGCTTGAATTTGCGGATGGTGATCGAGGGCCCATCGATGGCGACCGGAGGGATGATGGCGTTGACGCGCGAGCCATCGGGCAGGCGGGCATCCACCGCCGGATGCTCGCTGTCGATGCGCCGTCCTAAAGGCGCTACGATGCGCTGGATGATCTCCAGGACATGCTCGTCGTTCGAGAATCTGGCGCGGGTTTTTTCAATTTTCCCATCTCTCTCCACGTAGATGCAGGTGGCGCCGTTTACCATCACTTCGGAGACATCCGGATCATCAATAAATGGCTGGATCGGTCCATAACCCTCAAATTCTCGAAGCACCTGCTTGAAAATCTCATCTCGCAGAGGCCCAGAGAGCTGCAACCTTGTGCTCTGGTAAGCCTTTTCCAGAGCGTTATTGGCAGCCTGCTGCAGCTTATCCGCAGGCAAGGTAGATCTCTCGAGCTCATGCTTGACGCTGTTCAACAAGAAAGCTATCAACTTTTGCCTCTTCTGATCTTCTGTAGGTGCAGGTTCTGTCAAGGGCATTTCGCCAATCTCCTTGAAAGGTCGTATTGATCAACTTCAGGATGGGCGCGTCTCAATTTCGAGGCGCGCATAAGCTCCTATCCCAATATCTGATCCGGGTAGCTACTTCGGATCAGGGTTTCTGCGATAACTGCTAGGTGATTATTTTATGCTTGTAGGTGGCAAGTTCTGCCTGAAGGGAGCCAGATGTGCTCAGTGACGCCCCTGAAGGGTAGATGTGATTCTAACAGCTCAAATTTTTCCTATCGAGAATAAGTTAACTGCAATGCCCCATTAAATCACACTTTTCCCGGCTATATCTTTACATCGGTGCAAGCTGATGGAGAAATTCCAATTTCAAAATTCGAATTTCGAAATTAGAATTTACTGGCGCGAGTACTTTTTTGGCCGGCACTTCAGGTGATCGTCGTTATGTTCATAGACCATCCATTCCCCCGAGGCCCGGATTTTCGCCAGCGTTTTGGCGCGTGATTGGTGACCGTCGTCGATCACCAGCACGCCGTCCGGGCGGGTGATGCGTTTCAGCTCTTTCAAGAACGCGGTTGGCTGGCTTACGCCGAAGAACATATCCAGCGCGAAAACCCGGTCGGCACATTCATCCGGCAGACCACAGTCATAGCCTTTGGCCAGAGTGGGCACGATATTCTGCAGCCCGTTACGGACCATTTCCTGCCCCACCATCCCGAGCGCCAGCTCCTGGACATCCACGGCGTAGACCTTACCCTGCGGCCCTACCAGGCGAGCGAAGCGCCGTGTGTAGCGGCCCGGCCCGCAGCCGTAGTCCACCACAGTCATGCCGGGTTGGATGCCAAACTTGAGTACGCGCCGGTCCAGGCGCGGCCAGACCCAATCCATCAGTTTCATCACAACAGCCATCATGCGGAAAGAAAAATCGGACATGCGATCGTTTCTTCGTTCAAGCATTAGTGACTCCTCTCGAAAAATTCGAATTTATTTAACCCCAGGCAATTCGTCCTTTTTCTAAAGTCCAACATATCTGCTTACGTCTGGCGAGTTGAATCGTTGCACGAGGCGATACCGAATTAATCGATCACCCAATGTGGATCATTGGTATGGGATTTCCATAGAATCCTCTTTATCAAGTAATGCGATTCGGTAGAGACGCAAAATATTGCGTCTTATGGGTGACGTAATATCTTACGCCCTCAGCGAGACGTAATATCTTACGTCTCTACGGTTTATGGGCCGGGTATTTGCATGGTGGCCAGGTTGTTGAGCATGTCATTGGCGACCTGGTGGGTGATCTGGTCGTTTTGCTGGGCAGTGCGGCTGGTGTCCACGACCTGGAGCGTGAAGTACAGGCTGCCTTGTTTGAAGCTCAGCTCGCCGTATTGACTCAGGAACGCCTGGTCGCCAATTCCGCTGACAGGCTGAGCGGCCTGAGCAGCATCCATCCAGGCCTTCTGCCAGGCTGTGGCGGAGGCTCCCTGGCCCGGCAGATCCAGCCAATAGGTTACCTGCAGCAGCTCCTGGTTCTTCTTACCGGGGTTGTGGAATTCGTAATACACGCAGGTCACCTCGGTCGCCGGGACATTCTCGGCCGAAAACAGCGGGTGATCGACCTGGTTGGTCTGCACCGGTTCGCGCTCCAATTCGCCGGTGACCAGAATCTTGGCCAGGTCATGACTGCTCAAAAGATCGCAGGTGTTGGTCAGGCGGGCTGCCAGGGCGGGGTTGACTGGTGGTGTGGGTGAGGTTCCAGGTGCAGGTGTGACGGCGGGCGAGGTCCCTGGCGGCTGAGTAGCCACCATAGTTGCGGTCAGCGTGGGCGCCTGGGTTGGCTCAACCGTCGCGCCGCCAGGCGGTGGCGCGGCGATCGATGATAAGACCGTGCTCAACGGGGTCTGCTGGACCGGCGATTGGGTCTTCCCGGTTTGGGGAAGCGAAGCTGTTTGGCGGCTGGCCGTGCAGCCTGCCAGGGAGAAGAAGATTACCGCGCCTAAGAAGATAAGAGGTCTTTTGTTCATTTCCACCCTTTCCTGTTCGACCGAATGCCGACCGGTTCGGCTAGCTTACAGGAAAATTATAATCCATTTCTAAAGTTCAACTCTTGCCAAAAACGAACACCTGTGCTAATATAAGCTCCGGTCCGTTGACCAGGGGGAGAGCCAAACGATTAAAGTTGAATATTTCATCCCGATTTCGTGATAGCTCATGTATATGAGCCGCTCATGTATAGGCCGCTCATGTTTGAGACACTCAGCATGAGACACTAAACGTGAGCCACTCAGAATGAGCCATTCATCGATCCGTTCAAGGAGGTCATCAATGAACGAACCGGTATGCGATAGGCTGAACCTGCAAACGCTGTTTCTCCTGGGACAATACTACCGCCAGGCCGAGTCCATAAATGGAAGTCCGAGCTATGGGCGGCAGATCATGCGACTGCTCAACGAATACGGAATATTCACTACCGATTCACGCCTGGCAACCAGGATCGCTGCCTGGATCATCTGCCAGAACGGCAGGCTGCCCAACGAAGATACTCAGCGCCAGATCTCACGCGAGGTCTGGAACGAGGGGATTTCTCACTTCAATTAACAACACCCGCTAATGGGGACAACACAGACCGGGTGATCCAATTTAAGGGCAGGCATTTGCGAATATCCGCAGAATGCCTGCCCAATCTACTTAATCATTCAGATCCTTCACCAGATAACCCTAAAATCTTAAGGTTGCTTTAAGCCAGAGATAAGGTCAACATAAGGTCACCACCCACGAATTAATATATAGTATTTGGGTCTAATTTAGGCTTATAATAATGGGGTTTAATATTCTCGTCATATACCATTTTGTGCACTCAACTCCGTAAGGTTAGTGGTTCTCTGAGCATTTGAATCAACCTTACGGAGTTAGGTTGTATATGCGAAGGTGCGGTCTTAAAAACAAATGAGGTGAAAGGAATGAATGCAGAAAACATGACATCTTCTCCTGATCTGGTGCTTTCCCAGAAAAGCCGTTCCCGGCTAGAAGGTTTATACGATTTTTTCAAACGTCGCCCGTTATCGGCCACGCTGCTGATCTTTGCGATTAATTTCGCTCTGAGCCTGTTATCGGTTCAGGCAGCTCAGCTCCTGCTGCCCGGCACTTCAGCGGATTTCGTATCTTTAATCGTCATCACACTGCTGACCGTGGCAGCGGTCAGTGCACTGGGTTGGTGGCGGGTGTCCGGGTATAACTCACCAGGCCAATGGCGCAGCCTGGGCCTGCTGCTGCTGCCGTATATCACATTAGGCGCGCTGCCGTTAGTGCTGGGGATCAATCAGGTCCCGACTTCCAGCGGGTTGTACTTTTTGCTGGCCTACGCGCTGGTTGCCCTGCACGAGGAGACCATCTTCCGCGGCGTCATCGTGCATATCCTTGGTCCCAGGGGCCCCAGGCAGGCGATCCTGATCTCATCGCTGCTGTTCGGCCTGAGCCACCTGACCAACCTTTTCGTGCGCAGCAACCCGTTTCTCACGCTGGCACAGGTAGTTGGTGCCTTCTCGAGCGGTGTTGGCCTGGCGGCTGTACGCCTGCGCACCAACACGATCTGGTTCGTGCTCGGGCTGCATTTCCTGGAGGATTTCCTGCTGCACTATACACGCTTGCCAGCCATCCCGCTCAATGTCGCCCAAAGCGTGATCCTGCTGTTCTACGGCCTGTACCTGATGCGTAACCGCCAGGCTTTAGAAACAGCGCAAGATTCTGGTGTGGTGGATTCGCAGGTAACAAAGGACTGATCATAGTGGAAGACAGGTCGTCCCTTGAAACATAGAAGTCAAAGCAAAAGACCTGAGAAACGCGCTGCCAGGCCGGTGTACGAGGATACAACCGGCCTGGAGCGCATCATGATGTTCAGCGATGGGGTCATGGCCATTGCCATCACGCTGCTGGCATTAGAAATCCGCCTGCCGGGCAATGGGGCGGCTGATCTCAGCGACCCACAATTATTAACAGCCTTACGCACGATCGCGCCCCAGTACATCGGCTATATCATCAGCTTCCTGGTGATAGGCCTGTCGTGGATGGGACATCACCGCAACTTCCGCATGATCAAACGCTACGATACGCGCCTGATGTTCCTGAACATCCTGTATCTGATGTCGATCGCCTTTATCCCCTTTCCAACGCGAGTGCTGATCGAAAATGGCAACCTGGTCAGCACGGTGTTTTATGCGCTCAGTATGGTGGTCGTCGGATTGCTGTCTTCATTATTATTCTTCTATGCGTTCCACAACAATCGCCTGACCGGCCCACTTATGGATGAAAATGTAATCCATCGCAGGCAGCTCCAATCGCTGCTCACACCGGGTGTTTTCCTGCTCTCAGCAGGGATCGCTTTTATCAACACCGACCTGGCAAAGTATTCCTGGACCCTGCTGACACTGCTGGTTTACACCCTGCGCTGAGCGCCTGCGGGCAGATCAATTCGAGCCGAAAATTGTAAAGATTCGGCCCAGTTCCGATTAACACTTGGTAAATAAGCCCCCAAAACGGAGTTAACCACTTGCATTTATGCCCGATATCGTATATAACCAGAATAGCTGAAAAAAACCCGCGGGCGGCAGCCTGCGGGAGTTGACCTCCAGGTGTAGGAGACGCCTCGGCACCCAGATGACAAACCACACGCCCGACCTCCTAAGAGGCCGGGTGTTCGATTATAGCCTGGGAGAAAACTGATGTTAAACCCCGTGAGAGCTTTAGCAAGTTGTCCCGGTTGTGGTACAGAAATGGTAAGGGGCTATTTAAAGGGTTTAAAGGATTCTATTCATATCGAAACACTACAGAGTTTGAGAAGCAGCGCCTTACAGGCATTCGTTTGCCCGGCGTGCGGTCATGTCGAGCTGCGGGCTACGGATCCCAAAGCCCTGGCCAACAAAGATATTTCGGACCAGGAAATCGAGGCCTTCGCCAAAAGCCGTTAATAGTTCGGAGAGGATAGGGGAAAACCAGCTAACCGCGAAGCCACGAAATCCCTTATTCCCTCCCCCTTAATTTGGCACACCCGCAAATGGATCCGGATTTCCGGGATCAATTCCCAAGGTCTTAACCATTTGAACCGTGCTGCGGTCTACAAGAAATTCGACCCAAAGTGGGAAATGATCGGAGACGCGGAAGGAGGCCTGGAAGGGTGTGATCTCTTGAAAGACAGCCCCGGTAAAATTGACCACCCCGGCATATTCGTTGGTCAACAGATCCAGGTCGTCCCGGAACCAGGCGATCTGGTCGTAAAATTTTGGCGTCGTCGAATAGGTGGTTTTGAGGTTCAAAAGCTGGGAGGGTACATACAGGCCGGTCGAGACAAAGGCCTGAAAGAGCGGGTTATCTTTGCGCTCGTCGATATTGAAATCGCCCAGCACGATCAGGTTCTTCTCCTCCCCACCTGATTTAGCCCGCTGGCGCAATTGCGTAGCGATATAATCCGCCAGGTTCTTGATCTCATCCAGGCGCTCGACGGGCTGGCCACCGTACTTGATGTGGGCGGTCAGCAGGGCGAAGCGCTCGTGTTTGGATTCAAAACCCACGATATAGGGAGTGCGGTCGAATTGCTCCTGGGGGTCCCCATGGGGAGTGTCCGGCAGCACGATCTCGCCCGCCAGGCCGGTCGGCTGTACGCGGCGCCTGTCGTAGACGTAGGTCAGGCGCTCATCGTTGCCGCGATCGCCGGCGGTGACATCGCTCATGATCACACCCCAATCGCTTCCGAGGTATTCATCCAAAAGCATATGGATCCCGCTCGTGTCGCCTTTGACCTCCTGGATGGCGATCACATCGAAGTGACGCACGATTTCGGCAATACAGGCCATGCCGCGCAGGTTGCGTTTGGGGCTGCCGGGGTTCTCGCCCCATTTTTGATACACAGCCCCAAAGGCACGGATATTCCAGCTGCCGACCAGCAGGTTTTCGTCCAGGCGCTTTTCCGGCAGGCCTGAAGCGGCGATCCGTCGCCGCAGCCGGACGATGTCTTCTACGATTGTCTTGGGGTATTGCGAGTAATCCATTTGTTTTCTCCCTGTCCGATCTCAAGATGATTGTGAAAAAAAATGCTAACCGCGAAGATGCCAAGGACGCGAAGTGATTGAAATATCAAAGAATGGATAAGCAGAACCATATCTTCACTTAAAATTCTTTGCGTCCTTCGCGCCTTTGCGGTTTTAAAAGTCCTTCTTATAAGGCGTAAATTGCCTATCCGACAGGCACCTCGATTTTCTTCAAGAGTTCGCGCAGCACGGCGGCGCTGGTGGTGCCGCCCAGGGCCTCCTCCGGGTTGACGACCATGCGGTGCGCCAGACAAGCAACCGCCAGGCGCTTGACGTCGTCGGGGATGGTGTAATCACGGCCTTGCAGGGCAGCGCGCGCCTGGGCGGCGCGATAGAGCGCCAGGCTGCCGCGCGGGCTGGCACCCAGGGCCAGAGCGGGGTGCTCACGGGTGGCATGCACCAGGTTGAGGATATAACGGCGCACACTCTCCACCACGTGCACCCGGCGGACCTGTTCCTGCAGCGCCGGAAGTTGGGTTCCATCCACCACCTGGCGCAACGACTCGATCGGGTGGGCCAACTGCTGCATCTGCAGCATGGCATCCTCGTCGCCAAAATCCGGATAGCCGATGCTCAGGCGCATGAGAAAACGGTCCATCTGGGCCTCCGGCAGCGGAAAAGTGCCTTCGAACTCGATCGGGTTCTGCGTGGCCAGCACCAGGAAGGGCGGCGCCAGGGGATAGGTCACACCATCCACGCTGACCTGGCTTTCACCCATAGCCTCCAACAGGGCGCTCTGAGTGCGCGGCGTGGCCCGGTTGATCTCGTCGGCCAGCAGTACGTTGCAGAAGATCGGGCCGGGACGGAACTCGAAGGCGCGCGTCTGCTGGTTGAAGACCGAAACGCCGGTCACGTCGCTGGGCAGCAGATCGGGCGTACACTGCAGGCGCTTGAAATCCAGCCCGCTGGAGACGGCGATGGCGCGTGCCAGCATGGTCTTCCCCGTGCCCGGGGCATCTTCGATCAGCACGTGGCCCTCGCACAGCAGCGACACCAGCAGCATCTCGATCGCTGCCCGTTTGCCGACAATCACCTTCTCCACGTTCTCGATCAACGCAGCGGAAAAGGCCTGCACCTGGCCTGCTTCGACCTGAGTGGCCTCAAACTCATCCGCAGCCATGCGCTGCTCATCGTTCCCCATTCATCATCCTCCTGTTTCGTCTCTTCAGCTATGCGCACTTATCCTATTTAATTTCCGCAAAACGCCCAACCCGCCCCAGTTTTTCAAAAGCCAGATGTGCAGAAATTGCCGGCGTAATTTTCGCCAGTTCTTCAGAAGATCCACAGGAATTGCCTGGCCTGGCAGCTCGGGGCGGTAGCTCAACTGCACGATCCTGCGGGTGAGCGCTAGAGTCTGCGCGGACGCATCGAAGCCACCTGTTGGTGCGGGACCCGGGCGCTGCAGCGCCCGCAGGCAGGCTGCCAGCGCGCTGGAGAATTCATAAGGCGTCACACCAGGCGCGGGCGGCGAGCCCAACCGACCTCCCCAGGTGCGCATCCGGCGGTAGATTTCTGCTGCCAGCTCCCGGCGCGGGAGGCGGCGCAGCTGCAGGGCATCGATCCCCACCCAGGCTGCAGCCAGCATGACCAGCAGCGCCAGCCCGCCCACTGGCAGCAGCCAGGCGCTCCCAGTGAATGGAAGACTTTCCGGCGCGGAGGGGGGTTGAGCAGCTGCCTGGACCTGGGCGCCGGAGGTTGCTGCTGGCACGGCACCCTCCAGGTTAGGCAAGGCGGCTGTGGGCTCGAAGGGCACCCAGCCGATCTTCGGGAAATAGACCTCCACCCAGCTATGCGCGTCGGCCTGGGTAACCACGAAGCGGCCTGAGTTCAGATTGTATTCGCCGGTGGCATAACCCACCGCCAGGCGCGCCGGGATTCCAGCGGCGCGCGCCAGCACCACCATGGCGGTAGCGTAATAGTCGCAGTAGCCTTTGTGCAGATCGAAGAGAAAATAATCCGCCAGGTCGCGGTTTTGGGGTGGGTTCGGCAGGTCAAGGGTATAAGGAATCTTGCGCAGGTAACTTTCGATCGCTTTAGCCCGGTCGTAGGGGGTCGGCTGGTCGGCGGTCAGTTCGATGGCCAGGGATTTGACCCGCTCGGGCACCTCGGAAGGCAGTGCCAGGTAACGGTTCAAGACCCAATCGGGGTAATGCTGGCCAGCCTGGCGAAGCTGGCCGGGATCAGTCAGTGGCACAAGCGAGCTGACCTGGTAAGCGCCGCCTCGATCCAGCTCCACGCCGAAAAGGTCGCCCTGCGAGCGCCAGGCCGATTGGCTGGCCTGGTCCACCTGCACAGGCTCTCCGTCGGCGTAGAGGATGCCGCCCTGGCCGGAAGCCGGGCGAACCACCTGCTGCATCAACACATGCTCGGGCGCCTTATCCGGGCCCAGGGGCTGGTCCGCACCGGCTTGAGTCTGCTGCGTACCGCTGGTACGCCAGCCACTGCCGGTGTAGACATCATAAGTGTAGCTGCGCCAATATAATGGAAGCGCATGGCCTGCCTGGGAGAGACTGGGCAGATTCGGCACCTGCACCGACATGACCAGCTGCCCGGAGAGCTCAGGCCCGGAGCCGATCAACAACTCGCGCGGCAGGCCGGGGCGCCTGGCAGCGGCGAATGCATCCGGCACGGGGGTGGCGGCAGGCAGGATGCCCAGCGATTCCGCCAGGCCGCCCTGCTGGACCACAGCCGGGCCACGCGCCCTTGTAAACCAGTTGCTGATGCGCTGGACCGAAAAGGTGGCCACCAACAGGGAAAACAACACCAAACCAAGGGCAGCGAGCAACGCCACACAACCGATCTGGCGGCCCTTCCTGGCCGGATAAGGGATGCGGTTCTGCTCCCAGGACAGCTCGCGCCGGTCGTGAGCTACGACAGCCAGCAAGACCAAAACCGCGCCCAGCACCCAGTAGAGCGTGGCCGAATTGCGCTGCCCGGATGAGAGCGTGCCCACGCTGAGCAAGATAACTGGCAGGGCGGCCAACAGCGCGCTGCGCCGGGCTTCCACCACCCAGCCGGCCCAGGAGGCCACGCCCCAGACCAGCAGGCGCCAGACCAGCGCCGCGGCGACCGGGTCGAATGCCGGTTGTCCGGCGAGCAAGGCAGCTACCCAGGCAGCCACCCTCTCGCCCAGCACCCCCAACGAACGGCCGAGCGCCTGGAATTGCAGCGCCTGCGGCACCAGGTCGCTGACGGTGTCAGGCGGCAGAAAAAGGTTGTGCAGCGCCGTTTGAGCGCCGCTCAAGAAAATGCTCCCCACCTGCCCGGCAATCCCGCCGCTGATCAACAGGACTACCAACAGGCCCACTAAGGCCGTAAACCCGGCAGACCGGGCAGCAGGCTGGCCCAGGATGGCCATCCCCCAACCCACCAGCAACCCGAGCAGCAGACTGCTCCACAACAATCCCCAATCCGGGCCGCGCAGCACGCTGGTCACACCCGCCAGGGCAGCGGTCAGCAAGATAAAGAGCAAGACCAGGGAGACCAGTTTCTCGGCGCGCCAGGCACGCCCCAGGAGACTGGCAGGAGGGTTCAGTCCATGCTCTGCCAAACAGCCCTCCCCTGTTGAAGGTATCGCCTGCCCCCTTGTGCCTGCCTGGCTGACTGGCCGCTGCCTGGTCCCAGCTCTGGATAAGCATCCTCGAGTAAAATATGCGGCATCCGGTGTTGAGCCATGCCGCGCGCCGCCAGGGCCGCGATCACCCGGCTCTGATCACGCAAAGCGCCAAAGTCGCCCGGATCGACCAGCAAAGCGGTCAGCCCGCCGCGGCTGTGGCGTTTCCCCGCGGCGGCCACCCAGCCCGGGTCACTGCCCGAGGTGATCACGATCAGGGTCGCCGTCTGAGAAGGACGGCCAAGTGAAAACAAAGCGGCCAGCGAGCGTTCTCCCTCCTGGGCCATGGCCAGGGCGCGCAAAATGCGCCAGCGATGGGCCGGCCCGGAGCGCGGTTCCAGCCATTCCAGTTGCGGACCGGCCAATGCCAGCCCCACCTTGCGGCGTTCGCTCAGGCCGCGCACTGCCAGCGAGGCAGCCAGGACGATGGCCAGCTCAAGGGTAGAATCCTGCCCGGAGCCGGCCTGGGAATACCTATCCAAGTCGACGAAAATCCACCAATCACCAGAGCTGGCGGATTCGAGCTGGCGCACGATCAGGCTATCGTTACGGGCCGAGGCTGGCCAGTGGATGCGCCGCAGACTGTCCCCGGCCTGGTAATCGCGCAGCCCGGCGTCGCTGATCTGGCGCTCGAGCGCCCCACGCCGGCGGCTCTGGTCTCCCGCCCAGCCGGCGGGCGTGATGCGCAAATTCTGGAGCGCCAGCAGGGGTGGGGTGACCAGGACGCTGTTGGCATGCCGGTCGTGAATGGTCAGGGAGTAAATCCCGAAGGGATCGCCGCTGCGCAGGATGGTCGGGCCGAGGGTGTACAGGCCACGCTGGCGGCACAGGTGATTGGGATGGCGCGAACGCACAGCCCGCCCGCCCACATCCGACACCAGGCGTAACGGGGAAGTCAGGCTGTTGGATTGATCGATGATCTCGACCCATAAAGCCGGGAAACGGCTGTGGTTGATGACTTTCAAGCGCTCGGGCAGCGCATCTCCCACCGTGGCCCAGGCCAGGTGAATCTGACGCTCGATGACCAGGCCACGCGCCAGGGCCCGCACCCACAGCCAGGCCAGCAGCCAGGCCCCGGCAGTCCCGATGAAAAAGACCAGCCAGCCGCGATAAGCTGTCAGGACATATAAAAGGCCAAACAGCCCGGCCAGGATGGGCAATAAGGGCAAATTGAGATGGCGCTCGATGCTACGCCGGGGGGTATCTGGAGAATCGTCATCCATAAGGGAGATTATAACCGTTGTGCTGATGGCTGTAACTTCTAAAATAGGTAAAGCATTTTCCCGCTTGCATCGTAACAAAAAAGGGGTAAAGCATTTTGTCGGTTCAGGCGAACCGACAAAATGCTTTACCCCAAATGTGCTGTGAGGTAGGGGGTTAGCATTCGATGGGTTCGGGGAACCCATCGAAT
>Ga0315542_1002093_pt1 | contig 12279 bp, 10 predicted proteins | sample SalMarSW160120MG_FD_202541 | JGI IMG/M metagenome (GOLD analysis project Ga0315542, IMG submission 202541) | Salt marsh sediment microbial communities from the Plum Island Ecosystem LTER, Massachusetts, United States - Salt Marsh Sediment SW1601-20 ... | reverse complement strand
TCCAGATCCACCCACTCATCCGCCTGATGGGCCACGTGTCGCGCACCGGCCCCCATGGTTACGATGGGAATTTTCTTGAGCTGCCACAAGAACGTGCCATCTGTGGCGCCCGGAACACCGGCATGAACGGGTTCCTTCCCGCTGATTCGTCTTGTGGCCCAGTCCGCCGCAAGGACTATGGGGTCCTGTTCTTCCGTCCGCGTGCAGGGACGGTCGGTGATAAAAACCACCTCTACCTTCAGATCGTGCCGCCGTTTCACCGCAAGTTGGCGATCATAAACCTCGTAATGCTCAAGGACCTCCTGCTCCACCTGTCGGGCAAGGTCCGCCAGGCCCTCCCGGATCCCATCGTGCGATTGACCGGGGATGGTCCGCACATCCACAAGCAGCACGGCCTCCCCGGGCATCACATTGAGCTGTGGCGCCCCCACTGAGGGGGCCTGGATCACGGTGGGTGTCATGCTGGGCCACCCGAGATGTTCATCCCGGCCGAAGGCTTTCACCGCTTCCCATTCCATTTTGTGCAGACCGTCGATCAGCCGACTCAGGGCCGGCGCACAATTCAGGCCGGAAAGGGGCATGGCGCCATGACTCATCCGCGCCTTTACGGCATACCGTACGCGGATTGCACCCTTTTGAGACGTGCAGATCAGCCCGTTCTGGGGTTCACAGATGACGGCGCCCGTCACTTGGTCCGCACGACCCCGCTCGATAAAGTCCAGCACGCCGATCATGGCGTCCTCTTCATCACACAGGACACCACCCATAATGCGCCCCACCAACCGAACGCCTGAGCGCTTCAGGGCCGCCATGGCTATCAGCATGGCAGCGAGGTTACCCTTGGTGTCATTGGTTCCCCTGCCGTACATTCGCCTTCCGACGATCTTCGCCCCAAAGGGGGCATGGTGCCAGGCGGCAGAGTCTCCCGGCGTGACGACATCGGAGTGTCCCTCGAACAGGAGGGTCCGCGCTCCGGGATCGGCCGCCCAGGTGATAATCGTGTTGGGCCGTCCCGGGGCCACCTGATCCATTTCTACCTGAAAGCCCTGTTCTTGCGCCCACACGGCCACCATTTCCGCGGCCTGCTGTTCACTGGTACCGGCATCCTGATCCCAGACGGTGTTTATCCGGACAAGGGAAGCGGTGAGTTCAGCCAGTTCCTCAGGATTAATTTCGTCCAGTACTTTGCGAACATGTTCTTCCAGATCCATATCATAACTTCCTGATAGAGCTGCAAAACAATTCATGGACGGACTGCCAACGAAGTCGTCTCATTCACCGCGCTCAGGAGGAGAATCTGAGGCTCTTTTTCGGACACTTTCTCATAGTGCACCTGGCACCAAACTCCGGCATGGACGGCTATTTGGGGTTTACGCCTCCCAAACCCTATGCGCTTCAATGAATTCATGCTAAACCCCAAATGGGCGGCCATCTCCTCCGGGGTGTTTAGAAAGGGCCTGAAAAAGAGTGTCAGGTTCGGCTCCTCTTCGTACCTCATAGGCTGCCGTTTGCGCCATAAAGCAGCTTTTTACGATATCATCAATAGTGCTTCTCCAAAGTCTCTATCAAGGCGGTAAGAGCCTGATTTACCGGTGTTTTAAGGCCCAGATCGCAACCCTCCCGAACAATGAACCCGTTGATCGCCCCGATCTCAGTTTGACGCCCGTTGTCCACATCCTGTCCCATCGACGACCGGTTGACGGCCGTGGCCTCGGCAACCGCCAAGACATGTTCCACCATGTCCACCCGGACGCTGATCTCCCGAGCTTGCGCCACATCCATGGCCTCTTCAACAGCTGTGCGACTCAGGTTCCTGGTCACCTCCAGATCGAGGATCTCGCCGTTCTTGATGGAGGTCAGAGCCGTGATGGCATTGATGCCCACGTTGATGAGCAGTTTATTCCATACCACTCCGCGCACGTCTTCCACGGCTTCGCACGCAATCCCTGCACGGTTGAACAGGTCGGCAAACCGCACTGCCCGCTCGAACCCTTCTTTTGCACGGTTCCAGACGCCGATCGTCGTTGGACCCACACCCGCGTGCCGGATGCTTCCGGGCCCAAGGAGGGTGGCCCCGTGGGATGTGGTTCCGGCCAGGACCCGGGCCGGCTCAACGACCCCGGCGATGATGTCGGCATTTCCCATGCCATTCTGGAGCGTCAGAACCATCCCGCTCGCCCCTGCGAGGGTCCCGGCGACTTGCGCCGCCGCCTCGGTCCGGGTTGATTTTACAAAAACAATGACCAGTTGGGCCTCACCGATTTCACGGGCATCAGTGGCTGCCTTGATCCGGACCCTGCGCGTCTTGCCCTCACGCTCGATCTCGAGCCCGTTCCGGTTGATCGCATGCACGTGTTCCGCCCACACATCATTCAGCCAGACTTCATTTTCTGCCTCTGCCAGCAGTGCGCCAAAAAGGCTGCCCATGGCTCCGGAACCCACAACAGCGATTTTCATGTCTATTCTCCTCTTTCCATCCTCTGCATTTTTTGAATTCAATAAAGCTTTCAGTGAACAACAGTGTACTACTTCGCAACCATTCTTGCCAATATCATCGTAAACGGCGAATAAAAGCTGATGATCAGGAGATCGACCAGCAGGATCAACAGAAACGGCACAATACGACGGCTGACCGCCGCCAGGCTGTCCCCGGAAATGGAACAGGAAACAATCAGGCAGATACCCATGGGTGGTGTCAGCATTCCTATGGCCAGGTTCGTTACCACAATCACGCCCAGTTGGATCATGTCAATATGGAGGGATGGCAACAGGGCGGTGATCATGGGCACGAGCAATATCAAAGAGGCGGTCGTTTCCACAAACGTACCTGCGATGAGCAGGACCACATTGATGAGCAGGAGGAGGTATACCGGGTCTTTCGTCAGGCTGAGCAAAGATCCCGCCAAACGTGCGGGGATGTCCTCAATTGCGGCAATCCAGCTGAAGACTGATGCCGTTGCAATAATAAACATGACGATCCCCGATGTAATGGCCGCGTCCCTGAAAATGGGGAACAGGTCTTTCACCTTGATTTTTCGATAGACCAGCATGCTCACCACCAGGGCGTAGACAACCGCCACGGCAGCCGATTCCGTGGCTGTAAATACCCCGAAGAGAATGCCTCCCAGGATGATCACGGGCGCACCCAGGGCCAGCAACGCCCTCTTGAACGTTGCCCACACTTCCTTCAATGAAAAAACAGCGGTACCGGCATACCCCTTCCGTCGTGAGATAAGGGTGGCAACAGCGATGAGTGACATACCGATCAAGATTCCAGGTAAAATACCGCCTGCAAAGAGTTGCCCGATCGAGGCCCCGGTCAGAAAACCGAAAATAATCATTGGAATGGAAGGTGGAATGATGACGCCTATGGAGCCTCCCGACGCCTGAACCGCCGCTGCGAAGTCCGATTCGTACCCTGAATTCTTCATGGCCGGTATGAGGATTGCACCAACAGCAGCTGCATCGGCGGCGGCTGAACCGGAAATACCCGCAAAAAACATGGCCGACACAATCGTCACCGCAGCCAATCCGCCGGGGAGCCAGCCGACAAGGGAATTTGCAAAATCAATGATTCTCTCGCTGATCCCGCCTGCCTCCATGATGACCCCGGTAAACATAAACAGCGGGACCGCCATCAGATAGAAGGAGTCCATCCCGCCGAACATCTTCTGCACAACCATCATCAGCGGAAAGCTGCCCTGGACCGCGATCCCCAGTAAGGACGCCGCGCCGATGGCAATGGCGATGGGGGCGTTGATGGCAAACAGAACCAACAGAGAAAAAATAAGGACCTCAATGATCACGGCTTCCCCTCTTCAGTTCGTTCAGCAGAAAGGTGAATCCATGAATCATGAAAATGAGGCCGCTCAAAGGCACAATGCTGAAGATAATCCATTTGGGCAAATAGAGTGCCGGTGATATTTGAAGCCTGACGAAATACGCGAAGCGATACCCGTAAAAAACCATAACCGAGAAGAATGCCAGGGAGACAAGGTGGACGACGACCGCAAATATCTTGCGGATGATCGCCGGCATTCCGGAGGTCAATACATCAATACCGGGATGGACCTTTCTTCTGTAGGCCACTGACGCGCCCAGGAATGACAACCAGACCAGCTGAAAGCGGGCCAGCTCCTCCGACCAGAATAGGGAGTGGTTCAGCACATAGCGAAAGAAGACCTGTGAGGCAACCACAAGGGTCATGGACAATCCCAGGCCGAACAACAGGTATTCAATCCAGTGATTCAGTTCCAGGCTCAATCTTTCCAGGGTGGACACGCTTTCCGCCATTAACTCTCCTGTCCTCGCAGGGCTCACTATTTTGTCGCTTCCATAAACTTCACGAGCAGCGCATGGACCTTTGGATCTTTGTACAACTCTATGTTTTGCAGCCCTGCAACTTTGGCGCGGAAGGCGGCCACATCGGGATGTTCCTCCACGATCATACCCTTTTCTTTGAGAAATTTCAGTCGGGCGGCATTTTTTGATCGGTTATCTTCCCGCTGAAAAACGGCAGCATCATACATGGCTTTTTGGATCATCTTCTGGGTATTGGCATCCAGTGTATTCCACCAATTGAGAGAAGCCACATCAATGTGGTACGAATAGACGTGCCGCGTCAGCGTCATGTATTTCTGGATTTCATAAAATTTGTAGACTTCCATCACCCACAGGGGATTTTCCTGGCCGTCGATGACTCCCTGCTCCAACTCGGTGTAGATGGGCCACGGCATGGGTGTCGGGTTTGCCCCCAAGGCCTGCCAGATGGCCTTCTGGATCGCAGAGGCCATTACCCTGATTTTGAGACCCTTCAGATCCGCAGGAGTCTTCACCGGCCGCCTGTTGTTGGTGAGGTTGCGGAAGCCGTTTTCCGAAAAACAGAGTCCCTTGAAGCCGGAGCTTTCCAGGCTTTTCAAGACTTCAGCCCCGAGAGGACCGTCCAGCACCCTGTCAACCTGGGAATAGTCTTTGAACAAGAAAGGATAGCTGATCACCCTGACCATGGGATCAAAGGTATCGAAAGGACCACCCGTGACGACGGCCATTTGAATGGAGTTCATCTGCACCTGCTGCAGGATTTCTGTTTCATTCCCCAAGGAACCGGAGTGGAAGATCTGCACATTGATACCGCCATTGGATCGTTTTTCGACCAATTCCTTGAATTTTTCGGCGGCTATGTTCTGGGCGGATCCCGGTTTAGTCACAAGTCCGAGCTTTATTTTCGTGACTGCTGCGGCGTTGCCTGCGAAGAAAATGAAAAGGGCTGCGGTCAACAGGGTGGCAATTCTTTTCATGGTTTTTCCTCCTATAAAGATAACGGTTGTGATAATGGAAAAAGCAGGTGGAATCGACTCATTTCCAAGAACCAGGGAAGGTCCTCAAAGCCTTTTAAGGATTTAAGTAATGTTACGACTCCAATTGCTTTGTCAAGCATTTTCCGGCTTTACTTTTTTCGCCCGGAATGTTTACCTGAGGGTGCATGGGCCAGCACCATTCCATCTGCCGGCCGCATGCCTTAACGGGTCTAATCCTTTCCAGGGGCAAAAATGAAATCCAAAGAAAGCGTTTTTGAAAGAACTTACGAGGATTACCTGGCCCGACTCGCCCAGCTGAACTTGCAGGGTCTCGAAGACGTTCTGGGTGTGCAGGTGGATGGCGACGTGGTGATTGTCACCCTTTACGGCAGGCTGTACAGGGTCTCCACCGGGGGGATTCAGGACCCTTTCGGGAAGAGACCCCCTCTGGATATCTGTGTCATCCTCAGCAAATACCTCCTGATGTGTCCACCCGAGGAGCCCGCTGGACGTGAGTGGATCTCCTACAAGGATTTCAGAGATTCCGGACCCCTCACCACCTATTTTTCCCATGACGTGGAGCAGGCGATCGCCGACCGCTTTGCGGGAAGACCCGGCCAATTGCAAAAGGCCTCCGAGGACCTGGGCGGCCTGGCGCCTGAAATCGAGGCGATCTATGATCTGTCCGTGCGGTTCCAGGCCCTCCCACGGGTGCCTGTCCTCATGCTTTTCAATGACCGCGACGAGGAATTCGGTGCCACCTGCTCCGTCCTTCTTGAGAGATGCGCGGACCGCTATCTCGACCCGGAATCCCTGGCCGTGCTGGGGAGGCTCCTCTTCACTTACCTGAAGAAGCGTGTTGAAAATGCAATCGGGTCGTGAAAACGGGAAAGTCGGGTGGAACAGGCCTCATTCCCGGGCCCCCGTGCGTATCTTCTGTACGGCGATCAGGGATACCAGGCTCAAAAAGGCCCCGCTGATAAAAGGGATCCTGTAGTCAATCATCCACAAAAACCCGCCTATTGCAGGCAGGAACACCGCTGCGATGTGGTTGATGGTGAAACCAACGGCCATGCTCGGGGCGATGTCTTTGGGATCCCCGATCTTCTGGAAAAAGGTCCGGATGGCTATGGAAAAATTGAAAAAAACGTGATCCACGATATAGGTAACCGCCACCACGAGTTTTGATCCGGTCGTGGCATAGACAAGGAAAATGATGATCATGCTGCCGTATTCAAGGGACAGGACCTTTCTCTCTCCAAAGCGTATGATGGCCCTGCCGATGAGGGGGCTCAGAAAGTAGTTGACCAGGTTGTTCACCACGAAAAGGACGGTCACTTCCTGGATCGAAAAATGGAAATTCTTCACCAGAAGAAAAACGGCAAACGCCATGAAGATCTGTCTACGGGCACCGGCCATAAAGTTCAGAAAGTAATACAGCCAGTATTTTTTGCGAAAGATCATTTTCTTGTGTTGAGGCACGATGTTTTGATCCGTCGGGTTTTGGGCGAGTCCCCAGATCCCCGAACCCACAACCAGCCCGCCAATCACCAGGTAGACCTGCGTATAACTGAGCAGGTTCGTCAGGAGGTAGATGGCCAGGCCGATCCCGACACTGGATGCCGCAGCGACACTCCGCAATTTGCCGAACACCCAAGGGGACGTGACCTTGTCAAAATATTGCAGGGTCAGGGATTGGTTCGTAGTCTCGTAGTAGTGAAAGCCGAAACTCATGACAGTGGTGGTCGCCAGCAGGCCGAGATAGGTTGGAAAAACTCCTGTGCAGGCCAGCCCGGCGCCCAGCACGATGATGGAAAGGGCCGACAGTCGGTGCTCCCTCAGGATCATGATCACAAAAACTACCAGCAGGGTCAGGAACCCCGGTATTTCACGGACCGACTGGATCATCCCGACGGATTTGCCCGTCAGACCAACCTGCTCGACGGCGAAATTGTTGAAGAGGATGAGCCAGGCCTGAAGCCCTATGGTGGAACTGATGGTCAGGACCATCAGGAATCGGTACATGGGGCTCTTTTTTACGCCATTCATGCGGGATCAGGCCGCCGGACGCAAGCGGGGTGGAAGGATGGTCACCCTTCGCAATCCCTCTTTGAGTGAAATGGCCTCTTCAGGGCAGAACCTGGCGCATATGCCGCAACCGAAGCAGGAACTTTCGTCCCGTTCGGCTATTCCCTCATCATTCAGCGCGATGGCATCGGTCGGGCATCTTTCAATGCACGTCCCGCACCCGGAACAAGCTTCCCCGTCGATCATGGATAGATGGTAGGTGGAATTGATCAGGGGAAAGGCACCGTTCCGCCAGAGGCGCAGCGTATCGCAGCAGTCCTTGCAGCAGTTACAGATGCTCGTTTCCGGGCGTGCTTCCTTTGAGTTGGGGTGGAAGGCCTTGTGAACCAGGCCGGCCTCTTCCGCCTCCTTCATGATCCTGAGAGCCTCCTCTTTGGTGATCATCCGGGCGAAGCCCTGGGCCGACGTGTGACGGGCCGATTTACCGAAGGAGAAACAATTGATGACCGGGGCATCCATACTGCAGGGTTCTCCCAGGATTTGCCGACGCTGGCGGCAGAAACAGTGACCCACCGCAATTTCGTCGAACTTGTCGATGATCTCTTCCACGGACTGGCTCGGGAGGATGAATTCATCCGGGACATGGACGTCCCTGTCAACGGGGATGATCCGAATGGGCTCCCCCTCTTCGGTTTTCCGGAGGGGTACGGTCCGGTCCACGGGCGGGGCCTTTTCAAGCATGGGTACGAGTTGGTCGTAGTTCGCCTGGACCTGGTCCCTGACCTCATCCAGGAGTTTTTGAAAGAGCACGGCAAGCCGCCGTTCCTCTTCGTTCCCTTTCAGCTCCCCCATGAATTTGTACTCCATCAGACCGACGGTCATGAGGGGGAGCAACCGGTAGACCATGATGCCTGCTGAACTCGGCTGGTTGAAAATGAGGCCTTTTTTGGCAAGACTCCCGGCGAGCTGATCGATCTTTTCTTCGGAAAAGTCACAGGAGACTTTCAATTCCTCAATAGTCTTGGAGGCTTTGTCGCGAAACGTGCAGATAAAATCCAGTTCATCTTCATCATCGCCGACAACCTCTCTAATGATGGCCATGGTCGTCTCGTTCACCGGGAAAGGAACAATGCCCTGTCTGCAGATGACGCCCGTAGCCCGCCTGTACTTTTCATCCAGTGATTTGACCGCCATAATCCCTCTACCCCCTAGCCCGGATATGTCCGTTGGAGGCGGACAAGCCGGAAAAAACAAATATCAAAGCTCAAATGTCAAATGAAACCCAAATGCCTCAAACCCAAAACATATCTTGCCTAACTTCCCGTAAGTGCCTTTCTACACAAACGCAGCCCACAATTCGAGAACTTTCCGACGCTAATCCACCCTACCAGTTTCTAAGCCCCTTTTGTCAAAAGGGACCCAGAAATGCAAACGAAAAGGTCGGCGAGGCATCCGACACTAACAACCGATCGTTCCGAGACCCCGAGGGAAACCGGCCAACCCCGCGGCGGGGCAAACCGGCTCAACTGGCTCAACGGGCAAACCGGCTAAACCGACTGATATCGAGGACCCGGTCTATGCAGGCGGGCTCCTCCTCCGGGTGGTGGGTAACGTAGAGTAAACCGGTCCGCCTCTCGCTACCTATCCGGTCGATAACATCCAGAACAAGTCTTCGGTTTACCGGATCAAGCCCCTGACACGGCTCGTCAAGAATCAGCAGGAGCGGGGATTTGACCATGGCCCGGGCAATGAGCGCCATTTTCTGCTCTCCGAATGAAAGTCTCGTAAAGACTTCTTTCTCCAGTGCCCCAATTCCCAGGCTTCGGATCCATTCTTCAGCTGTCTCTTTCTGTAATGAAGACGGCCTTCTGTAGAGACCGGCGGAGTCAAAAAAACCTGAAAGGATCACTTCCTCCACGGAAATATCCTTTCTGTAGGCCATTTGGAACTCCAACGAAACCAGGCCGATGCGCCTCTTGATGTCCCAGATGGATTCGCCTGTTCCACGCCTCGTGCCGAAGAGATAGATTTCGTTTGAATAGGCCTGGGGGTTGTCTCCCGATATGAGGCTCAAAAGCGTGGTTTTGCCGGCACCGTTGGGTCCGGAAATCATCCAGTTCTCCCCTCGCCTCACACACCAGTCGAGCCCGTGGAAAACAGGCTGCCCGTTGAACTTCACGGTGACGTTTTTCATCCTGATAAGTTCAGCGGGCGCTCTTTCCGCCTTACCGACGGGAAGGCTGTCGTTCCCTTTCCAACCCCTCAAGGGCCTGTAAAGATCTGCAAGCCATTCCGGCGTCAGGATACTGTTTCTTGGACCTTTCGCCACAACCCGGTTGTCCTTCAGGCAGATCACATGGGTAATTTTCGAAGGAACCGCATCGAGCCTGTGGGTCACCATGATGACCAAGACCTTGTTCTGGACCAGGAGGTTGATGGTCTTTTCGAGCTGTTCTCTGGAAAGGCTGTCCAACCCCTCAAAAGGCTCGTCGAGGATCAGGATCTTCGGCCTTTTCAGGAGTGCCCGCGCTATGAGTATTTTTCGCACCTCACCGGTTGAAAGCCGGACAAGATTCCGGTCCAGAAGGGTCTCGATGTCGGCGAGTCCGACATGCTTCAAAAACGCCCAGGACACCGGATTGCTGTCGCCATCCTCCTGGATCACCATCCTGGGAGTCGTTATTTCGAAAATCTTCCCACTGAAGAAACGGGACGCCTCCCTTACCGTTTCCCGATCCAGGAGTTTCCTATGGAACTCAAAGGAAACAACGGCGACGTCCCTTTTCAGGACCAGGCCTTTTCTGCGCACTCTTTCTCCGTAGATCACAGGGAGTTCGCCTGCGACGACCCTCGTCAACGATGTCTTTCCCGAACCGTTTGGACCGATAACCGCCCAGCTCTCCCCTTCCCGGATTTTCCAGGAAGTGTCTTTCAGGATAAACCGGTCGCGGACTCTTGTTGTGATTTTGTCCAATACGATTAAGGGTTCCATGAAATAAATTTACGCGACAGACATACGCTCCCCAGAGGGAAGAATTGGGACTTCCAAGGAAGTCGTGGCTCCCAAGAGCCAGGCAAACGGCATATTCCTGAAGCTACGCTCCCTCCGTCGTCCATGATTCCTCGCTCAGGGATTTTGCCCCTTCCACTGTCCTGTTCCAGGGCCAAAATGACGCCGCTTCAAGAACCTCCCGTTCACCTGCTCTTCAATCGGACCTCAGGAGGAGGAGCTGAGGGTCTTTTTCGGACGCTTTCTCATAGGGCACTTGGCACCCAACCTCGACATGGACGGCTATTTGGGGTTTACGCCTCCAGAAGCCCTGGCGCTCTCTAATGACCACTCTTAAACCCCAAATAGGCGCCCATCTCCTCCGGAGTGTTTGGAAAGCGTCTGAAAAAGAGTGTCAGGTTCTCCTCCACTTCGTTGCTCACAGGCTGCCGCTTGCAGCATGAAACAGCTTCCAAGGAAATCGTGACCTGCTTGACCTCAAATGTCAATCATTCAAGCGATCGATCAGCCGGTGAAGGCGGCTGAAGTCCTTCCGGTTGAAGTCAAGGACCAGTCTGGGAAGGTGGGCTATTCCGGGTTCATCCTCTTCTTCCGGAAGGGCTTTGGAGAAAAACAGCTCTCCCGGGGGACGCAAGATATCGGAGAACTCTTCTTTCAGGTGTTCAGCCCTTTGTGGCGGCATGGGGGAACTTAATCGAATCGCCAGTCGGTTGCCAACATAGCGGATACTGTGATATCGGCGGTAAAAATGATCAATTTTCCGCACCGCTTCTTCCACCGAATCGGTCATGTCGAAGAGGTGTAAATCCGTTGAACTGATGTAGCCCCGGCCCAGGAGTTCCTTCTCCAGGAAACCCAGCCACCTAGCCCAGTAGGTGCCGCCGCTCTCGTCCAGGAGGACGAGGGGCATGGGGTTGTGCTTGCCGGTTTGTATCAGGGTAAGGGTCTCCATGGCCTCGTCGAGTGTCCCGAAACCGCCCGGGAACAGGACAATGGCATCCCCTTCTTTCAGAAAGGCCACCTTCCGGTTGAAAAAGTACTTGTAGTTGATGGTCCGCGGGGAATCTTCAATGACCGGGTTGGGCTTCTGTTCAAAGGGAAGCCGGATGTTGACCCCGAAAGAGTGTTCGTTCCCCGCCCCTTCGTTCACCGCCTGCATGATGCCCGGGCCTCCGCCGGTAATCACCATGTAGCCTGCATCGGACAGTTTTCGGCCGAAAAGGCGGGCCATTTGGTAGATCGGCTCTTCCGGTTTCGTCCTTGCGGACCCAAAAACCGTGACCTTCTTTATCTCCTCGTAGGGGGCGAAGATCCTCGTGGTAAAGCGCATCTCCTTCAATGTGGAACTCATGAGCTTCATGTCCGCCCTGTTCCTGATCTCCTGCCCCGATTTCAGGCCGGCCAGTATGATTTCACGAACCATGTCCGCGTGCCGGACATCTCCCACCAGGGAAATGAGGGCGTCGACGGCATCGTCTGCAGGACCGTTGGTCCTGGTAAAATGGAGTTCCATGTGTTCTTTTACCTCCTGAAATGATGACTTCGTTGGAAGCTAGTTTGTGCTATAGTCGGCAACCTAACGTGAACGAAGAGGAACCGAACCTGACAATCTTTTTCAAATGCTTTCTAAACACTCCGGAGGAGATGGACGGCTATTTTGGGTTTAGCGGTACGCAGTAGAGTTGCGTAGGGGTTGGGAGTTGTAAACCCCAAATAGCCGTCCATGTCGCGGTTGCGTGCCAAGTGCACTATGAGAAAGCATTTGAAAAAGATTGTCAGATCCGCTTCCTTAAATGCACTAAATATGGTGACTTCATTGGAAGTCATCATCGGGCTAATGAATGTTAACAAAAAGCCCGAGGATCATTCTTTTCGTTTTTATAATTGAACAGTTTTTCTTGTCTTGTCCATTGATATTTACGTTCAAAGTCTTATAATGAAAAA
>Ga0315542_1002092_pt1 | contig 12279 bp, 8 predicted proteins | sample SalMarSW160120MG_FD_202541 | JGI IMG/M metagenome (GOLD analysis project Ga0315542, IMG submission 202541) | Salt marsh sediment microbial communities from the Plum Island Ecosystem LTER, Massachusetts, United States - Salt Marsh Sediment SW1601-20 ... | reverse complement strand
CACCGCGATGACGCCGTTCTCGTCCAGGACTCGGCGCGCCTCTTCCCAAAACTCTCCGGCGGCCTCCTCCCGCCACTCCCAAATGCGCCCCATATGGCGCATGATACCCTCAGGAGTTCCGGCTGGCAAGGATAGAGTCACCGTTGGGGCCGGTTTCGCCATATTATGCCGCCCACGAGGCCGCCGGGAGTCAGCTTTCAGGGGGTCGACGCCACCCGCCGCCCTGCCTATCCTGCGAATTTACCATCTTGGCCAAAAAAATACTGATAAGTCCACAGCGCGGTAAAACTGCCGATAAACGCCCCCAAAAGCACATCACTGGGATAATGCGCGGTTACCGCGACACGACTGGCCCCGATTAATCCGGCCACTGAGATAAATACCACGGTGAAGCGCCGATACAGCAAGGATAGCGCGGTTAAGAGGGCAAATGCTCTTAAGGTGTGGCCCGAGGGATTGGAATTTAAAGCCCATTGGGAGGAAAAGAAATGTAGCCCATAAAGGTTTTCCTTGAACAGCATTATGGGCCGGTAGCGTCCAAGTAAATATTTCATCCCCTCGCCTATAATAATCGCTATGGCCACACTGACGCAGATATAGAGCAAATATCTGGTCCATCGCTTTTTTAAGCCTGGATCAACAACAATTATGAAAATAAAGCCAATGGCCAATAGTAGCTTGATGAATGGTCCGTTGCCCAAGGAGGAGATATGACCGCCTAATTGAGGAATCCATGTATTGGCGCAATTATTATGTATCCAGAGATCAATGGCTCTATCGAAGAATAAAAATAAAACCACGTAAATGATACCAATGATTCCAGCCGTAATAGCCGTTTTCTTCCATAGATCTTCCATATCTTTTCCCCTGATTTCTAACACTATATATTGAGCAGAATCTCATTTTCCGCCTGACCCAAGCAATGGCAAAATTATAGAAAATTGTCCCCGTTAAGTCAAAGATGTGAAGTTCATTTTAGATTGCTGGCGCCTGTCGCCGGTAAAATTACGGACCACCAGATTGGGCCAGGGTCTTGGGCACGGTTGTCAGGAAAGTGACGAGGTATTGCCACCCCCGCCTAGATAATTTATCCGGCAGAATTTCCTTGATAATTTGGCGGCATTTGCCGACTCTAACTACAAGTCATGGCAAATTCTCTTTTCAAGTCATCCGGAACGGACCGAAGGCTCTCAACCTCTGAAAAATACGAGATTCTTAGCTATGTCCAGAATGACTTGCCGGAGGAAATCTGGGTTTGAAAATTGTTTGCAGGATAAGTGCCGGGAACGGCGGCGCCGACCCCGGCAGAGAGAGGCCCGCATGGAGGTCTGCTCAGAAGGAGGAATCATGACTGCGATACATTTTCCCACGCCGGCCGAACTCAAAGAATGCTTAACCCACCCGCCGCAGGTCATCGAAACCGCCAAAGGCCCGGTGGAATACGCCGAACGCGGTCAAGGGCCCCCGCTCTTATCCGTCCATGGCGGGCCGGGCGGTTGCGACCAGGGACTGGGACTCGGGGAGTTTTTCCAGGTCAACGGCTTCAAGATCATCGCCCCTTCGAGGCCGGGTTACCTGGGCACGCCCCTCGACTCGGGCCGCACCCCGGAGGAGCAAGCCGAGGTCCTGGCCGCCCTGCTGGACGCCCTCCAACTCAGACAGGTCCCGGTCATCGGCGCCTCCGCCGGCGGACCGTCCAGCTATCTCCTGGCGGCCCGATTCCCGGATAAGGTCTCGTGTCTTATCGAAATTGATTCCGTCTGCCTCTCCTACAAACCCGATATCAGCCCCCTGGAGGAAAAGCTCTATTTAAGCAAGACCGGCATTTGGCTCCTGGGTTTCATTCTCGATCATTTCCCGGCAGCCATGGTGAAAAGCTTCCTGCAGACCGAGAGCACTCTGGATCGTGAGGAAATCGCCGCGCGGGCTCAGCATATCGTCCAGGATGCCGGCAAGTTCGCGTTCCTGCGGTTCCTGATGGCCACGATGAGCCAACGTTTCCAGGAACGGCAGGCAGGGATTCATAACGACCTCACCCAGTTGGCGGCGATAACCCAGCTCCCCCTGGCCCCCATCGCCTGCCCGACCCTGATTATGCATGGCACCGCCGACAAGGACGTGCCGCCCCGACATGCGGAGTATGCCCAAGCCACCATTGCCGGAGCGGAACTCTTCTGGATCAAGGACGGCTCCCACATCGGCTTCTGGGTGGCCGACGACGCCCTGAGGTCGCAGGATTACGCCCTCTCCTGGTTGCGGGCCCGGATACAGGCCTGACCCCATATCCCGGCAGATATTGCCGTGACCTCATAAGCTGATGGCGTCGGCGCTTTTGGCCGGTCGGGGCTGATGGCGGAGAAGGTTTTTACCGGGCGGGGTCAGCAGCCGTTGCCGCGGTCCCGGGGAGCCGGATTTTGGCAGGTCCGCCTCCAAGGCCTGGGCGCCGGTTTAGTCGAAAACAAAGTCGGACTCGCGAAAAAGTTTGACGCACGCCATCACTGCTTCAGGGTCATAAAGTTCGCCCTGATTCAGGGTGACTTCCTCCAGGGCCTTATCAATTCCCCTGGCCGGGCGGTAGGGCCGGTGGGAGGCCATGGCCTCCACCACGTCGGCCACGGCCAGGACTTTGGCCTCCGGGATAATCTCCGTGGCAGTCAAGCCCGCGGGGTAGCCGGAGCCATTCAGGCGCTCGTGGTGCTGGAGCACTGCCTGGGCCACGGGCCAGGGGAAGTCGATGTCTTTCAGGATGTCATACCCCACCTGGGGGTGAGCTTTGATGAGGTTGAACTCGTATGGGGTCAACCTACCGGGCTTACTGAGGATCTCGGCGGGCACGGCGATCTTGCCCATGTCATGGAGAAAGCTGAGCACCTGGATGCCTTCAACCTGATGCGGCGACCACGCCAGTTCCCGGGCTATGGCGCTGGCCAATTGCGCCACCCGCCGCTGGTGCCCGGCGGTATAAGGGTCTTTGGTTTCCACGGTGTTGGCTAACGCCGCGACGGTCCCCTTTAAGGTTTGGTGCAATTTATCCAAACTCCGCCTGACTTCCGCCTCTGCCTGCTTGCGGGCGCTGATGTCTTCCACCACCGCAATGTGGTGATGCGCGGGCGCTCCCACCTTCCACATGGGCGATACCGTCAGGTTCACCCACACCAAAGAGTCGTCCTTGCGGCGGTAACGCTTTTCCAGAGAGAATTGCCGGATCAGGCCGTCCTGGAGCTTTCGCATGTGGTCCAGATAGGCCGGGAGATCATCCGGGTGGGTGAGGTTTATAGAGGTGGTGGCCATCATTTCTTCCTGGGTGAACCCAACGATATCACAATATTTTTGGTTGATTTTGAGGAAGCGTCCGGTGGCCAGCTCCACCTGGGCCACGCCCACCGCCGCCTGGTCGAAAATGGCCCGGAATCTCTCTTCACTCTCCCGCAGGGCGGCTTCGGCGCGCTTCATGGTGGTCAGATCCGTGATGAGATGCACCGCGCCGATGAGGGCGCCGGCCTCATCCAGGATGGGATCCACCATATCCAGCAGCCAGCGATCCCCGGCCTGCAGCATTATCTCTTCCCGCTGCAGGGTCTGCCGCATGCGCTCCAGGGGACAGCCTTCCAGGGAGTGAATCATGCCTTGCACAAGCTCCCGACAATGGCGCCCGAGGATGTCGCCGAAAGGCTTACCCACCAGGTCCGCCATGGCCCGGTTGCACTGGAGGACCCGGCCTTCCGGGTTCAGCAGGCAGACGGCGTCCCCGATGGCGTCGAAGGTGGTCCGCCATTTCTGGGCTGCGGTTCGTAGGGCCTGTTCCGTCTGTCGGCGCGCCGTGATGTCCCGGACCACGCTGAGAATCAGTTGCCGTTCATCCAGGTTGATGATGCGGGCATGAATCTCCACCGGCATCACCGAGCCGTCTTTCCGGAGATTGGCGGATTCGAAGATGATTTCACCTTTAGCCAGCAAATCCTGGAGGACCTTCTCCCGGGTTGCGGCATAGTCCGGAGGCAGGAGGGCCAAGACATCTTTCCCCAGCAATTCCTCCCGGCCGTAACCCCGGTCCTTGTAGGCCGCTTCGTTGACGTAGATAAAATGACCGTCCACGTCATGCAAGAAGATGGAATCGCTGACGCCGTCCAGCAGCCGTTCCTTCAAGTTGAGGTCGATCTTCGCCTGGCGGCGTGTAGTGATATCGCTCACCGCGGTGCGGCAGTAGGGTCCGGCCCCCACCTCACCCGGCGCCGCCATGCTCTCCAGGGCGGCCACAAAAGGCGGGCCTGCATGGGGGAGGAGGGATAATTCGCAGCTCTGCCGGACCCCGGTCTCGAATACCTGGTTCAGATGACCTCGGCAGATTTCCTGAAACTCCGGCGCCACCCACCGGGAAAAGCGGTGGTGGACTAAGCGGCTTTTCCCCACCCCCAATAACCGGACGCCGGTGAGATTGACTTCCACAATCATCCCCTGGCGGTCCAGGGTGAAAAAGCCCACGGGGGCGGAGTCATAGAGGGCGGCGTACCGGCCCCGGGCCGCGGCGACGGCCGCCTGGGCCTGGCGCAGTTCCTCATTCTGCATCTCCAACTCGATCCGGGACACCTTGAGTTCGTGCACCAGACGCGGAACGTCCGTGGGGGGAATTTTGGCAACCTCGCCATTTTTGGCCCGCAGCAGTTTTTCGGCCCGGGATCTGAGATCGTCAGATACGCCGGCGTTTGATGGGAGCTTTTTCATGCCGAGTCTCTCGCAGCTTGGTATGGCGCCGGTTCCCACCGGCAGGCATCAGCCGGGGCCTGCCCGGGGCGTCCTGATGGGTCTGGTTTCTGCCGGTGACCTCCGCCAGGGCCAGGAGGAAATCACCCCCCGGGGTGGCGGCGAAGCCGGATATTTCCATGTATTTATCGGCAATTTGCGGTCAATCATTAAAAACCCGCCCAACTCGCCTCAGGCGTTCACCCTGTTGATACCGAGTCGCAGTCAAACGGGTGGTACCGGCGTCTCGCCTGTGCCGGCGCAGACTACAAGCTATTTCAAAACCGGGTTTTTGTGTCACCCTGAGCGTTAGCGAAGGGTCTAGATTATTGGAAAAACTAGATTCTTCGCTTCGCTCAGAATGACAAATTGGCGCAAAAGGAGGTTTTGAAATAGCTTGTAGACACTCGCCGAGGCGTCGGGGGTGAATCCCCAAGGGGGGCGGGGTTCTTTAAGGACTTTCAGGCTGCGGTGGCGGTTGTGGTTTCAGTTGCGGTTGCGGTCTGGGGCAGGAATTTTTCCAGGAAGACTTCCACCACCTTGGGGTCGAACTGGGCGCCGGCCTGTTCCTCAAGATATGCCCGCACTTTGTCCTGGGGCCAGGCCAGGCGGTAGGGACGGTCGCTGCTCAAGGCATCCCAGACGTCCACCACTGCGAAGATGCGGGCCGCCAGAGGAATGTCTTCCCTCTGCAAGCCCCTGGGGTAACCGCCGCCGTCCCATCTCTCATGATGGCAGTAGGGAATGTCCAGGGCCGGGCGCAGATAGGCGATGGGGGAGAGCATCTCATAGGCGTGGACCGGATGCCGCCGCATGATCGCCCACTCTTCCGGGGTTAACGGACCCGGTTTCAGCAGGATGCTGTCCGGCACCGCGATCTTGCCGACGTCGTGCAGCAAAGCTCCCCGGTAGATATGGGTTAAATCGCTATCCTCGACCCCCAGGGCCCGGGCCAGATTTACGGTCATGTCCACGACCCGCTGGCAGTGGCCCTTAGTTTCAAAATCCCGCAGACCCAGGGCGTGGGCCCAACCCTCCAGGGTGGCCTCGTAGGCCATGGTGAGTTCCAGATGGGAGCGGTGCATATCGTCCACCATGGTGGCGTTATCGATGGCGATGGCCGCCTGCCCGGCCAGGGACTCCAGAAATTCCCGGAATTCTTCGTCCGCCTCCAGCCGGGTGCAATGGAAGATTTCCACCACCCCCTTGACCTGTCCCTTGTTGATGAGAGGGACCGCATAGTAGCTGACAAAATTCTCGGCGGTGAATATTTGGTGCCGGGTGCACTCATCCTGCACGGCAGCCAGATCGGGAATAGAGAGAGACCGGCGTTCCAGGGCCACGACCCCGGCGCAGCCCTGGCCCAGGGGCACCCGGCTCTGGGTTATGTCATTGGTGTGAAAGCCCCGGACGGCGGCACATTCCAGGCCCAGGGTGTGAGAGTTGAGCAGCATAACCGTCGCCGCATCCACCCGTAATTGCCCGGTGAGTTGGTCCAACAGGACATTGAGGGTGATGCGCAGATCCAAACTGCTGCTGATGGCCAGGTCGATCTGGCGCAGGGCCTGCAATTGCTTGAGATGCTTTTCCACTCTCGTGTGCAGATGCGCCTTTTCCACCGCGGCCGCGGCAATCCCGGCAAAGGCCTGGATGAGGTCCAGCCGCTCCGGCGTGAAAAAGTTCGGTTGGTCGCTATATATATTCAGGCAGGCAAAGGCCTGGTCCTCCCGCATCAGGGGAAAGGCGCCCAGGGACTGGTAGCCCAGGAGCATCCCGTCCGCTTCCGGGCCCAGGTCGTTGATAAACAGGGGCTCGCCAGTTTTAATGGCCTGGCCGATGGGCCCCAGACTCAAAGCCGGGTCGTCAGGCTCAATCTTCCTATCTCTGAGGCAGTCGGCCATCTCCCCGGCCCAATACAGGGGACGGACTGCCCCCCCGGGCTCAACCCGACCCAACCAGACCAGGCGGGTATCAAAGGCATCCATCACCAGTTGGCAAATCTCCCGCACCATGGCGTCGGGGTCGCCAAGTTTGGCCAGCTTTTCCACTCCGGCGATGAGCAGGTTGAGAGATTGGAGGTGCTGCCGGGCCCTGGCCTCCGCCTGTTTGCGGTCGGTGATGTCGGTAATCACCGCCATGGCGCATTCCAGGCTGCCATCGGCACCAAAAATGGGCATGGGGGTTATGAGGGCAATAACCTTGGCGCCATTTTTTTTGGTCAAGGTGATTTCGTACGGGTCCCGTTCGCCCCGCTCCCGTCTTTCCAACTGATCTCGGATGATTTCCCGGTTTTCCGGATCAAGGAACTCGAAGATCTTATGTCCTGCCATTTCCGACTGAGAATAGCCCAGCAGCTTGCAAAAGCTCGGGTTGACAAAGGTGAAATCGCGATCACGGTTCACCAGGATTAGGCCATGATTCAGGTTATCCACCAGGAGGCGATACTGCGCTTCACTCTTCGCCAAGGCCTTGTCGGCCCGCTGATGTCGGGCGCGGCCCCGTAAAACCTCGATGCCGTATTCCAGGTCCCGGGCCAACTCCCCCAGCAGCCGCACTTCCTCCGCGTCGAAGGCGTCGGGCTCGCCGGCATAAATGGCCAGAGCCCCCCAGAGCCGGCCGTCGATTGTCAGGGGAAAAGCGCTCGACGAGGCCAAGCCATGTTTCAGGGCCGCGGCCCGCCAGAGGGCAAAGGACCCGTCATCCTTAATATTCCGGCTAATGGCCGGCTGACCCGTACGCATCGCCACCCCAAAGGGGCCCTGGCCCCGCTCCTCATCCGCCCAGGTGAGAGATAGGGTTTCCAGGTAACCGTCGTCCACCCCGTAGCGGGCCAGAGGCCGCACCGTTTTCTCCTCGTCCGGCTCGGCCAGCCCCACCCAGGCCAGGCGATAACCCCCGTCCGCCACCAAAATGCGGCAGATTTCCTGCAGCAAGCCGTCCTCATCCGTGGCCCGGACCAGGGCTTGATTGGCCCCGCTCAAGGTCTTGAGGGTCCGGTTGGCGCGCTGTAAGGAGGCTTCCACCTTGGTACGGGCCAGGATTTCCCGCTGGAGAAACCAGAAAACCAGCGACAGAATCAAAAAACTGAGGAGGGTCCCCAGGGCCAGGTCGATGAGGCTGTCTTGCGCATTCGTCGTCCGGGCGACGTACCTTTCTGCCAATTGCTGCCTTTGGGCCTTGGCCAGGTCATCCAGGATGCGCTGGATATCGTCGCGCAGCGCCTTCCCGGCATTGGTTATGGCAATCTGTTTCTCAAGATTGACGCCTTGGGGCCGGGGTAAGCGGATGGATTGCTCCAGATTGGCAATTTTCCGATGCACCAGGGGGTCCAGGTTCTGGAGGCGGGTTTGCTGTTCAGGCTCATCCCGGGTTAAGGTGCGGAGTTGGGCCATCAGGTCTTGGACTTTCCGGGTGGCGCCGGTAAACCGGCTGAGATGAGAGGTTTTCCCGGTAATCACCAAGCCCCGTCTGGCGTGCTCGGCTTCCAGGATTTGCGCGTCCAGTTCGTTGATCGTGGCGAGGGTTTCCAAGGTGCGGTTCGCGACCTCGCCGGTCTCCACGAGACCGATCATATTGTGGTAGGCGATCCATTCCGTCACCGCGATGAGGCACAGCGACAGAATGAACCATAAGACGATCAGTTTCCTAAACATAGATCAATCCCAGGCACAGGGCTCGCACCCGCCGGGGCCGCCCCGCCGCCGGCCGGTCCCGTGGCCTCGAGAGTGCAAAGGGAGCCCTGCGCCGCCGGGAAATACCGGTACTGTCCTCTGGACCTGGCACCGCCCCTTTGGCCTCCCGCTCCCGGTGGGCCGGTCTTGGTTCACTGCTATTATGTCGGCGCGCCGGCCAGGATAGATTAATCTGGGCCGGTTGACCGACGCCAGCCTGGAGTCCATGGGTGGCCGGCGCATCCTGAGAAGCCCCCCTCTGGTTCGGCCCGGGCGGGCGCCGCAACCGGCGCCAGGCGTCCCTCGGCTCCCTCGGGGTTTTTAGGGTTTGACAACCCCCGTCGCTTCTTTTATTTTTAAGCCAGGGGGAGGAAAGCCATGGGCACCAAAAAGCGTTGCCTCATCTCCCGGGCCGAGATTGCCCGGCGGGTGACGGAACTGGGCGCACAGATCGCCCGGGATTATGCCGGCCGGGACCTGGTCATGGTGGGGGTTCTGAAAGGGGCCTTCATCTTTATGGCCGACCTGGTGCGGGCCCTGCCGTCCGCGGTGGAAGTGGATTTCGTGCGCCTGTGTAGTTACGGCGCCGGCACCACCCCCAGCGGCGAGGTGCACATCACCAAGGACGTGGAACTGCCCCTCAAGGACCGGGACGTCCTCATCGTGGAAGATATTATCGACCTGGGCCTTACCCTGGCCTTTCTGCGCCAGCACCTCCTCAGCCACCGGCCCCGCTCCCTGAAAATCTGCTGCCTCATCGACAAAAAGGAGCGCCGGGAAGTAGAAGTCCCCCTGGATTACGTCGGCTTTCCGGTGGAGAAGGGTTTTCTAGTGGGCTACGGTCTGGACTGCGGCGAGCAAAGCCGCACCCTGCCGGAGATTTTTGTCTTGGAAAAAGATTGAGTCCCGGGGGTGCCCAGAACGGGGGGAGACGGCACTCTGGCCGCTCCCGTCGCGTCGCCGCCCTGGACCTGGGCAGTCTGACGGTGCGCCTGGCGGTGGCGGAGCCCGCCCCGGCGGGAGGCTTCCGGGTGCTGCTCCACCGCCGGGAGATTACCGGTCTGGGGCAGGGCCTGGCCGCCACCAATGAGCTGGCCCCGGCCGGCATGGCCCGGACCCTGGCGGCCCTCCAGGACTTTCAGCAGGTGATGCAGGCCCATGACGTTAAGGTCTACCGGGCCGTGGGCACCCAGGCCCTGCGCCAGGCCGGCAACCGCCAAATCTTTCTGGACCGCCTCCGGGTCGACCTGGGACTGGCCGTGGAGGTGCTGGCCCCCGAGACCGAGGCCCGGCTCTCCCTCACCGGGGTGCTCTCCGTCCTGGACCCCGCGGTGCTGGCGGCCCCCGCGGTGCTGGTCGTTGACCTGGGCGGCGGCAGCTCGGAATTCGCCTTGGTGCGCCCGGGCCGGGAGCCGGTCTTCGCCAGCCTGCCCCTGGGGGTCCTGACCCTGAGCCAGGCCCGGCCCCTGGGCGACCCGCCGCGGCCGGAGCGGCTGGCGGCCCTAAAGGATGAACTGACAGCCCGCCTGGGCGATTTTTACCGGGAGACCCTCGAACCTCATCTGGATGGCCCCCCGCGCCTGGTAGGCACCGCCGGGGCGGCGACGACCCTGGCGGCCATGCACTTAAAGCTGCTGACCTACGACGCCAATAAGATCAATAACTTAGTGGTGAGCCGGGCCCAGGTGGCGGCCCTGGCGGACCTCATGGCCGGGTTGCCCGAGGCCCAGCGGGCCCGCCTGATTGGGATCGAACCCGGCAAGGCCGGGGTCATGGTGGCCGGGGCCTTGGTAGTGCTGACCATTCTCGAGGTGTGCCGGCAGGATTCCCTGGTGGTCGTCGACGCCGGGCTCCTGGAAGGGGTCTTGCAGGAAGTGGCCCGGAATTTTTGGGTTTCAGGATTAGCTGGAAAAGGGTAAAATTATATATTTTTCGGGCACCCAGCCGGGTTGCCCCGACGCGGGGACCATGATCAGCAGCAGCCGCCACCCTCTTAACCCAGGCAGCCCCGCCGGGAACTCCATCGCCAAAGGATAAACGTATGCCTCAGGATTCCATTCATTATGCCTATACCTTCGATGATCTGCTGCTCCTGCCGGGGGCTTCGGCGGTGCTGCCCAGCGAAGCGGATCTCAGCACCCGGCTGACCCGGCGCATCCCCCTCAATATTCCGCTCATCAGTTCCGCCATGGACACGGTCACCGAGGCGGACACGGCCATCTCCCTGGCCCGCCAGGGCGGCATCGGCATCCTGCACCGCAACCTGACCATCGAGGCCCAGGCCCTGGAAGTGGAGAAGGTCAAAAAGTCTGAGTCCGGCATGATCATCGACCCGGTGACCATTGGCCCCGAGGCCCGGATCGCCGACGTCCTGCAACTGATGGAGCGCTACCGCATCTCCGGCATCCCGGTGGTGGAAGGGCGCCGACTGGTGGGCATCGTCACCAACCGGGATTTGCGTTTTGAAACCAACCTGGAGCAGAAGGTCAAGGAAGTAATGACCAAGGACCAACTGGTCACCGCCCAGGCGGGCATCACCCTGGAGGAGTCCAAGGCCCTGCTCCATAAGTACCGCATCGAAAAGCTGCTGGTGGTGGACGCCGACGGCAACCTCAACGGGCTCATTACCATCAAGGATATTGAAAAAATCCGCAAGTACCCCCAATCCTGCAAAGACGAGTTCGGCCGCCTGCGGGTGGGGGCCGCCATCGGGGTGGGTCCCGACCGGGAGCCCCGGGTCGAGGCCCTGATCAAGGCCGGGGTGGACGTCATCTGTATCGACACGGCCCACGGGCATTCCATGCGGGTGATCGAAACCGTGGAGGATACCAAGCGGCATTTCCCGGACGTGGAGTTAATCGCCGGGAACGTCGCCACCGCCGACGGGGCCCGGGACCTCATCAAGGCCGGGGTGGACGCAGTCAAGATCGGGGTGGGCCCCGGCTCCATCTGCACCACTCGGGTGATCGCCGGGGTGGGGGTGCCCCAGCTCTCCGCCATCATGGACTGCGCCCGGGTGGCCCGGGAGGCCGACATCCCCCTGGTGGCCGACGGCGGCATCAAATACTCCGGGGACGTCACCAAGGCCCTGGCCGCGGGCGCCGACGTGGTCATGATCGGCAGCCTCTTCGCCGGCACCGAGGAGTCCCCCGGCGAGACCGTGATCTTCCAGGGCCGCAGCTACAAGATTTACCGGGGCATGGGGTCCGTGGAGGCCATGAAGTCAGGCAGCCGGGATCGCTACTGCCAGGAAGACGTCAATCTGGAGCATAAACTGGTGCCGGAAGGCATCGTCGGCCGGGTGCCGTCTCGAGGGAAACTGGCGGACGTCATCTTTCAGCTCATGGGGGGCTTGCGCTCCGGCATGGGCTACGTGGGGGCCAGAACTATCCGGGAACTCCAGACCATGGCGAAATTTATCCGCATCAGCCCCGCGGGCCTGAAGGAATCCCATGTCCACGACGTCATCATCATGAAGGAAGCGCCGAATTACTGGGTGGATTGAGTGGGAGTGAGCAGTAAGCAGTGAGCAGTTCTATGTAGGGTGTGCACCGCGCACCAAACCTTTCCTATGAAGCAACAGAATAAGTTTCCATCAGGGTGGGATGAGGCCAGGGTTCGCCGGGTTTTAGCCCATTATGAGGATCAGACGGAAGAAGAAACGGTGGCGGAGGATGAGGCAGCCTTTGAGAACCGGACCCAAACTTCTATGGAGGTTCCTATCGAACTAGTGCCAGTCGTGCGCAAACTGATCGCCAAGCATCAGGGCTAAATGAAGGCGAAGATTCGGGCGCATCAGCCCCGCGGGCCTGAAGGAATCCCATGTCCACGACGTCATCATCATGAAGGAAGCGCCGAATTACTGGGT
>Ga0315542_1002091_pt1 | contig 12281 bp, 12 predicted proteins | sample SalMarSW160120MG_FD_202541 | JGI IMG/M metagenome (GOLD analysis project Ga0315542, IMG submission 202541) | Salt marsh sediment microbial communities from the Plum Island Ecosystem LTER, Massachusetts, United States - Salt Marsh Sediment SW1601-20 ... | reverse complement strand
ACGCTTACACCGAGGGACACGCGGCCAGGGTTGCCGGCCTGGCCGTTCAGATAGCCCGGCAAATAGGGCTTAATGATCAGGAAGTGGAATATGTGCGTTTAGGCGGAATCCTGCATGACATCGGCAAAATACGATTTTCCGATTGGCTTTTCAATCCCCACGACACCAAAAACCCGCCTGAAGTAGTCAAAGAGATCCTCAGCCATCCCACCACGGGTGTGGAGATCCTGCATGACCTCGATTTCTTAGGCCCGGCCCTCGATTATGTTCACTGCCACCACGAACGGCCTGACGGCAAAGGCTATCCCCGCCGCCTGAATGACAAAGATATCCCTTTAGGCGCCAAGATCTTAGCCGTGGCCGATGCCTTTGACGCCATGACGACCGACAGACCCTATCAGAAGGGGAAAAACCCGGAAATTGCGCTGTCTATATTAAAGAAACATGCGGGAACAAAGTGGGACACAAAATGCGTGGCCGCCTTTGAAGCGGTCATTAATGCGTCATAATTGAGACGCAGACCTGCGCAGATGCCCGCCAGACGGAATGAGACCTTAATATATTTTACGATATATTGATAGCTTAATGGGTGAGGCGCTTTGACGCCTTAAGCGGGTTTACCTTCCCGTTCTCTTTTTTGATGATCGCTTGCAGGTGGGTGGCCATGTTGCAGCGCCCTGCATGCCACTTTGCGGCAGGATCGGGGAATGCCATGCAGTATTTACCGGTAGTATACTCTGCGACTCTCTGACAGCCCTCACACTCCTCAACAATGATATGGCAGGTGCCGCCATTAAATCCGCAGCCCTTCTTGGTCATGAATGAACAATCCTGACCCTCTTTTACGCTTGAACAAACCATTTTAATCACGTCCTTTCTCTTAGAATTTAAAATTATAAGCTGTGTCTTATGCCTAACAAAATTTTGATTGTCAAGCAAAATAGGCATTAACTTTCAATTTTCAAGGGAAAAATAGAAAGATTTATGCAACGTTAGAATAGAGTCTGAGCCCTAACTCTTTGAGCTGATCTTCATCCACCCGGGAAGGCGCATCCGTAAGGGGGCAGGCAGCGCTGGTGGTTTTGGGGAAGGCGATGATTTCCCTGATCGATTTAACCCCGGTCATAAGGGCCACCAAGCGGTCAAAGCCCAACGCCATCCCGCCGTGGGGAGGGGCGCCATACTTGAGTGCCTCTAATAGAAACCCGAATTTCAATTGGGCCTCTTCAGGTGATATACCAAGGGTCTTGAAAATTTTCCTTTGAATAGCGAGGTCATGTATCCTGATGCTCCCGCCGCCGATTTCTGAGCCGTTTAAGACGAGATCATATGCCCTAGACCTGACCTTCTCCGGGTTCTCGGTGAGGAGGTTCAGGTCCTCCTCGAAGGGGGAGGTAAACGGATGATGAACCGCTGCCAATCTATCTTCAGTCTCATCGTACTCAAATAGCGGGAACTCCGTTATCCAGACAAAGGCATATTTGTTTTCGGGGATAAGAGCCTGTTGTTGCGCCACCTCTAATCGGAGGGCGCCTAATGCCTGGTTTGCGATTCCCGGTTTATCGGCCACCATAAGGACCAGGTCTTTCGGTTCAGCATGGAGCCTCTTGTTGAGGGCATTCCTGTCCTCTTCCTTAAAAAACTTGGTCAGAGATGACTGCCATCCCTCTCTGTTGATTTTGATCCATGCAAGGCCTTTGGCCCCGGCGGCCTTCACAACCTCAGATATTTCGTCCAAACCTTTTCTGGAATAAGAAGGTGCCCCACCCTTGGCCAAAATCGCCTTTACTACGCCCCCTGATTCGATTACGTCCTGAAAGACCCTTAAATCCGACCTGCCCGCAATATCGGTCAAGTCATAAATCTCCATACCGAACCGCAGGTCGGGTCTGTCCGTTCCAAACCGGTCCATGGCATTCCGGTAGGTAAGACGTTGGATTGGCGAGATGACGCGATGGTCTAATATCTTCTCGAAAAGCTCCACCATCATTGCTTCAAAGACCCCCATGACCCGTTCTTCGTCAACAAAGGCCATCTCGAGATCCACCTGGGTGAATTCAGGCTGCCGGTCCGCCCTAAGGTCTTCGTCGCGGAAGCAGCGGACGATCTGGTAGTATCTATCAAATCCGGCCATCATGAGAAGCTGTTTAAAAAGCTGGGGCGACTGGGGCAGGGCGTAGAACATGCTCCTGTTTACCCTGCTCGGCACGAGATAGTCCCTGGCCCCCTCTGGCGTGCTTTTGGTGAGAAAGGGCGTTTCCACCTCGATAAATCCTTTCCGGTCCAAGTATCCCCTGATGCAGGAAGCTATTAAATGGCGTTTGCGGAAGTTATTAAAGAGCTGCGGTCTTCTAAGTTCCAAATAGCGGTACTTCAATCTCAAGGTCTCGGAGGCGTCCACAGCCCCATCCACTTGAAATGGGGGGGTCTCAGTAATGTTGAGGATCTTTAATTCCCTCGCCTTCAGTTCTATTTCCCCTGTGGGCATCTCGGCGTTTTCCTGTCCCTCAAGTCTTGGCGTAATGGTGCCCCTGACCGCCAGGACCCACTCGTTTCTCAGGACATGAGCCCTCTCATGGGGATGGAGTTCCACCTGGGGATCAAAGACCACCTGGGTGATCCCTTCTCTGTCACGAAGGTCGATAAAAATAAGGTTCCCTAAGTCCCGTCTGCTGTTGACCCACCCCATCAGGACCACTTCCTGGCCCACGTTGTCTCTTCTGAGTGACCCGCAGTTATGGGTGCGTGTCCAGTTTCCTAATAAATCGATCTTTGGATTTTCGTGTTCTTTCATCCTTAAGAAATCCCCTTTACGACCTCTACGACCTCCTTGAGATCCACTTCCACCTGTTCCTTAGTAAGCATATCCCTCAGAATACCCCTCCCGGAATCGAGTTCATCATCTCCCACAATCAGGACCTTTTTCGCCCCGAGACGGCCCGCCTTCTTCATCTGTGATTTGAGTCCTCTTGAGGCATAGTCGAGCTCTACCCAAATACCGGCCTTCCTCAGGGCCTCTACCCATTTGAAGGATGCCCTGTCAGCGGGTTCACCTAAGGCGGCAATAAAGAGATCGGGCCCTTTTGGCACGGGGGCCTGTTTATCCGTGAGCAGGGTAACCACCCTTTCCATTCCCACGGCAAACCCGGTTGCCGGGTGGTCAGGCCCTCCAAGGAGTTTTACCAGGCCATCGTACCGCCCCCCGCCCGCTACGGCGTTTTGTGCGCCAAGGTGTTCGGTCTGTATCTCAAAGGTGGTCCTGTTGTAATAATCAAGCCCCCTGACGAGCCGGCTGTTCAGAACAAACCGGATATCCGACCCATTGAGGTAACCCCGTAAAGACTCGAAGTGCTCCTGGCATGCCCGGCAAAGGAACTCGGATATAGAGGGTGCGGTCCGGACAACCTCTTTGCACGACTCTACCTTGCAGTCGAAGACCCTCAACGGGTTTGTGACGGCCCGTCTCTCGCAGTCCGGACAGAGTAAAGGCGTCTTGTCTGCCAGATAGCCCTTGAGTTGCTCCTTGAACAGGGGTCGGCACTCAGGACACCCCAAGGAGTTGAGATTGAGGGTCAGATCATCAAGACCGATAGACTCAAAAAGGTGCATAGCCATGAGGATGATGTCCGCATCACTCTTGGAACCCGGATCACCGAACAGCTCCGCATTTATCTGATGAAACTGCCTGAATCGCCCTTTCTGGGGCCGCTCATGTCTGAACATCGGCCCGATGCTGTACAGTTTCTGAATCGGGTATTTCCGATAGGGTCTGTGCTGAATATAGGCCCTTGTGACTGAAGCCGTGGCCTCCGGCCGCATGGTCATGCTCCGACCCTTTATGTCCTCAAAGGAGTACATCTCCTTTGAAACGATGTCGGTCTCCTGCCCGATGCCGCGGCTGAAGAGTTCGGTCTTTTCAAGGATGGGGGTTTTGATCTCCTGAAACCCAAAGACATCGAACACCCTTCGGGCCTCGGCTTCAAGTCTTTGCCATATGCCCGTCTCTTCGGGCAGGATATCCCTGAAACCCTTTATACTTGTAATTTCCAATTTAGTTAATTTCTCCGGTTACGATTGTTGATCTACTCCACCCTGATCTTGGTTGCCTTTTTCTTCCCCTTAGCAGACCCCTTTTTCTCAAGATCTTCTATCTTATCATCAACCAAGTATTTCACCGCCTTGAGAAATTCAAGCTTTGACCGGGAAAGGTGCTCCAAAAACTTGGATTTGTTCCCGGATGCCTTTTCAAGGTCTAAAAAAAACCTGCCTACGGGACATGATACCCTATCCTTTTTGCTATTTTTTTTTGCCTTTGCCATGGTCATCTCCTTCAGGACTCAAAATGAACAGATAGATACTCCCCATCGAGTTTGGCTTTCACCGAGTTTGAGGCAGCCACCTGCCTCGGGAGCATGACATGTCTCTTAAAACTCCCCACACGGATGATCAGTTCATCGGAGATCTTGTTCAGTTCAACGTCCCCCTTCCCGATAAAGGGAAGCTTTACCCTCAATTGGTATTTCCCGTTCTCCTTGACAAAGGAATAGGGCTCACCGTCAAAAAACCGCTCCAACGGGTTTTTATCTCTATATATCTGGTCTGCCAGGGCCTTAAGGCTGTCAAAGCCCAAAACTTCGCCCCTGAACAGATTCACAGGGAATAAGGGGATGGGGCTGAAGTACTCTTCCGCCCTTTTAATATAGTCTTTCTGCGTTTTTCTCCAGTCTTTAAAGTATGCTTCACTGACACTGTCCGGCAGGATTCGATTCATGATTATTCCGTCAATACTCATTTTATAAAGGGAAAAATACATGAATGCTCGCTGCGTTTCCTTCAGGACGATCTTTTCCGGATTGGTAATGAGACGCACCGTTGTTATCTCGGGGTCAACTAAGATCTCATCCACACCACGCAGGCGCTCAAACAGGAATTCAATGGCCTCAAAATAGTCTTCACCCGGGAGAGGCACGTCGTATAATCGCTTGGCCAAGGGACGAGCGTATCTGGCAATGGTTCTTTCTATCTTGAATATCTTCTTTATATACCAGTCCAAGGTGGTCGGAATGCTGATAAACCGGAGCGATTCGCCTGTGGGTGCACAATCAAGGAGGATCACATCAAATTTCTTTGTACGGACATAGCGGTTGATGTGGAGAAGCAGGCTGACCTCTTCCATCCCCGGCAAAATGGCCAACTCCTCGGCCAAGATCTCATCCAGGCCCGTGGTGTTAAGGAGGGTGGAGAGGTATTTGTGGATATCTCCCCAGTTCTTCTCTATCTCTTCCTGGATATCCAACTCCTGTATCCACAGATTCTTTCTGATCTTGGTCAGGCTTCCCCTCTCCTTGTCGATCAAGCCCTTGTTCAGATCAAAGATGTCTGATAGGCTGTGAGCCACATCTAAGGACATGACAACGGTCCTGTGTCCTGCCTCAGCCGCCTTTATCCCGGTGGCAGCGGCTACACTGGTTTTTCCGACGCCTCCCTTTCCGGCAAAAAATATTATTCTCATTTGACTTCCATTTAGGTAATAGTGATATGTTGTGAAAGGGATTCTGCTTCGTATCCTACCACACAATCCGGGGTTTTAAAAGCAGAACCATAAACCCCTACAAAAGGAGATAATTCAGATGGATATTACATTCTTAGGAACAGGCGGGGCCTGGGGCGTCCCGGAATTGAATTGCGACTGTTTGATATGCCGTGAAATGCGTCGGCAAGGCGAAAAAAGGGAGCGAACATCCATCCTTTTAACCAATGAGACCACGCTTCTCATTGATTGCGGCCCTGATGCCAGATCCCAGCTTTCAAAGCAGAAGGTGGACGCCATTGACGGGGTCTTGATTACCCATGAACATAGCGACCACTATATAGGTCTTGATGAGCTTTTTGCGTACAAGAGAAATGGCCCACGAGGCTCATTTGACCCGATACCGGTTTATCTCACTTCAAAAAGCCATGAAGTTATCAAGAAACGGTTTGATTATTTGGAAGATGTGGAGGTGATAAGGGTATGTACAATAGAGCCCAACCGCTGGTTTTCCGTGGGGGAGTTTGAGGTCCTCCCCTTTGACACCTTTCACGGTCCCTTTGCAAAAGGTTCTGTGGGGTTCATTATCAAATTCAAGGGCCTTTCGGGCAAGGATGTGCATGTGGCATACACATCCGATTTTTCAGAAATCCCCGAGCCTCCCTCTGAGCTCTTCAATCCGGATTACCTTGTCATTCAGGCCTTCTGGCTAAATGAACCGGTCAATAACCGGCCCAATCATATGAGCTTTCAGAGGGCCATCCATTTTATTGAACTCCTCAAACCAAAGAAGGAGACATTCTTAGTGCATATTGGGGAGGCTGATATGGTCGCGGGAGACCCTGCGAATAATATACTCAAAAAATATGAGCCCAAAAGTCCGTTAAGGCCCCCATCCGGAGGAGATCCTTATCCCATACCCCTCAATCAGGCACAGTGGCAGAAGACCGTAGATCGTGTCGTATCCGACAGAAACCTCCCTTACAAGGTCACGGTTGCCCATGATGATCTCCGCATCAAGATTTAACTCTTTGACCTGATAAGGCGGGTTCCGGGCTTTCTTGTGGTTATAAATTCCTTGCCTTTCCATCAGGTGTTTTGAGATATTGATAAATAAAAAAGTTAATAATTGACTAATCAGAATCATTAAACCCTTAGGAGGTAATATAAAATGGTATCAAGACTGAAAGCTATGGCAGTTATCCTGGTTTTTATGATGCTGCTTCCGGCTTCTGCAATCAGTGCGGACAAGTCTCTGATTTTTTACATCTTAGACGGCTCAGGTTCAATGTGGGGTCGTGTTGATGGCAGGCTCAAGATTCAGGTGGCCAAGGAGGTTATGAATACCCTGCTCAGCGAAACCCCTGATGACATTCAATGCGGTATTATGATCTATGGACATCGAAAGAAGGGGGATTGTTCCGATATTGAAATAATTATTCCCATAGGAAAGCTCAACAAGGAAGGGGCCATCGACAAGATCAAGAGGATAACTCCGAAGGGAAAGACCCCGATCTCTGACAGTATTGCCATGGCCATTGATAAGATCAAAGGAACCGAGTATGCAAGTACGATTGTTCTTGTCAGCGATGGAATAGAGACATGTGGAAAAGACCCATGTGCCCTGACAAGATCTTTAAAGGAGAGTGGCATTAATTTTGTGATGCATGTTGTCGGCTTTGGTGTCAAAGGCGGGGCGGCAAAACAGCTTGCCTGTATTGCTGAAGCTGGAGGCGGGAAATATTTTTCCACCTCAAACGCCACAGATCTCTTAGCTGCTTTGAATCAGATAAAAGAGAGTGTCGTGGAGAAAAAGGAGATCAAGGCGCCACCCGCCGAAGAAGAACCGACTCCTGAGACTGCCCCTGTCGAGCAGAAAATCTCCAAAAAATCTACTTCCATCCGGATAAAGGCCAAAGGACCCGGAACGATCTCCTTAAAGCATGACTCCTGGCTCAAACCGCCTCGCTACTGGAAACTGATCGATCCTGAAACAGGCGAGGAAAAGGCGCGATTCCAAGGCCTCGACGACCAGCTTGTTCCTCCGGGAGAATACCAGGTTGTATGGCGACAGAGTGAACATGGGCACGGTGAAGTGGTTCTCGGCGAGGTGATTTCCGTGGAATCCCGGAAAACCACGGATGTTATATTGAAGACCGGGATTCGACCTGTTCTGCCGACCTGGGTAAAGCCTCCCCGGTTCTGGGGACTTCAAGATCCGGCATCAAAGAAAGCGTTTGCCCTTTTCACACCGGTTGAGACACAGATTGTGCCATCCGGAGAATACAATCTCATATGGCGGCAATCCGAACATGGGGCCGCCACACTTACGCTGGCAGACGTGACCATAGAACCGGATAAAGTTACCGAGGTGCCACTCACCACGGCCCTGAATCCTGTACCTGCAGACTGGCTACCAAAAAGGCTTCGCTTCTGGGAACTTCAGGATAGGAAAACCGGAAAACCCGTTGCGGGGTTTTCAATGGGTTTTGATCCCCAACTGGTCTCGCCTGGAACTTATCGGTTTATTTATAGAAAAGACGAGCATCAGAGCTCCAATTCCTATCTCGGCGATGTTACTGTTCAAGAAGGGAAGATGAACGAGTTTCCCATCAATACCGGTGTTAAGCTCATCCCCCAGTCTGGAATGAAACCCCCCTATCGCATCAAGTTCATTGAGCTCAACGACAAGGGAGAAGAAATCCGGACCGTTTTTCTGAGAGGGTCTTTTGATCCCATGCCGCTGAAACCCGGTATGTACAAAATAACCTACCAGCAAAAAGATCACGGAACTGTTTTAACCATCGTGGATTCGTTTGAGCTCCCTGCCGGGGCTCTTGTGGAGGTTGAGCTCTAATAAAAGGGGAGAAAAAGCGGCCGCACCCTTAGGGCTGAATCGGCCACTCTCCCCTCTCTTTGAGGACGTCCCGGTAAATCGAAAGTGCCTCGTTGACAGCCGGCATCCCCGCGTAGGTAGCGACCTGGAAAAAAACTTCTGCGAGTTTTTTTGGGCTGCATCCCACATTCAAGGCTGCATTGACGTGGAGCCTTAATTCATCTCCCGCCCGGATCGCCGCTAACATGGCACATGCAACCATCTGCCTTTCCGGTAAGCTAAGGACAGTCCGGGAATAGAGATTTCCCGTTATGAATCTCGAAAAATCGTTCGCCAGATCTCTGTCAAATTCTTTCCACATCAAATAGGGCGGGTCCATTCGGATGCCCTTTCCAAAGAGTTTTTTTGCAGTTTGCTGGGTCCTTTTTTTGATCTCTTCTTCACTCACAATTCAAATCCTCCTGTTTAATGGCGCAATTTGAGAGCAGTCTGTATAGAAACTTCACAATGAACAAAAAAGCATTTATGGAGAGCAATGTCAAGAACGGGCCCATACCCTGTATCGTTTTTTCTATTGATATCAGGAGGCGGTTATCTTATAGTTTTTGTCGCTGAAACGCTCCGGGTTCAGCCTCGGGCACTTTTGATAAATTAGAGAGGGGGGTAATCATAATGGCCACACTGCGGGATGAAGTGATGATCAACGGAATGCGACTTCGCAACAGGGTTGCCCTACCGCCATTGACTACCAACTACGGCAGCCCGGAAGGGTGCGTTACAGACAGAACCATTCAGTTCTACAGAGAGCGCTCAAAGGATGTGGGGCTTGTTATTGTAGAGGCAACCACGGTAAGGTCTGACGGTCGAATCGTCCAGGGTAGTCTGGGACTGTGGGAGGATCGGCAGGTGGCCGGCATGGCGCGTCTTGCCGATTCCATCAAGAAATCAGGCGCTGCGGCGGTCGTGCAGATCAACCACGCCGGGGCCCGGTGTTTTCCCGGGGGCGGGGAAATGCAAGGGGCTTCACCTTCAGGGTTTGCCTTCCGGCCTGATGTGGCGCCTCTTATTTTGAGTCTGGCGCAGATCGATCGCATGGTCTCAGACTTTGCGGATGCCGCGGGCCGTGCGGCGGATGCCGGATTTGACGGGGTGGAAATCCACGGCGCCCATCTCTATCTGATCAGCCAATTCCTGTCTCCACTTACAAATCAACGGAATGACCGGTATGGGGGTGATGCCAGTGGACGGGCAACCTTTGCAGTTGAAGTGGTCAGGGCCGCAAGGGAAAGGCTCGGAAAGGATTATCCCATCCTCTTTCGTCTTAATGCTGTGGAGAAAGTGGAGAAAGGACAGACGGTAGAGGATACCCTTGCGGTGAGTCGAATCCTGGCCGATGAGGGTGTGGATGCCTTAGATGTCTCCTTAATTTCCCAGGGTTCCTGGCGGGAAGTAGACGGGCAACGCTTCCTTGTCCCGGCTTCCGCCTTTCCAGAGGATGAGCCCGCCGGGGCAAATGTCCCGCTCACTGCGAGGATCAGGGAAGCGGCAGGCCTTCCGGTAATCGCGGTTGGTAAACTTGGGGATGGGGATGTGGCCGCCGAATCGGTTCATGATTCGCTGGTAGATGTGGTCGCCATAGGCCGCCAGATGATTGCCGATCCCGATTCGGCAGGCAAGATCCTCGCAGGGAAGGCTGATGAGATTACCCTTTGTGATGAGTGCATGACCTGCTTCGCCTCCCTCAGGCAGGGCATACCCCTGACTTGCAAGGTGAACCGGAATCTCCCGGGGGCTTCTCATTCTCCCTGAGATCACCGCTCTTTCTTTTGATATCCGCACCGCTAAAATCTTTGGTAAAATCCGATCAAACCTTGGGGAAACAGGGGCGATCCGTCCTGATAAAGAAGATGCCGATCGCGTAAAGCATGGCCGAAAACGAGGCGGCCGCACTCCATCCGTACCATGTGAATTGAGGTTTCCTTAAGAAGAATACGGCCTGCACGATCAACATGAACAGGGCCAAAATTGCCACCGATAACGATTCTGCCGACTGGAGTATGATTTTTTCAAACAGCATGTCTACCCCCATGATCCGAGCAGCTCAAACGTGAATCCGAACCCCAACCTCAACCGAGAAACCCGACAAGTCAAATACAATCTCTGACGACTACATGCTTTTATCAAAACCAGTATGGGAAGTACATCGAATAGTGTGTCCTCTTTCCTCTGAATGCCTAAATGGAAACTTTTGGAAAACCCTGCTAATCGCAGTAAGGGCATCAGGAGGCAAGTTATGTTTTCCCCGCCGCTTTGGCCCGGTCAAGAATTTTTTGAGCATTTTTCAACAGCGGCATATCGATCATCTTTCCATCGAGTGCAAAAGCTCCCCGCCCTTCTTTCTGATGAGACTCGAAATCCTCAACCAGTCTTTTGGCATAGGCGATGGATTCTTCACTTGGAGTGAAAGCTGCCTGAACGGGCGTGACCTGATTCGGATGAACAACCTGTTTGCCGCTAAAACCAAGTACCGCGCCGAATTCGGCCTCCTGACGGACTCGCTCGATGTCTTTGAAGTCGATCGTCACGATGTCAATGGCCTGCAGACCATAGGCCGCGCAAGCCGTGACTACAGACTGCCGGGCATACAGCAACTCTATGGATGCATCCGTACGCGTCGCGCCGATGGAGGCGGCAAAATCCTCACCGCCGAAGATGATGCCGTCCAGTCTGGGATGCGAAGCGATCTCCTTGAGATTCAGTATCCCTTTGGCAGTTTCCACACCCACCAAAATGCGGATGGAATTGAGCGGCCAACTATTGGCCAACTCCGTGGATTCGATGATTTCACTACCCCACTGGATTTGCTCGAGCGATTCAATTTTGGGGATGACAATCCCGTCCGGGCAATGGGGCAGCACAGCCTGGATGTCGTCCTGCTCCAACCCGGAACCGATGGCGTTGATGCGCGGTAGTTTCTCGCTTGTGCCAAAGTCCAGTTCAATCAGAGCTTTGGCAATCGTGGCGCGTGCTTCGGGTTTGCGGTTGAGAGCCACGCCATCTTCCATGTCCATGCAGATGCAGTCCACGCCCAAGGTCAGGGCTTTGGTAATTTTCTTCCAGTCGTCACCGGGCATGTAGAGCAACGCGCGTCGAGAATGCATAGGTATTCCTTTTTACCCGCAGATGACGCAGAGTGCGCCAGATTTTTCTCTAACTCTATTAAATTTGTATAATTTCAGGCAGAAAGACCATAATGAAGCTGTTTTCATCTGTCATTCTTGCAGGTTAAATGAGTTATTTACTTCCTGAAGAACTTCCCGAAAGCCGCACATGACAGTCCGTTACATGGGTACAAAATCGTTGGCCGCCCAGTAATCCTCTTTCAGGCCGTCCAACTCTTTTTCAAAAGCCCTGTAATGCCCCTGCTCCCAGTCCGCAAGTTCATTGTAAAAGCGCTTGGCTTCTTCCGTGCCCGCCTTTTCCGCACACGACCGGTAGAAGGTCATGGCCTCCAACTCAAGTTTCATACCGATGGTCAGAACACTTACTTCATAATGACTGTCTTTGATACGATCTTTGATGGCGGCGCTAAAGATGGGGCTTTCACTTTGATCCCCGGTTTTTTTAATGAAGGCTTTGGCAAAATCATAATTTCCCTTTCCCAACACCGATTGGTACTGATGGCGCAAATAGTTAAAGTGGCCCATTTCTTCCTCGGCCATTTCAGACAGGGTCTCTTTTGCCTTCGGGTCTGTCAGGTTCTCCGCGGCCTTCTTGTAGAAATTGAATCCTGTCAATTCCGCCTCCATGGCGGTTTTCAGTCCATCCAGAATCTCCTGGTTTTGTCCCATTGCATTTCTCCTTAAAAAATTGTCAATTTTGTTTTTTTGCCCCGCCCAATCCCCACGCTCTCAT
>Ga0315542_1002089_pt1 | contig 12285 bp, 10 predicted proteins | sample SalMarSW160120MG_FD_202541 | JGI IMG/M metagenome (GOLD analysis project Ga0315542, IMG submission 202541) | Salt marsh sediment microbial communities from the Plum Island Ecosystem LTER, Massachusetts, United States - Salt Marsh Sediment SW1601-20 ... | reverse complement strand
CTTCGTGGTGCGCCTGGACAGCGACCGGGCGGGCATGGACCGCACCACCTTCATGGCCGAGCTGAAGCGGCGCAACATCGGCAGCGGGATCCACTTCCGCGCCATTCACACCCATCGCTACTACCGTGAGCACTTTCCACAGCCGGCGGGCGCGCTGTCCAACACCGACTGGAACTCGGAGCGGATCGTGTCGCTGCCCCTGTTCCCGGCCATGACCCCGGACGACGTGAGGTCGGTGGTGGACGCCATCAAGGAGATCCTGACGCGATGAGCCCGGCGCCCGAGCTGTCGGTCGTGATCCCGGTCTACAACGAGGAGGCCAATCTCCCCGAGCTCCTCGAGCGTGTGCTCCACACGCTGCGGGGGATGGACCGACCGTTCGAGCTCGTCCTGGTGGACGACGGCTCGCGGGATGGCTCCGTCGAGATGCTGCGCAGCGCGGCGGCGATCGAACCCGAGGTGGTGGCAGTGATCCTGAACCGGAACTACGGCCAGCACGCGGCCATCATGGCCGGTTTCGAACGCACCGCGGGGTCCGTGGTCGTCACGCTGGATGCGGACCTGCAGAACCCGCCGGAGGAGATCCCGAGGCTGGTGGCGGCGGTGGACGAGGGGCACGACGTGGTGGGAAGCGTCCGGACTCCGCGGGCGGACACGCTGTTCCGTCGACTGGCCTCCGCCGTCATCAACCGCGCGGTCCGTGCCGTCACCGGCGTGATGATGCACGACTACGGCTGCATGCTGCGCGCCTACCGCCGGCCGGTGGTGGACGCCATGCTGAGCTGCCCGGAGCGGAGCACCTTCATCCCCGTGCTCGCGAACTCGTTCGCCCGTCACGCCACCGAGGTGGCGGTGCGCCACGCCCCCCGTGAGCGGGGGAGCTCCAAGTACGGCCTGTGGCGGCTGCTCACCCTGCAGTTCGACCTCCTGACCAGCATGACGACCCTGCCCCTGCGCATCCTCACCGTGCTCGGGGTCGGCATGGCCGTGCTCGGCTTTTCCTTCGGCGTCCTGCTCCTGGTGGGACGGCTGGTGCATGGCCCCGACTGGGCGGCCGAAGGAGTGTTCACGCTTTTCGCGGTGCTCTTCGTGTTCATGGGGGCACAGTTCGTGGCCATGGGTCTGCTCGGCGAGTACGTGGGCCGGATCTATCTGGATGTCCGCGCCCGGCCGCGCTACTTCGTGCAGGAGGTCGTGGGCCTCGGCGCCGGAGGGGGAGCCGGGGGCGCCCGTCGCGCAGAGGGCCACGGCGAGGACGGGGAGAGGAGGATGGCGCCATGAGGGCAGTGGTCCTCGCCTACCACACGATCGGCTGCGTCGGCATCGAGGCTCTGCTGGGTCACGGCTTCGAGGTGCAGGCGGTGTTCACCCACCGGGACGACCCCGGTGAGAACACCTGGTTCCGCTCGGTGGAGGAGCTGGCCGCGGCGCGCGGCCTGCCCACCTTCGCCCCGGAGGACATCAACCACCCCCTCTGGGTAGAGCGCATCCGCGCCCTCGCTCCGGACGTGCTCTTCTCCTTCTACTACCGCCGTCTGGTCCGCCATCCCATCCTGGAGATCCCGCCCGCGGGGTGCCTGAACCTGCACGGCTCCCTGCTGCCCGCCTACCGCGGCCGTGCCCCCATCAACTGGGTGCTCGTCAACGGCGAACGTGAGACCGGCGTGACCCTCCACTACATGACGCCGCGCCCGGACGACGGCGACATCGTGGGCCAGCGGCGGATCCCCATCAGCGATGACGACACCGCGCTCACGTTGCACCGGAAGGCGGCGGACGCCGCCTCCGGGCTCCTGGACGAGCTGCTGCCGCTCATCGCCGCCGGCACCGCCCCCCGCACCCCTCAGGACCCAGCGTTGGCGAGCTACTACGGAGGCCGCACCCCGGCGGACGGGGAGATCGACTGGACCCGTTCCGCAACGGAGGTCCGCAACCTGGTGCGCTCCGTCACCCGCCCCTACCCCGGCGCCTTCTCCCATCTCGGCAACCGCAGGGTGCTCCTGTGGGAGGTCGACGAGACGGCCTCTCCCGATCCAGCTCTGCCTCCGGGCACGGTGGCAGAGGTGGACCCGTTGGTCGTCGCCTGCGGAGCGGGCGCGGTCGAGGTCCGCACCGGCCAGACCGGGGATGGAGTCATGCTCGCGGGCAGCCAGCTCGGCCGCGAGCTGGGTCTGGTGGCGGGGGTTCGTTTCGGACCCAAGGCGAGCGAGGTGGCGGCGCGCCAGCGCAAGCGACGGGTGCTCATCCTGGGAGTCAACGGCTTCATCGGCAACCACCTCTCGGAGCGGCTGCTGGACAGCGGGCGCTACGAGGTGCACGGCATGGATCTGGACTCCTCCAGCCTGGAGCGGCTCTCAGACCGGCGCGACTTCCACTTCCGAGAGGGCGATATCGCCATCCACCGGGAGTGGATCTCCTACCACGTCAAGAAGTGCGACATCGTGCTGCCCCTGGTGGCCATCGCCACCCCCATCGAGTACGTGCGCGACCCCCTCAAGGTCTTCGAGCTCGACTTCGAGCAGAATCTGCGCATCGTCCGCTACTGTGCGGAGTACGGCAAACGCATCATCTTCCCCTCCACCTCCGAGGTGTACGGGATGAGCAGCGACGAGGTGTTCGACGAGGACCGTTCTCCCCTCGTGCAGGGGCCCATCAACCGCCAGCGCTGGATCTACTCCTGCCTCAAGCAGCTTCTGGACCGGGTCATCTGGGCCTACGGCGCCCAGCACGGCCTCCGCTTCACCCTGTTCCGGCCCTTCAACTGGATCGGTCCTCGGCTCGACTCCCTGGCCTCGGCCCGCATCGGCAGCTCCCGCGCCATCACGCAGCTCATCCTCAACCTGGCCGAGGGCTCGCCCATCCAGCTCGTGGACGGCGGCGAGCAGAAGCGCTGCTTCACCGACGTCAAGGACGGGGTGGAGGCGCTGGAACGGATCATCGACAACGAGGGTGGGCGCGCCGACGGCAAGATCATCAACATCGGCAACCCCGACAACGAGGCCTCCATCCGCGAGCTGGCGGAGCTCCTGGTCGCCTCCTTCGAGGCCCATCCCCTGCGCCCGCAGTTCCCGCCCTTCGCCGGCTACCGGGTGGTGGAGAGCGAGTCGTTCTACGGCGCCGGCTACCAGGACGTCCAGCACCGGCGGCCGAGCATCCGCAACGCTCTCCGCTACCTGGGTTGGGAGCCGCGGGTCGGTCTCCGCGAGTCGGTCGCCTCCACGCTTGATTACTTCCTCCACGAGGCGGTGCGCTCCGGACAGGGGACGGTGCCCACCGACGACGAGTGACGGTCGCGGGAAGTCATCCATGAGTGAGCCGTTCGTCGGCCTCCGGGTCGATGTCGACACCTTGCGAGGCACCCGCGAGGGTGTGCCCGAGCTGGTGCGCGTGCTCGGCGCCCATGGCGTCACGGCCTCCTTCTTCTTCAGCGTCGGCCCCGACAACATGGGCCGCCACCTGTGGCGTCTGCTGAAGCCGCGCTTCCTCCTGAAGATGCTGCGCAGCCGGGCTGCCAGTCTCTACGGGTGGAGCGTGCTGCTCCGGGGCACCCTGTGGCCGGGGCCGCGCATCGGCCGCCGGCTGGGCCCGGTGCTGCGGGCGTGCGCCGATGCCGGGCATGAGATCGGTCTCCATGCGTGGGACCATCACCGCTGGCAGGTGGCGGTGGACCGGCTCGGAGCGGGGGCGGTGCAGGCCGTGCTGGAGCGCGGGGTAGCGGAGATGGAACGGATCGGCGTACCTCCCACCTGCTCGGCGGCCCCGGCCTGGCGCATCACCGATGCCGCGCTCGAGGCGAAGGAGAAGATGGGTCGCTTCCGCTATGGCTCCGACTGCCGAGGCGAGGGCGTGTTCCTTCCTCGTGTGCGCGGGCGGGTGCTGACGACGCCCCAGGTTCCTGTCAATCTCCCCACCTACGACGAGGTCGTGGGACGGGAGGTCGCCGCTGCGGAGTGGAACGGCTGGCTGCTGGACAGGATCCGGCCGGGCGCCTACAACGTCCTCACCGTGCACGCCGAGGTGGAGGGCATCGCCTGTGCGGGGCAGTTCGACCGCTTCGTCCACACCTGCCGCGACCATGGGTGGCGGCTGGGACCCCTGTCCGAGCTCCTCCCCGATGGGTCAGCATCGCCGCCGGTGGCTGCCTTGGAGCGGACCGAGGTGACCGGCCGCGAGGGCTGGGTGAGCGTCCGCGCCCCGGCTGCCGCAAAGACCAGGTGAGTGACCCGGCCTACCCCCCCAGCGGCGGGTTGGGCGCCGCGACCTCCGTGCCCAGGTTGCCGTCGAGCTCGTCCTCGGTCTGGAAGAGCAGCAGCACCTTCGCGGGCGGCAGCACCGTGGAGAACTTCTGGGCGTAGCTCTGGAGGAGGCTCACATAGGCGCTCTCGATGCCGAGGTAGTCGGCGAGCATGGCCTGAGCCTCGTCGTCGGTGAGGCTGCCGCGCCTGTCCATGAAATCCATGGTCAGCTTGAAGCGGCGGCCATTGATGGTGGCCACCTCGGCGCGGTAGGACTCATACAGCGGCCAGAAAGCCTTCTCCTGCGCCGCGGTGAGGTCCAGGGCTGCGCCGACCCGGGCGCTTCGCTTGGCCTCGATGGCTTGCTCGGAGAGCGGGCTCTGCTCCGACGCCTGGGCGTGCACGGTGGGCGCCAGCAGCGCCAACAGGACGATGGACATGGGGATGATGGGCTTCATGATTCGTACCTCCGGGATCGCCGTTTGTTGAAACCACGGTCCCGGCCGCGATATGCCGGCACTTCGGGCAGCGGCCGTCCCCGTCAGCGGTTCAGCTTCTTGTTCTTCCAGTACTTGGTGCCGGCGATGTCGGCGTTCGCCATCAGCCCGGTGTCGGTGAGCTGGTAGACGGCGAGACCGTTGACGAAGTCGGTCTGCACGTTGACGCCCTGGTTGCCCGCCACGGCTCCGGCTGCGGCGTCCGCCTGCCAGCCCCTCTGCACGAAGCCGTCAAAGGTCTTCTGGTCCTGGAACAGGAACACCACCTGGTACTTCTTGCCACCGATGCCCAACCCGACGCCGAAGGTGCCCATCTTCATGTAGGTGCGGTCGCCCGAGGCCTTGGCGACGGCGACCCCGTTGCCACCCCCGCCCGAGAAGCCGAGGGCGAGCTTGAGGTTGTCGAACGCCGCCCAGCCGTACGCCTTGTCGTACAGCGTCTGGGCCTTCTCGTTGCCTGCGAGGACCTTCTTGAGGGCGAGGTCCGCCATCTCGTCGATCCGCGCCCGTTTCGCTTCTCGCTTCAGGCTCCTCCAGTCCTGGTCCTGCTGAGCTGCTGCGACGCCGACGCCGACCCACAGCGCCACCAAGGCGAACAGGATGAACGGTTTCCACTGCATCGTGCGCATCAGCCGCCGCTCCTTCCCGGGGTGGCCTCGCCGGAGATGCTGCAACGCCGGCATGACGCCTTGTCGCGTTTCACCGCCTCCGGCCGGGTCCCCGTGGCCGATGGCGGGCATTGTATCGGAAACGGAGAAAATGAAACGCGGTGTCATGGGACACCGCGTGACGTAGGTCTCATCCGATGACCGATTGCCACCGGACGCAACAAGGCCGTCATGCGCCCGACGGCTCGGGTGGGGAGCTCTAGTGCTCGGTTCCGTTGAGCTCGTCGCTCTTCCAGTACTTGGTCCCGGAGATGTCGGCACTGGCCATGAGCCCGCCCTTGGTGAGCTCATAGGCGGCGATGCCGTTCACGAACGAAGCCTGGACCCCTCCGCCGGCCGTGCCACCGATGGCGCTGGCGCCCGCACCGGCGGACCAGCCGTTGTTGACGAAGTTGTCAAACGTCTCCCTGTTCTCGAACAGGAACACCACCTCGTACTTCTTCACGCCGAGCTGAAGGCCGGCGCCGGCGCTGCCCATGTCCATGTAGGTGCGTAGGCCGGTCTTGATGTTCACGGCCACGCCCTTGCCACCGGCGCCGGAGAGGCCGAAGGCGACCTTGAGGTCGGAGAACGCGGCCCAGCCGTATGCCTTCTCGTAGAGGGCATTGGCCTTCGGGCTCTTGGCCAGGACCTCGTGGAGGGCCTGGTTCGCCATGGTGTCGATCTTCTCCTGCTTCGCCTGCACCCTCATGCTCTCCCAGCTCTCGTTCGCGTCGCTGGCGGACGCGCTGAGCGCCGGAAGAAGGAGGAGGCCGACAGCCACAGCCGGCATGAGGTTTCGTGTCAATCTACTCATCGTTTCTCTCCTTTCGGTTGTCATAGCGCACTCCAGAGCCACAGCCCGATCCCCCGGGCCGGCCACCTGGAGCCCTTCGTTGTGTAAAACACAGGGCGGGCAGGTCGTGCTTTCTGAATCCACCCGGAATCGAGACCCGGGATCAACCCCCATGGGGTGTCGGAAGAAGCCTGATGCGGCTCTCCGACGCACGCCGGTCTGCGGGGCTCAGCCGCCGGAGACCGGGTCCTCGGCTTCCGGGGGTGGGGGAGTCGCATCATCGAGGTGGTCGAGGAAGCCCGGTGGCAAGGCGACCTTCTGGGTGCCGGCCCGCTTGCCGCGACGCATCTGGTGGGCGTTGGCCGGGTAGGGCTCGTCGCGGTCGATGCCGGAGAGTGCCGTCTGCAGCTCGTCGAGCGTCGCCACCCGCATCAGGCGCTCCCGCAGCCTGCCGCTGGCGCGGAAGCCCTTGGTGTACCAGCCTGCGTGCTTGCGAAAGGCGAGCAGCGAGGGCTCCTCGGCGCCGAACCACTCCACCAGGAGCCGCGCGTGCTCGAGCATGGTGTCGGCGACCTCGCCGAAGGTGGGTCCCGGTCGCGGCTCGCGGCCCGCCAGCACGTCCACCAGGTCACGAAAGAGCCAGGGCCGTCCCAGGCAGCCGCGGCCGATGACCACCCCGTCGCAGCCGGTGGAGCGCATCATGGCGACCGCGTCGGAGGCCTGCCAGATGTCTCCGTTGCCCAGGACCGGGATGGAGCGGACCAGCTGCTTCAGCCTCGCGATCGCGTCCCACCGGGCGCGGCCGTCGTAGAGCTGGGCCGCGGTGCGGGCGTGGAGGGTCACCGCCGCACACCCTTCGTCCTCGGCGATGCGACCGGAGGTCTCGAAGGTCAGGAGGTCCTCGTCGATGCCCATGCGGAACTTGATGGTGACCGGGATGGTCCCCGCCGCCGTCACCGCCGCCCGCACGATGGCGCGCAGGAGCCTCGGCTTGGCGGGAATGGCGGCCCCACCACCGCGCCGGGTGACCTTGCGCACCGGACAGCCGAAGTTGAGGTCGATGTGATCGACCCGGCCTTCGCCCACCAGTCGTGCCACCGCCTCGCCGACGAAGTGGGGATCGACGCCGTAGAGCTGCAGGCTGCGCGGGGACTCGCCGGGCCCGAACTCGGCCAGCCGGCTCGCCTTGGCGGCGCCCTCCACCAGGGCCCGGGCGGTGATCATCTCGCTCACATACAGGGCGGCGCCGAAACGTCGGCACAGCGAGCGGAACGGGTAGTTGGTGACGCCCGCCATGGGCGCCAGCACCACCGGCGGCGACACCTCCACGGGGCCGAGACGAAGTGCGCGGGGGAGTGAAGGTCTGGTCTCGTCCATGCACAAGGCTCGGGCGACGCCACGCCGCGGCGGCGGTCGCCCGCCCCCGTTACTTGAGCAGATGCTGGAGGTAGTTGACCACCAGGGACACCCCGAAGCCCGAGGCGCCCACGGGGAGCCCGTTGTGCTCTTTCTCGTGGTAGCCGACGCCGGCGATGTCGAGGTGGGCCCAGGCCACCTTGTTGGGCACGAACTGCGACAGGAAGGCGCCCGCGGTGACCACTCCGCCCCAACGGCTGCCGGTGTTCTTGAGGTCCGCCCAGTCGCTCTTCAGGTAGCTCAGGTACTCGTCGTAGAGGGGCAGGGGCCACACCCGCTCGCCAACGGTGTCGCCGATCTTGCGGAGGGTGGCCGTCAGCTCCTCGTCGTTGCTCATGAGGCCCGCGGCCTCGTGACCCAGGGCCACCACGCAGGCGCCGGTGAGGGTGGCGAAGTCGATGATGATGTCCGGGTTGAACCGCTCGGCATAGTGGAGCGCGTCGGCCAGGAGCAGCCGTCCCTCGGCGTCGGTGTTGTCCACCTCCACGGTCTTGCCGCTGGCGGTGGTGATGATGTCGCCCGGCTTGAGAGCCATTCCGGAGGGCATGTTCTCGGCGGCCGGCACCAGACCCACCACCTTCAGCGGGAGCTCGAGCTGAGCCACCGCGCGCATGATCCCGATCACGGTCGCCGCGCCGGCCATGTCGTACTTCATGCTCTCCATGCCCTTGGCCGGCTTGATGGAGATGCCTCCGGAGTCGAACGTGACGCCCTTGCCCACCAGCACCACCGACTTCTTGGGCTTCTTGGGCCGGTGCTCGATGACGATGAGCCGGGGCTCCTCGGCGGAGCCCTGGGCCACACCGAGGATGCCGCCCATCTTCTCCTTCTGGAGCTCCTTGAGGCCCATGACCGTGATCCTGAGGCCGGTCACCTCCTCACTCATCTCCCGGACCGCCGACGCCAGCGCCTCGGGCGTGAGGTCGTTGGCGGGCCGGTTGGCCAGGTCGCGGGCGAGCTGGGTGGCCGTCCGCAGGAGGCGCACCGCGTTCAGCCGCTCCTCGAGCTCCTCCTCGGACTCGCCGGCCAGGGGGATGACGTGCAGGCCGTCGATCTTGTCGAACTCGTTCTTCTTGGACTTGAAGTGGTCGAAGGTGTAGTCGGCGATGGACGCCTCGCGCAGGGCGAACAGCCGCGACTCTAGGTCCGACAGGCCATGGACGCGGACCGGAATGGCGACCCCGATCTGGTACTCCCGGTTCTTGGTGGCCTGTTTCATGACCCGGTCGAGGCCCGCGCGCAGCCGAGCGTGGGAGAGCTTGCGCTCCTCGCCGAGCCCCACGAACGTGAGCCGGCGGGCGATGGCGATGGGGCACTCGCCGGAGATCAGCTCGCCCTCCTCGCCGCGGGGTGCAAGGGCCTTCGCCTTCTGCTTGAGGGTCTTGCGGTCCTTGGCCGAAAGCTCGAGGCCGTCGATGGGGTCGCTGCCGGAGCACTGCAGCACGTACAGGCAGTCCAGCGGCTCTTCGGGAAGGGTCCTAAACTGGTAAAGATCAGCCATGGGGTAGTTTACGCCTCCGTCCGGTCCAATCCGGGCGGAAATTGTAACATATTCAGATCACGGCCGCATCCTCTCGGGTTAGTTCAATTGCATCAGTAGCTTATGATCCAGGCGCGGGCATGTGGCCGGCCCTGGGCAGGGAGGGTGGGCACGGAGGTTGCTTACCTCGGGCCTCGTCACGGGCACGCGGCGCGCAGCGCGGCGGCGAACAGCTCGGCGGTGGGCCGGTCGAAGGCCGTGAGCCGGACCTCGGACAGGTGGGCCCCGGCGTGGCCACCGAGCCACCCGAGGACCTCGTCCACGATCACCCTGGTGCCCTCGACCTTCGGGTATCCGAAGATGCCGGTGGAGATGGCGGGCAGGGCGATGGAGCGTGCGCCGAGTCCCTCGGCCTCCTCGAGGCTCGAGCGCACCGCAGAGCGCAGCTTGGCTTCCTCGTCACCCTCTCCCCAACGGGGCCCCACCGCGTGGATGATCCAGCGGCAGGGGAGGGCGCCGGCGCCCGTCACCGCGGTGCCGCCCACCGCCACCGGGGCCAGTCGGTCGGACTCCTCCTGGATGACGCGGCCGCCGCGGCGCACGATCGCCCCGGCCAGCCCGCCACCGTGGGCCAGATGGGAGTTGGCGGCGTTGACGACGGCGTCCACCTCCTCGGCCGTGAGGTCGCCGAGCACGGCGACGATGGTGCAGCCCCCGACGACGCGTTCCTCGAGCTCCGACCGGTCCATGCGTTCCTCCCGGTGAGATGTCCCGGTCACTATATCGTCGGGCGGCAGACTCTCGTTCCATTCAGTCCGTGGAGCTCCTGCGGGGGAACGCAAGAGGCGGTGCCAGGCACCGTTCGGGAAGCGGCGCACCACCGTCTTTGAGCGCAAGACCCGGTGCCTGGCACCGGCCCGCGAGTCGGGCATGCGAGAGGCACTCGCTTCGAAAGAACCAGAGAGGGTGCCAGGCACCGTCACGATCGAGCCGAGAAGGGCAGGAGCCGCATCTTCGACGGTGCCTGGCTCCCACTCTGGCGGACCCGACGCGGGCGAGGGCGTTGCCGCCGATCGCAGCCGCCGGGGTAAGCTGTGCTCGTGCGCGATTTCCTCCGTGCCCTGAGGGTGGGACGGCGGCACGCCCCGTGGCTGGGGGCCGCGGTGCTGGGCATGGTTCTGGTGGCCGCCGCCACCGTCTTCAGCTACAACCTGATCCGACCCGTGTACGACCAGCTCCTGCGGCCCGAGGCGGCGGTCGCGACGCCCGTCCCCGGACCGGAAGGGGGCCTGGTGGGGTGGCTGGACGGTCTGGTGGCCGACGCCCAGCGGGGGCTCCAGGCGTGGGCGGTGGGGCGTCGGGGGGCGATTCTGGGCCTGATCCTCATCGCAGTCCTGGTCAAGAACCTCTTCGCCTACGTGTCGAGGTATGCCGGGGCGCGCTTCGGCCTCGCCACCGCCCGCGATCTGAGAGTCATGGTGTTCGACTCCCTCCTTGGGCAGGGGCCCGGCTACTTCCACCGCACCACGCCGGCGGTGCTGGTGTCGCGGGTGGTGCACGACCTGGGCCTCGTCACTCAGGTGCTGGCGGAGCGTCTCGGAGACCTCCTGCAGGATGTGCTCACCCTGGCCGCGGTGCTCCTCTACCTGTTCTCCCTGGACTTCCGGCTGGCCGCCGTCACCATGGCGCTGGCACCCGTGCTCCTGCTGCCGGTCGTGCACTTCTCCCGCCGGCTGAGACACCGGTCCCGGCAGTCCCAGGAGCGCATGGGGGACCTGGCCGGAGTGCTGGACGAGTCCCTCCGCGGCATTCGCATCGTGCAGGCCTACGGCGCCGAGGCGTACGAGTCGGCTCGCTTCGCCCGGGCCAGCCAACACCAGTTCGTGGCCGGCCTCAGGGCCCGGGCCGTGCAGGCGGCCAACGCGCCGGTCATGGAGCTGGTGGGGGCGGCCGCGGCGGCGGCCCTCATCGGCTACGCCTCCAGCCAGATCGCGGCCGGGAGGACGACCCTGGGTGACTTCTCGGCCTTCCTCCTGGGCGTGTACGGCTCCTACACCCCGCTCAAGCGGCTCAACAAGTTCAACCTGGCGCTGCAGCAGGCGAGCGTGGCCGCGGAGCGGGTGTTCGAGGTGGTCGACGCGCCGGTCCAGGTGCGTGAGAAGCAGCACGCGGTCGCCCTCGACGACGTGGCGGAGAGCGTGCGCTTTGCGGGCGTCTCCTTCGCCTACGAGCCGGGCCGCTGGGTCCTTCGCGAGGTGGACCTCGAGGTGCGACGAGGCACGACGGTGGCTCTGGTGGGACCGTCGGGCGCGGGGAAGAGCACGATCGCCCAGCTCATCCCGCGCTTCTGGGACGTCCAGGAGGGGGCGGTGTTGGTGGGCGGGCGGGACATCCGCGGCCTCACGCTGCGCAGCCTGCGCTCCCACATCGGTCTGGTCACCCAGGAGACGGTCCTGTTCAACGACACGGTGCGCGGCAACATCGCCTTCGGGTTGCCCGAGGTGGCCGAGGAACGGCTTCTGGAAGCGGCCCGTGCCGCCCGCGCCCACGGATTCATCACCGCCCTCCCGGAGGGCTATGACACCGTGATCGGGGAAGGTGGCGCCCGGCTCTCGGGGGGACAGCGGCAGCGCCTGGCCATCGCCCGCGCGCTGCTCCGGGATCCCGACATCCTGATCCTGGACGAAGCCACCTCGTCCCTGGACCCGCCCTCCGAACGCCTGGTGCAGCGGGCCCTGGAGGAGCTCATGCGGGATCGCACGACGCTCCTCATCAGTCACCGGCTGGCAAGCGTGCGGGGCGCGGACTGCATTCTGGTGCTGGACGCGGGGCGGGTTGTGGAGCGGGGCGACCACGATGGCCTCATGGCGAAAAACGGCCTCTACCGCCGCCTGGTCGAGGCCCAGGAGATCACGTAGGGTGGAGGAGTACACCATGGGCGTGTCGAGCATGACCGGGTTCGGACGGGCGGCGGGGGAGCTTTCCCAGCGCTACGCCGCCTCCATCGTGGTGCGGGCCGTGAATCACCGGTTTCTGGACGTGCAGGTGCGCACCAGCCTGCGAGAGGAGACCCCCGAGCTCGAGGCTGCGGTCCGCGCTCTGGTGGCCGCGCCCCTTCAGCGAGGGCGGGTGACGGTGCAGGTCGACCTCGTGCGCCGGGTCCCGCCGCCGGCGCGGGTGCTGGTGAACGGAGACGCGGTCCGAGAGGTGCTGG
>Ga0315542_1002087_pt1 | contig 12290 bp, 13 predicted proteins | sample SalMarSW160120MG_FD_202541 | JGI IMG/M metagenome (GOLD analysis project Ga0315542, IMG submission 202541) | Salt marsh sediment microbial communities from the Plum Island Ecosystem LTER, Massachusetts, United States - Salt Marsh Sediment SW1601-20 ... | reverse complement strand
GCTATTTCTTGGGGCGGAAGCTCTGACTGCTTTTGGATGGCATCTGATGGCGCATACTCGTAGTTTTTCATCTGCTGCTCGATGGCTTGCAGTAGCTGAAGGTCTTCAGGTTCAAGCTCACGGAAGACTCGCACAGCAATATCAGCAGCAGACATAAGCAACAACTCTGGCGATTCGCTGGATAAACTTTACATCTCTACAAAATTTCAGTGTTTGCCTTGGAATTTCTGTGCGATATCTACAAAATTTATATAGGCAAAGTTTATTTTGTGGCGGACACACTATTTCCAACATAAGGGTGATTTTTAATGGAAGAAAAAACAGATGAAATTAGATTGCCATTGATTGGCGAAAAAGCACCTGACTTTGAAGCTGTAACAACTCAAGGAACTTTAAGGCTCTCAGATTTTGAGGGAAACTGGCTGGTCCTGTTCTCACATCCCGCAGACTTCACGCCAGTATGCACAACAGAATTTATGGCATTTTCTGAGATTTACGACGAACTAAAAAAACGGAACACAGAACTTCTTGGCTTAAGCGTTGACAGCGTCTCTTCTCACATCGCATGGATAAGAAATGTTGAAGAAAAGACGGGAGTAAAGATTCCGTTCCCGATAATCGCAGACCTGAACAAGGAAGTGTCCCAGAAGTTCGGCATGATACATCCAGAACAGAGCAAAACTGAAACTGTTCGCTGTGTCTTCATTATAGATGCTGAAAGCAAAATCAGAACTATCCTGTATTATCCGTTGACAACGGGCAGAAACATGCAAGAAATTCTGCGGATCATTGATGCTCTGCAAACCACGGACAAACACAAAGTGGCTACGCCCGCGAACTGGAAGCCTGGAGACCCAGTTGTTGTTCCTCCACCTAGCACAACAGAACAAGCTGAAGAGAGAACCAAGGAAGGCTACGACTGTAAGGACTGGTATCTCTGCTTTAAGAAGCTGTGATTGTCTTGCCTTGTGTGTCTGCAGACGGTAAACCCACCAAAAGTGGTATTGCAACGTTGACTGCCTTGAAGAGTGGTGCCTTAACCCCTGAGGCAATCGCAGAAGCGACGGGAAATGCTCTATTCCGGGTTAGAAGCGGTCTCAGGGAACTCGTGAAGGCGGGATTTGTCAAACAGGTAGACGACAATTATCAGCTGACCATGGAAGGAAACGAACTAGTGCCGTAATTTTGCGGCTTCTCTCCTCTCTTTTTATCTTTTTTTTGTTTTTTTAGCGTATCTGTTGGAAGTGTAAGGTTTAATTTCTGGCTTGACAGGTTCTCTAATGAGGAATGTTTTATGCCTGAAATGGTTTTTGAGGGTGCAGCCACGTGGAGCGGCGCAACAGAATGCAAGTTAACAATCAGAGACAAAACGATAGCCACAGTTAGTCCTCCACCAGAGTTCGGAGGAAAAGCAGGATACTGTGTTCCCGAGGAGGTTTTCGCAGCTTCGTTAGCGTCGTGCATGAACACAATTTTTCTGTTGGTTGCAGGCAATTCGAAGGTAGGGCTCAAAAGTCTTCAAACAAAAGCTGCTGTCACAATGAATGTTGAAGGTCTGGAGAAACTGATATTCACGCACATACACTTCATAATGAACATTGGCTTAGAAAACGATGATGACCGTGAAAGAAGCAAAGCCGAAAAAGTCTACCAGATTGCACAGAAGATATGCCCGCTTAGACAGTCTTGGGGAGAAGACGTGCCCATAACTTTTAAGCTGAATTTTGTATAACCAAGCTTAAACAGTGGAACTGCTGATGTATCGGCTTCCGAGCCGATTTCTCCATTTTTTTATTTTTGTTGTTGTACTGTGTAGCAATATTCCAGAAAAGATATATAGTCTATATAGACTACAGGGCATATGCATATATCATTCGCTTAGTCACTGATAAACGTGAAGAAACAAAAAACGAAACAGTTGGAGGTGAGTATAGAATGAAATGCCCTGACTGTAATACGGAAATGAAAATAGACAAAGAATGCGGCTATATGAAACAATACAGATGCGACGTCTGCAGAAGAATAGAAACCTTGTGGACCGTCTGCGTAACCGCCTAAACTCCCAAATAGAAAGTTTTTTATTAAAAACAAAAAGATTCGATCACGTTTTGGCCGTTTTTACGATTCCAGTTTTACCCAAATTTGATTGGTTTCTTAGGGTCAAAGTTGGTTTCCATTGTCCAGAAATAGGCTTCTCCTTTGGCAATCCTGAAAATAACTAGATCAGTGCTTTCGGCGGTGAAGCCCCAAGCCTTCAAGAATTGCCGCTCTTCAACCAATCTCCCCCTCAATTCCACATCATCCAAGAATTCAACTGTCCCCGCAACTCTCATCATAACTCCGCCTTCACCCTCTGGACGAAAAAAGCACACCTCAACTTTAGGATTCTTCTTCAACTGACTGCACACAGGCTTCATGGCTCCGGTGTGGAAATAGAAGCCAGTTTCATCCGCAAACCACATCCAGAAACCTCTCACGCGTGGCTGATCGCCTTCAACAGTTGCAACGTAACTAGTCGGGTTTCCGTTAGCAAACTTGATGCAATCCTTAAACTCCATACACATTTCACCGCAGTATTTTTCTTTATGAAACAATAGAGGTATATTAAATAGGCGGATGAAAACATGGTAAACAAAAATTTGGCAGCAGTGTGCGGGCTATTCTGTGGAACCTGCGAGCATTTAGGCGAAAAATGCCGAGGATGTGGACAGCAGAAAGGAAAGCCGTTCTGGACAGCCACGATGAAGGTTGAAGCGTGCCCTTTATACAACTGCAGCGTTAACACCAAACAGCTAGAACATTGCGGTTTATGCAGTGAACTTCCATGCGAAACATTCTTGGCGTTACGTGACCCAGCATTGAGTGACGAAGAGGCAGAGAAGGCGCTTATTGCACGACAGAACGACCTCATAAAAAGAAAAGAAATTGGAACAGAAAATTGGCTTAAAGAAAAAGAGTTGGCGGCTTAAATCTACAATTCAACAACTTTTATGCTTTCAAGCGACCTTTCAACCATCGCCTCTATGTCAAGCTTCTCCTCAGCCCTAAGCACGTCCTCCAACTTTGCTTTCGTGGACGGCTGATAGGGAACAGCGCCGCAGGCTGCAGCCTTTGTGCTAGAAAACTTGTAGGTTCCGATCTTCCGTCCTAAAGCTTCGGTTTCTGCCTTATCAAAACCCAGCAGGGGTCTATGAACAGGAAACTCTTTGACCGCAGCACTGAGTACCCTCAGGTTGGTTAAGGTCTGGCTTGCCTGCTCGCCTATGGCTTCTCCAGTGACTATCCCCTCAGCACCAAACTTTTCTGCCAGACGCTCAGCAACACGATACATCATACGTTTACAGAGAAGACACGAGTATTTCCTGTGGGTTTCCATGATTTGCTTCAGGTTTTCGCCGTGCTGAACCACGTAAACCTTTCTGGGGAACCCAATTGCCCAACTAAACAGCACCTCAGCAACCCGGTAGGCTCTTTCTGTTGCAATCTCATCTGTGAAGGGGCTGTTGTCAAAATACACAAAAACAACCGGGCTGCCGCGCTTCATAACCAGCCACAACCCAACCGCCGAATCTATTCCTCCACTGAACAAACCAACAAGCTTCGGTTGAACACCCAGAGGCATGCCGCCAGCACCATCAATCACCTGCGAATAAACGAAGGCTTGCTCATCCCTAACCTCAACACCCAAAACAATGTCAGGGTTGCCCAAATCCACGCTTAAGCCCAGCTTCTCACCGAACTCGTCGAGGACCCGTTGACCCAGCAGCTTACGGACATCAGCACTTGAGTAGCCCTGCTTTCCGACACGTTTACATTGGACAGCAAAACTGTTTCCCTCCTTCAGCACATTATCCGCCAAGAACAGGCTCTTTTCGATTACTTCATCAAAGTTAGAGGATGTTTCAATCGCAGGAGAAACCGAGGAGATGCCAAAAACTTTTGTCAATGTTTGAGCCGCATCTTCTGCTGAACCTGTTTTCAGGTAGAATCTGCCATGTCTACGAAGAAGTTCACTGTAGGGAACTTGATGATGCTTCAAAGCTTGCTTCAGGTTTCTGGCAAGCCGCTTCTCGTACTGTTTTCTAGTCCAAACTTTTTTGAGCCACAGTTCTCCGCCGAAGCGAATGATAACGGAGTCGTAGACCTTGTTTAGGGCAGCTTCCACTTTGGTCCCTCAGACGTGTCTTCAATCACCAAACCTAACTCTTTCAGTTTTGCCCTGATTTCATCCGACAAAACGTATTCTCCTTTCTTGCGCAGCTCCTCCCTTAAATCGAACAGAAGCCGCACCAAGTCATCAGCTAGCTGCACGCCAATCTCCCGAGTTTTCTCTTTCTGGAAGAGACCCAAAGCTTTGCCTAACTCTGAAAATTCGTCGCAAGTTTTTTCCAGAATCTTGGCGCTCACTTGTTTATGTTCATCCAGAAACCTGTTAATCTCCTTTGACATCTCAAAAAGGGCAGCTAAAGCCTTTGGAGTGTTAAAGTCCTCATCCATAGCAGCCACAAATTCGCTTCTAAGCTTCTTCACGTTCTCGCCGAACAGCTGTTCTGCCTCATTTGGCTCACGCTTCACGGAATCTTTCTTGGCATCCTCCAACGCATCAAAAGTGCTGTAGAGCCTATTCAAGCTGGTTTCAGCGCTCTTGAGTTTCTTGTCAGTGAAATCTATCTCATTCCGGTAATGGGTAGACAGAACGAAGAGCCTGATAGCCTCAGCATCATACTTATTCAGCGCATCCCGAACTGTAATGTAGTTCCCTAACGACTTTGCCATCTTTTCTCCATTGATTTTCAGAAAACCAGTATGCAGCCAATACTTGACAAAAGGCTTCTTTCCAGTCATAGCCTCACTCTGAGCAATCTCGTTTTCATGATGAGGAAAAATCAGGTCCCGAGCCCCACCATGAATATCGAACTGCTTTCCCAGATACTTCAAGCCCATAATCGCACATTCGATGTGCCAGCCCGGAAAGCCGGTGCCCCAGGGGCTCCACCATTTCAGAACCGTGTTGGGTTCAGCCCGTTTCCAAAGCGCAAAGTCTCGTGGGTTTCTCTTGTCTGGGTGAACCTCGAATCGGGAGCCCTCCAACATGTCGTCAAGCTTGATTTTTGAGAGTTTCCCGTAGTCATCCAGTTTGGTCACGTCAAAGAACACATTTCCGTTAACCTCATAGGCGTATCCCTTCTCTATCAGAGACCTGATTGCATCAATCATTTCGATGAGATGCCCCGTTGCCCTAGGAGAAATGTCTGGGCGTTTCACTCCAAGAGCGTCAAGATCTCGGAAGTATTCTCGCATGTAAAGTTCCACAAGCTGCATGGGCTCAACTTTCCTTTCCTTTGCCCTTTTCCCAATTTTGTCCTCAGCCGTATCCAAAGTTAGATGACCCACATCAGTGATGTTCTGAACGTAGAAGACCGAGTATCTCTTAAACTCCAGCCAGCGAACAATAACATCAAAAGCTATGTATGTTCTAGCGTGCCCCAGATGAGCCCAATCATAAACAGTGGGTCCACAAACATACAGCCCCACATGCTTATCCTTCAGTGGCTTAAACTCTTCCATCTGTCCGCTCATTGTATTGAAAACCTGCAAAACCATCATAGTCCACCCATAAACAAAGATTCCAGTTCTAATTGATGACCAAGTCCTCAAACAGAAACTAGAGGATACCACGATTTAAGTTTAATCAGAGATACGTCAGGTTTTTTCAGTTTTAAAAAGTTGATGTTGGACATTCGGAAAATCATGTGTTCATGTTGGGAAATAATGTTCAAAAAAGGGATTAAAGCAGGGAAAGAGGGCGTTTTCGGGAGATTGTGGGTCTAGATTTTGGATTCATTAAAGCTAAATATGGTGAACAGAGCACCTTCTATCAAAGAAACTTTGAGATGCAGTAAGATTGTCGGAAGAATCTGTAGTAATTGTTTGTCCAAATCCAAAATGTCGAAGAGAAATCGAGAAGCCCATACTCTTGACTGTTCTTTCTGCTACACCGCCAGAAGAATACGAAGCTTGCCCTTACTGCTTCACTGACTTAACGCCGAAACCCCGGATCGAAAAAGAGGATGTTCCAGAGCCCATCGTCGAAGCGGAAGAAGAGCTGAATGAGGAAGAGGAAATGGAACTCACCACTGACTCTGAGGTCTCATTGCTGGAAAAGGTGAAGTCTGGTCCCAGTTTCTTGAAGAGGGTTAAGTCTTTGATTCCACGGTCTGGCGATTCTCAGAAGGAAAAGAGACAAAAACCTGAGGAACCAGAAGCCGAACCCGTTGCCATAAAAGAAGAGAAAACGACAGAAGAGGAACCTGAAACCGAACCTTATGTAGGAGAAGAATCTGAAGAGGCTCCAGAAACTGAACCCGTTGCTGAAGCAGAACCGGAAGAGGCGCCTGAAATGCTGCCTGAAACTGAACTAGAGGACAAAAAAGAGGACGAGTGTTCAGGCTGTCCCGACGAGTTCGGGTATTTGGCTAACCGCCCTCCGGATACCCCCATTCCCTCCCAGTGCTTGGTCTGCCCAAAAATGGTTGACTGTATGCTTTGCCCAAGAGAAAGCGATGAATAGACCAAAACTCTAAATCTACAGTTTTGTTAAAAATTTTTTTGCTACTTCTAGCCTAGATTTAGCTGAGGTCACAGAGATAGGCATAAACATTTCAAGAATTGTTTAAAAGGTTCCACAGGAAACAGTTTCATTCAACGGAGTAACTGAACTTGTGGAGGCGCCGCTTATCAAGTCAAAGGCTAATGTAACCAATTTGGGCGCAGTTCTTCTGGGACAGCATGTTGCATGCGACGCCTACGATGAAGCTAGACCCATAAGAGTTGTAACTCATGCCCACGCTGACCATATGGTGGGTCTGGGAAAGAGCCTGAAGAAAGGCGAAGTAACGATAATGACTCCAGCCACTAAAGATATGATAGATGCGCTGAAGGGCCCACGCTTTCTGTCTAGGGGAGCCGTGAAAACGCTTGATTATGGCGAAGAATTCACGTACGGTGACGAAACGCTGACATTGCATTATGCGGATCATATACTGGGAACTGCTCAGGCTCTGGTGGAGGATAAAGAGCAAACACGGATACTGTACACGAGCGACTTCAGGTATTCCAGAACTCCTCGTGTTGATGCGGACATACTGGTTATGGAGGCTACGTACGGTGACCCGGTCAGGGTTAGACCCTTCGGGATGATGGCTGAAGGCATCCTTGTTTCTTTGGTGGAGCAGGGGTTGAAGCGAGGCCCAGTCTACGTTTTTGGGTATCACGGCAAACTTCAGAAGATGATGAGGATACTCTATGAAGCAAAAATAAAGACACCCTTTATTGTTCCAGAAAAGATTCACCGTGTTTCAAATGTCTGTGAAAAGCACGGAATGAAACTCGGCAAACAGCTTCTCCCCTTTGACGGAGAAGAGGCTCAGTCAATGTTGACCCAAAATGAGCCGTCCGTCGTCTTTTATCATTCCTATTCTCGGAAAAAGATTAATGGCGAAGCTCTGCAGATTCGTGCGAGCGGCTGGGAGTTCAGGAAGCCATGCCGAAGGGTTGGGGCAAACGAGTATGTGGTTGCTTTGAGTGACCATTCAGACTTCAATGAGTTACTAGAATATGTGGAAAGATGCAACCCAAGACTGGTCATAACCGACAAGTACCGTTCCGAGGCAGCCAACATCTTTGCCAGAGAAATTGAGAAAAGGTTGAAGATTCCCGCCAAAGCAGCCCCAACATAGCAGAACGCCAGAAAGTTCAGTCACATTAAAACCAGTTAAATAATTAAGACTAACCCAAATTCTTATTATCTTGTCTAACGAGAATCTGGTTTATGGAAGTATGCGGCATGGAAGGTCCAACAATTAAGGGTGAAGCCTTCAAAGAAATCGTTATACTGGAACGTACACGCTTCAAAAGTGTCGACGATCTGGCACGTTTTGCAAGCATTGCAGTTGGGGGAAAAACAACCGGAGTCTACTGGGCAAACGGAGTTGTCTTCATCTACTATCCATTACCCACATCAACCGATGTTGCCGCGAAGGCTCTTATCGAAGAAAGAAAGGTTTTCTGGGCATTCGTAAGCTACGCCCTCATGCCCCAGTACCAACCGATAATAGAAACAAAAGAAAGAATCATGGTTCCAGTCATCGACATGAGCACCAGCAACCTGTTTCAGAAGGTTGCCAGCTGGCTAAAAGAGCAGCCTTAAGCTTTTTACATCAACTTTTTCTGAGCCTCAAGCATGTTTCTTTCGTTTTATGAATGATTCAACATAAGCTTCAAAGTTTCCGTGCTTCTTCAAGTATAGCCCATAATTTACAAGGCATGCCATGGCACGAGCCGCATCCTCAGGCGAGAAGTATGAAGGAATCCCCAGCCTATCAAATCTTGAACGAATATAAAGAGCCATTTCAGTTTCTCCCACATCACAGGCAACAACTGACTTGTCATAATTTTTGCTCAGCTTTGCCACGCGGTCAACGAAATCCTCCTGAAGCGCTGGAAGATGATGCAAACCCAAAACGATGATGCCATCTATTTCAGGGTCTTCGAAAAGAATCCGTGTACCCTCCTCAAACATTTCAGATGTCACAGAACCTGTTAAGTCAACAGGATTTAGGTTAGTCGCAAAACGGGGAATCTTTCCCTCCTGCTTAAGCTTCTCAAACTTCGCTACAGTCTCATCAGAAAACTTTTTCACGTTCAGCCCCTGCGCTACACACTCATCAACACACATGATTCCAGGTCCACCAGCATCAGTTATTATCGCAACATTGTTGCCATCAACGGGCGGCTGAAAAGCCAAAGCTTTACCCATATCAAAAAACTCCTCAAGGTCTCTTGCCCTTAGAACGCCGACCTGCTTGAAGGCGCTGGCATAAATTTCGTCGGAGCCAGCAATAGAGCCAGTATGAGATGCAGCTGCGCGGGCTCCCGCGGCTGACCGCCCCACCTTTAAAGCAATAATGGGCTTTTTGGCGGTGACTGCCCGTGCAACTTTCATGAATTCTCTTCCGTTGTCTATACTCTCGGAGTATAAGAGAATAACTTGAGTTAAGGGGTCATACAAAAGATAGTTAAGCATCTCGGATGCGGTGACGTCTGCTTTGTTTCCGAAGCTTACAAATTTGCTTACGCCCATCTGCTTACCTGAAAGATGGTCTAGGGCAGCAGCTCCGAAGGCACCGCTCTGAGTAACGATGGCTATTGGGCCAGCCATTGGACGGGGCGTGGCAACAACTTCATCTCCGGTTGTCAGGGTTTTCGTTTCAGGAAGAAACAGCATGTCCACGCCAGTTTTAGAGTCGTAGACGCCTAGGCAGTTTGGACCGAGAACGCGGATTCCAGCTTTTTTTGCGATTTCGGTTACCTGGTGCTCTAGTTCATGGTTTCCAACCTCGCTGAAGCCAGAAGTGATGATTGCAGCAGCTTTCACTTTCTTTTCTGCAAGTTCCTTCATAACTTCTGGAACGAATTTGGCGGGAACAACTATGACCGCCAAGTCAACATCGTCTTCTATGTCCAGAACTGAGGGATAACAAGGGAAGCCTAGGATAGATTCTTCGTTAGGGTTGACGGGATACAGTTTTGCTTTGAACAGGTTCCTTTGTTTGTTTATGACAAAGTTTTTGAAGATAACGTGCCCTGCCTTCATGGTTCTGCGGGAGGCACCTATCACCGCAACTGCCTTTGGCTCAAAGAAAATATTCATCTGCTCTACACTCGACCCCATTTTTTTCGTCTCCTAAACAAGTAAACTCTGCTACTAGCTCATTTGCATTTTGGGTCTTATAATTACTACGGGACGATGCTTCACGCTATCAAGCATCTTCCACGTCACATCCGTCAATGTAACATTGAAGGTTTCTGCCATATCCCAAACGGTTCGACCTGCACCGCTTCCTCGTGTCCGATTAGCTATTTTGGCAAGTTCGATAGCTTCCTCGATTGTTGTATGGGAGCCAGCGACTGCCAAGGGAGTGGCTCGTTTCTTTAGTTTAAGAGATCTACCCGCCACATAGGCTAAGACGCCTCCACGGGAATGTATTCCTTTTATGGGTTTTGGGCGGGGAGTGAAATGGAAGCCCTTCAGCGAGTAGGTTTTGTCTGTGTCCACGATAACAACAGACACATTCTTTCCTAGTCTAGACTTGATTTGTTGCCGCAGGTTCTGGGCGACCTTTTGGGCATCTTCTAAGGGAAGACACACGTAGGAGTAGGGCAGGTTGCTTCCGTCGATGCCGCCCTCTGACCCAAACAACAGAGCCTGCATAAAACCGCCCCGCTCTAAGGCTAACTGCTTGTGGCGGCTCCCCTCCTCAGCGGGATATGACCTGAGATACTCGATGGTTTGAGTTCGCAGATGACAGAGGGGCCCCAGAATGTGTGACCAGACAAGAGGCATCCAGTATTTTGCTATGAAACGTGCGAGACTGCTTGGTTTGACGATTTTTTCGTCGATAAGGTTGCCAAGGGCTGTGGAGACTGCTTTTTCGGAGACTGTCACGAAGTCGCCGTCATCGACTATGTTTTTTATGGCTTCAATTATGTCTTTGATGTAGTCGTCTCCCGGCTTCCAGTAATGACATTCAACCGCGACAGCCTTGTATTTGCCAGCCACTTCACATCACTATAAACTTCTTGCTCTGCTTTCTATGGTTTACCCGAAAATAAATAGTGATACAGTTTTGACCTCAAAGAAGGCGGGAGACCAAATGTTGGTTTCTTTTGCTCAAGTTCACCGTGTAAGTATCTGGTAGTAGCTTCTGTCGTCGCCGAAAGCGAAGAAATGCCCGTTACGGAAACTGACGTCAAATCCACCACAGTCTGCACCATCAAGGATGCACCTCCAATCAAAAGAGGACGAAAACGATGTGACAGACACCGTAAGCTTCAGGTTATCCACAGTTGTTGTAGAGTTCTCCGTGATATCCACAAGGTCTATCATGTTTCCCATTGCCTCCAACTCTGCATCTCCCAAGTAATCATGATACCTTTGAATAAAGCCGTCTGCCAAATCATGAATGCTGGTAGACTGCGATTTGGTATAGTGTGGTGAGCCTTCAATTACGCGCATAAGGCACCAAGACAGTGTGCCATTCCTGAATTTGAAGAGCACATCCAGTTTGCTTGTTTCGGACACGAGAGTGTATTTTCCAGTTAGTTGAGGTAGCCCATTCAACCAGTCCGGATAGGTTGTTGAAGTCCCCAGCAGAGTGACGTCATATTTTGCTACATCCAAGCTGACAACCTCCTCTAGGAAGAGCAGCACCTCATCTGCTTCAGAGCTTTCCGCCGTGTGTATGGTTGGCAGGTATGCAAACAGAGCAGCTGAGACAACCACAAGAACCAGAAGCAAGCACAATCGTTTAGTCCACGGATTCATCTACCTCTTCACTCTCCTCTCTGCAGCTCCATGTTTCCGTCACCCCAGACGCGCATGTAACACGTCACATACTCTTCTGGACCATGAGGGTCAGGCATAAGGTATCCTGTGTAAAGTTGGCATTCTCCAAAAGATGATTGCCAATGCGTCTCCTCTGCCGCCGCATCAAGAGCATCGTTTACTGTCCAGCCATCATACATCGCATATTCAAAGAACAGGGACGCGAAATCGCCGTAATCGAAGTCTCCATAGCCTGTTTGCTTTATGAAGAAAATGGAGTAACCGTCAAAACCGATGAAGCAGTGGCTGCTGCCGTCAGGGGATGCGTAGCCGTCAGCCTCTAAATCTGTTCTATCCATCCAAGATGCCATCATTCCGACGCTATGACCGCTCTCGTCTATTTCCCCTGTCATGCCTTCTGCTCCGTAACCGCAGGTCCAAAGGAACACGAAATCATGGGTTCCAGAGCTTATCCTGTCATGTATCAGATAGTCTAGGATGTACTCTTCTTCATAGCCTTCGGCAGCATAGAGCGTCCAATGTTCTCCAAACGTGCAGCCCTCCACATCACAGCTGGCGCCTATGCTGTGTCCCTTGTAGAAAATCGCCGTAAAATTGTAGTTTTCCTCACAATAGCTGACGTTACCGTAAACCTGGTCTGGTTGGGTGCCGTTTCCCCAAAAGTTTTTGCAGTAATCATACTGTTGAGTGTCAAGAACTAAGCCGTAAATTGCGTCGCAGATGTCTCTGGATGCGTTACGTTCGGGTTCTCCGCCCATGTAAGCTTCGTCAGCGTAGTCCAGAGTGCCCCAGATTATGAAGGCAGAGCCACTACGAGACCAGGTTTCGTTTCCGATGGACATGATGAGGATTGAAAAAATTAGAGCCAGCAAAAGCAGCATAC
>Ga0315542_1002085_pt1 | contig 12290 bp, 11 predicted proteins | sample SalMarSW160120MG_FD_202541 | JGI IMG/M metagenome (GOLD analysis project Ga0315542, IMG submission 202541) | Salt marsh sediment microbial communities from the Plum Island Ecosystem LTER, Massachusetts, United States - Salt Marsh Sediment SW1601-20 ... | reverse complement strand
ATGAAAATGATGAGAGTATCATCCAAGGATTTCTTGGATTAGCCGATTTTTTTCACACAGTTGTCTTCAAGGAAAAGGATAAATTTTTCATTATAAATGGAAAACAAATTTATGTTTTAGAAAGTGATTAAAATGAAAAATATTAAACAAATAATTAAAAAGATTAAAACCTCCTTAAAACTGAAGAGAACTAGTAAAAAGACAACAAATAGAAATATGAAAAAAGAATTAGGCGGGGAAACTTCTCTATCTTCAACCTTTTTAAATGAATATAATAGGAACATCTTAAAAAGATATAACCGACCTATCGCAAGAGAATTGCCAGAAAGAAAAAGAATTTTCACAGAAGTGAGAGACGTTTTAAATGATATTGAATCAAGATTAAGAAATGGTGAGATAGATGACTAGGTATTATTGCACTCAATGTCAAAGGTATCATTATCGGGGGAAGATCTATACAACACATTTACAATATAAAAATGATGAACCAAAGAAAAAGAGCCACATTCCTACTAAAAAAATTATAGATTTTGACATAGAAGAATTAAGACCTATTGCTCAACGCCAAGTTAAAACTTTATTAAAAAAAATGAGATTCACAAATAAACAGGACTTATACAAAAAGGAAATTAATAAGGTTATTATGTATGAAAATCAAAACAATTGAAAAAATTATCAATCTCAATGAGTTATTTGAGATTATAAAAGAAGTGATTCAACCAAAATTTAAGGTTGATGAGCGTAGCACTGTTGATGAAAATGGTTTAATATTAATTGCATCAGACAAAAATTCAAGAACGGTTCAGATATGTGCCTTTAAAGACTTAGAATTTAGTCGTACAATTATATCAATTTTGATATTAGAAGAGAACCAAAAGAATTCTAATTTCCAATTTAAACTCTATAATAAGCAGGATTTCTACAATATCATCACTTCTGAAAGTTCATTAGATTATTCGAAAAGGAAGAAGATTGAATACAGTGAACTTGAAGATAAACTATTAAAAAAATTGCTTAAAAAAGTTAAAACTAGATTTGGATATAAAGATAGGCTTTTGAATTATCATTTTTCTTTAACCCCTGATTTTGATTTTAATGGGGAGTATTTTGCAATATATAGCAAATATCTTGATATAATTGAAAGAAACCTTGTTAAATATGGAGTACATCATTCTCATATTTTTCGGTACTATGATTTTGCCAAAAATTCTGAGATTTATCAAAGATTAATTGATATGATTGTTATCTCAGATAAAATCGTGAAGGAGAGAGAAAATAATACACATTGGATGTTATTCATTTTTTCAAATAAAAGTCAAGATAAATTAAAGTTACTAGAACTAGTAAAATTATTTGGAGAAATTAAAAATTATTCGAAAGTGATACAAGACAAGCTATCTAAGAAGAATCAATTAATAAGACCAGCGTTGGTAATCTTATCAACAAAAGGATTTGAAGAAACCTTACCTAATTACTTAAGAAATCATCTATACGGTGAGTTCGAACACATTATTCCAATTTTCCTCATACCACCATCTAATGACGATATTTGGCACAACTTAAATAAAGATCGCTCTTTAACTGCTGATTTAAAACGTAAGCAAAAAGAAGTACAAATGAAAATTAAACGTCTTAGGATGATAACAAATCCTGCTCCTTACAGAAAAGATCAAATTGATTCAGAAACTAAAATTTTAACTGATATTAAAGATAAGATTCATACCATCGAAAAAAATTATAAGCTTATTGATGAATTTTCTGAAATCCTTTCTATTGAAAAATTCAAGCAAATATTCAATATAAAGGGAGAGAAATCGACTCTTAATCAGGAGAAATTAACAAAAAGTAACGAATTACTATTTATTTGATTTCCCTAAATTAAGTTTTAAAACTTTTCTTTTCTTAACTTATTTTCCAAGAATTCAGATTTAAAATTCTTAATTTACTAAATAAATAATTTTCTAATTTGAAAGAATATCAGATGTATTTGGTCAGGTAATGGGAATTTATATAAATTGAATCGCTTAAGTTTGCGAAAGTGACAAATATACTTCATAAGTTCTGCTCTCGAAACGTATTTAGCTATTTCACGGTTATTAGAGCCAGTTTGTTGAAGATTAGCTAATGGGGACAATTCTTACATTAGTATATCGCTCTTATAGGGATAGTCTATATAGAGTTCTTTCAAGTTTTTGAATCGATTAAGAAAGGACAGATCTGAGAATTGGCATTCATCAATCATAAATATTTCTATATTTTCGGGAATTTCAAGTTGTTCTAATAATAGACACACCTTACAAAAACCCACATTTAACTCTTTAGGTTTTTTTCACTAAGATGTGCTTGGATGCGTTAATGACCTCTAATTTTGGAAGCCCTTGTATCTTTTTAATTAAATTCACTTGATTCTTCACGGTAATCCAGTTGGAACTTGCCATGGCTGAAACTTCACTGATCGTATGAAATTTTCCATCTTCTAAAGCATTATATATACTCTCTATAATCTCCCAGGTTGTTTTTCTCGTGGATTGGGTTTCAGTGATCTCTCTTCACCATCAAATTTATTTCAAAAAAATCAAAAATAACATCTACTATCTAAGTATTATATATAAACCTATATAAATAGTTACTTTTAGTCATAATTGTATAACAAACAGCATTTTTTTTATAACAATAGATGAGTTTTATAACTCAAAATTATATTTAAAGGATCATTATATTTAAATAGGGATTTTTGCTATACTATAATAGTGTTTACCATGTTCTTAGGTATAAGTTTGTCAATAATGGCAAATACGCCTTATTTTAAAATAATTAGATCGACTTATTGCATTTCCCAAGTCGATCGTGTGAATAATTGAGAAATAAAAAACTCCCATAAGGAGGTAATTTCATGATTAAGAATGATAATAATGGCTTCAAAACCCTAAAAGGAAAGATCATATTGACAGCGAGTATTGGACAATGCGTTCATGTTGCGGGAGCATATAATTTCATGAATATTGCGAGCCAATTAGGGTTTAAATGCATCTTTTTAGGCCCCGCTACTCCAAATTCCATTATAATAGAAAAGATAAGAAGCATTAAGCCAAATATAGTGGGGTTTAGTTATAGGCTTACTCCGTCTACATTAAAACCTATTCTTAGGAAATTTAAAAAAAAATATATCAATGTAGATGAAAAACCTCAACGCTTATTTTTTGCGGGTACTCCTCAAAATGTAGAAATAGCGAAAGAATTTGATCTCTTTGATGAATATTTTGTAGGAGGGGAGTCAAAATATAAAATTATATCAATTTTAAGGCGTGAAAGGTCTGATTCAGAAAAAATAATTAAAATTCCAATAGAATTGATTCCACGGATTAAATGGAAAAAACCTTATCCTATCATAAGAGCTCATTTTGGTTTGGAAAATCTCGAGGAAACTTTAAACGGAATAAAGAAATTAGCGAACGCAGAAGTTTTAGATATCATCTCAATTGCACCAGATCAAAACACGCAAGCTAATTTTTTCCATCCAGAGGACCAAGATGATGGCCTTTCAGGGGCAGGAGGAGTTCCAATAAGATCCAGAGAAGATTTATTAAAGATTCATCAAGCAAGATTTACTGGAAATAATCCATTATTAAGAATTTATGCCGGAACTCGTGATTTTATAAAACTAGGAAAACTTTTTAGAGAGACAATCCAAAATGCTTGGGCGGCTATTCCGATATTTTGGTTTAATCAAATGGATGGTCGGGGCCCTTTAAGTTTAAAAGAGTCAATAAAACAGCATCTGGAAGCCATTAAATGGCATGCTGAGAACAAGATTCCTGTTGAGATCAATGATCCTCATCATTGGAGTTTAAGAAATGCTCCAGATGCTATTGCAGTGGCGGATATGTATTTAAGCGGAATAATTGCGAAAAAACTAGGAGTAAAACATTTTATTGCCCAATACATGTTTAATACGCCACCAGGAAGTTCGTTTGATATGGATTTAGCAAAAATTATGGCAAAAGATGAGTTGCTTCATACTCTGATCGATGATAAATTTTCAGTAATTCGGCAGGTTCGTGCGGGATTAGTTAGTTTTCCACTCAATCTCAATAGAGCTAAAGGACAATTAGCTGCTGCAACGATGGTTCAATTAGCGATAAAGCCAGATATTATTCATATTGTTAGTTTCAGCGAAGCAGATCATGCTGCTAACCCAGAAGATATCATAGAAAGTTGTAATATAGTTGAACAAGTTGTAAATAAGGTATATGAAAGTAATCTAAATGTCATTAATGACAAAATTAATGAAAGAAAAGAAGAATTGATAAAACAAGCTAAATGGATCATAGATTTGGTTCCACATTTAGCTAAAAATAGAGAGGAAAGAGAGAATCCTTGGAGAGATTATAACGTATTGCATAGACTAGTTAAATTTGGTATTTTTGATGCCCCTCATCTTAAAAATAACAAATATGCTCTCGGAAAAATTATAACAAAAGTGATTAACGGAGGATGTTATTCTTGGGATCTTATCCGTAATAAAAAATTGGATGAAATTGAAAGGATCAAGACGATAATAGATGAAAATGCCAGCTTTATGGATTTTGATATAAAAGCTAAAACAAGTCCAAAAGAGGTGAAAATAAAATGATTTTTTGCGTAATTGGTGCTGGAAATGGAGGAAGAGCCTTTGCAGCTTATCTCTCCTCAAAAGGATACACGGTTAAATTATATAACAGATCATACTCCAGAATAGCAGATATAATTAAAAAGGGTATGATTAAATCGTCTGGTTCCTTAAAAGGTAAATATCCCATCGATACGGTTACGCAAAATATTGAGGTTGCACTTAAAGATGTCGATGTAATTTTAGTAGTAACTCCTGCTTTTGCCCATAAAGCTATCGCAAAGTTAATCGCTCCATATTTAACGCAAGATCAAATAATTCTATTAAATCCGGGAAGGACTTTTGGGTCGATAGAGTTCAGAAACACAATTAAAGAAGAAATTGGAAATATACCAATATTTATCGGAGAGACACAAACACTTCTCTTTACTTCGAGAGAGTTAAAAAAGAATGGAGTACAGATATTAAAAATTAAAGATTTGGTTGATTTTTGCGGTTTTCCAGAGAAGGACACTTTTTTCATCTATGACACATTAAGAGAGGTATTTCCTCAACTCAATCCTATTGATGATTACTTGGAAGTATCATTAAGAAATATCGGGATGCTATTACACCCAGCATTAAGTTTGATGAACTCTGGATTCATGGATATTGGAAGAGAGTTCAAGTTTTATAAGGAGGGAGCGACATTCCACACATGTGAAGTGCTTGAACAAATACAGTTTGAAATAAATCTTATATTTGAAAAGTTAGGTATGCCACGTCTTAATTTTTGCGATTGGGCTAAAAAATCATATGGGGTAAGTTCGAAATGTATCCACGAAGCGATTCAGAATATAATTGCTTATAAGGATATAAATGCTCCCAGAGAATTAATCACGCGTTATTTTACTGAGGACGTGCCTACAGGATTAGTTCCAGTATCTTCAATAGCTCACTTCTTGGGCGTTAAAACCCCAACTATTGATTCAATTATTCAGTTATCGTCTATTCTTTGTGGAACGGCATTTAAAAAGACTGGTAGAAACATTCATAAACTAAACTTTGGAGATTATATAACGAAAAGAATTGAGATTCAAGATTTTATTATTGATGAAAAAAAATCAATAAAAGCAAGGATTTAATGTTTTCTTGCTCTTAATTTAGCCAATTCTTCTTTTTCAATTCTAGATTTTATTATAGCAATGTCATCTTCCATTGTTGATATTAAATTATCTTGATCGAGATTTAACTCGACTAAAATATCACGGACTTCTTGAAACAATTTTAATAGCTTAGAATTTGGGATTTTCCTTAAAGTAGTAACTGGAATATGAATGAATCTGGATGCAAATACATATAAAGATGTAATAAGTATCCAGATAAGAATTAAGATAGTTAGTGTCCATTCTATTATTGGAATAAAGGTAGTTAAAAGTACAATCAAAACAATAACTATAATAAAACCCAAGATGGGATGAAATTTTCGAAAATTTAGTCTAGGATAAGTTGATTTTCGTGATCCTAAAAACATTAAAAGACTAAATAAACCTATATAAATCGCAGAACCGATAAAACTGAAAAATGCTACGATATCATGAAAAACTAAAAAAATTTGAATGTACGTTTCATCGGGAATGATTCCAACTAAAGCAATGCAGACACAAGTTACTAATGACATCCCCGTAGCTAATCTTCGAACACTTTCATTGATATTTGATAGTTCTCTTTCAAGATATATATAGAAAGGTATCTCCAGGGATCCCCCAACGACAAATGCAATGCTGAATAATGACTTTGCCGGACCATAGCCTAGACTACTGACTGTATTCTTAAATGGGCTATAACCAGGAGTTTGGATAGCTGCTAAAACTAAAAGAACAATTGCAATCGTGATACCAGCAAGGCCAAATATGGGTTCTAGTTTATATTTCAAACGAATCATAACACCATCACTTCAGCATAACTTATTTTTAAAGATTGGGTTGTATACCTATAAATTGTGTATATATAGATTCCATGATTATTAAACTTCTTTTAATCTTTTCTTCACATATCCCTATTTAGGTGATCTTTCCTTTATTTTGTGAATTTTTTATCCACCAAATTTATGAGATTTTGTATTTTTTTTAATTTGGGTCTTATTATACCCTCTGGTAATAAATTTTTGACTGATTAAGCTCCTATTATTCTCATACTTCGCCTTTTTTTAAAAAAAATGATTTAATTTAACAAATATTAGCCCGGCTTAGTCACATAAGTTTTAGGTATAGAAATTGATTGGAAATGTTTTTCTCTTTTTAAAATCAGAAGATTTAAATAAGTTATGCGATAGAGTATAGTGAGATTTTAGTTGAATCATTGGAAGGGCTATATATTACTATTTTATTCTTTTTAAGCCTTCGTGTTAGCTAAAATTAAAAAAAATTATTTTATTATTTAAAAGAGGTGATTAAGAAATTCCTGGGTCTCACGGTTCAATGACTAAAGCAGGAAAGGTTAGGCAACAAACTCCAAGGGTGGAATCAACAGGAGTTAATTCTGTTAAAAAAAGAATACCTAGAAAAAGATTTAGGCGATTGTATAAAAAAAGAATCGTGAATGAAAAATTTGGGGGACAACCTGATTCTATTGGGGCAAAAAAAGCAAGATATCGCTCCTAATTCAAGAATTGATATTCATTAATAAGAAATATGGAGGTGAAGTAAAAATTTACAGTAAAATATTGATAGCGATGGATGATTCAAATGATGCTTTCAAAGCAGCGAAACGAGTAATTGAAATGGTTAAAAATGGAAAGGGGGCAAATGAAGATGAAAATAGCAAAATTACCACCAAAGTAGTTGCTTTTCATTCAATTATGCATAATGCATTCTCACAAGGCCTAATAATTCCCATCCCTAGTCCGTTTGGTAGTTACTATATGATTCCATCGTTAGATTATCAAAAACTAGAGCAAGAATATCGAGAACACGGTAAACGTATATTAAGCAAAGTAAAAGAAATGTTTGATAAAGAAAATTTACCAATTGAAACTCGACTTATCGTTGATCACACACCTGCCGAATATATCTCAAAGGTTAAAAAAGAAGAAAATTTTGATTTAGTTGCTCTGGGATGTAAAGGAGAACATTCAAGAGTGGAAGAATTACTCATAGGAAATGTTGCATTTGAAATTCTAAACAACGTCGATACTGATTTATTGATTGTTCGATAATATAAATTCATACATTTAAGTCTCTATTAAAGAGATTAAATCTTTTTTGGTAATGATGAAAAGCAATTTTTTTTTTTAATTTTATCAAGAAAATCATAAAAATAAATAAAAGGTCTGTTTGATTATAGAGAATATACAAATCGAGATCTCATCAGATAGATAGAGAAAACTTCTTCATAATTTCGAGTGATTTTGAATCTTAACTGAACTATTTTCTATTATAAAATTCTGTCAAGATTTCCATATCTGATAATAAATAAAAAAATGAGGTGATTTTTTGTTCGAATTTTGTGAAAAATGCGGGAGTATCATGATGCATTCAAAGGAGGATGATAAAGAATTCCTCGAATGCACGTTATGTAAACATAAAATAGAGATAACAGAGGAAATTCACGATTCATATGTGTTTTAAAAATTTAAATTTATTAATATTTTTAATTCTATTTTTTTGAATTAGGCTTTTCTAGAAAGATTTAGGTTTTGGAAAGTATTTTAATTCATAAAGCAATTTCAAGATGAACTTAAACGGCATATTATGGTTTTTTTATTATTAATGATAAGTTCATCTAATTTTTTGATGATTTAGGAGAAATTTATAATGATTTTCTTCAAGGTGAGTGAATTCTCGATTATAAATATTGTAAGAATTATACCAATTGGGATCTTATCAATTATGTCGCTATTTGTGGTTATATTAGCGATATCCATCATTCGAAGCAAGCAATTTAAAGTTCAAGACAAATTTTTTCTTGGAAGTGGATTTTTATTTTATGCTCTGGGAGCTGTTATAAATATTACTTATTATATATTAGGAATCTTGGTTCAAGATGAGCGGCTAATCAAAATTATATATGCGATTGGTATATCTAGTTTATTTCTTGCATGTTTGTGCCAGATCATTTTCCAACATTCTAAACGAGATCCAAAATTCAAACCAAGAAGACAATATCTTGTCGCAGGCATTTTAAGTCTTATCATCGTTATTTCTACTATCATTATGACATTTATCTTTGTTACTTATAACGCTTCAACTAATTGGGCACCACTTTGGAGCGTGGAATATTCGCTTTATTATGATGCAATTTTATTAGGATTAATTCTGATTGAAGTAATTGAAGCAAATAAGATTTATAAACTGCTAGCAGGAAAGAGATCCGAAATCCAACGACAGGAAGGGGCTCATATTCGCTGGAAATATTTCAACATAGGGTTTATTGGGATTGCAAGTCTTATGTTACTTCCAAGTATCGCTAATTTATTTCTAAACTCATTAATTAGGGCAATTGCAGGTAGTTTAACAGCTTTTATGATGCTTTTTGGGTATATCATGTATAAAGGGCTTAATTTTCGAAGCTAAAAAAAGAAAAATAAAATTTCTAATTAAAATCGATTCATCAACCATTTACCATTTCCATAAACGCACCAAGACGGGTACTTACTTGCTCTACATTTTCACCAATCCGATTAAAGGTGTAATACATTGATGGAATCTCTAAATTTCTTCTAATTTTTTCCTTTAAAAGTCTATAACAATTAGAAATCGAATGACATCCAAATAATTGGTTAAAAACTAATCCGTCCGCACTTAACTTTTTCGCAACTCGCATATAAGAATCCGTCAACACGTTATTATCGCAGCCTATCCCATTCTCCGTAGCATTCATTATAAAATCAGCATATGCTTCAATTGGATCTGTTTTATTTGTAATGGGAATGTCATCCAACAGTCTTAAAACGTCCCAATCTGCATACAAGGCTCTCCCTCCTAATCTATAAATGATTTCGTGAGTCTTGGGCTCCCATCCTCCGAACATAGGTGTTACCAAGATTTTCTTATATTTAGAAACATCCATACCTAACCCTTTTCGTATGCGCTCTCGCATTTCGTTTATCATCTGGTGAATGTTTTCTGCATATCTTTTGGCATTTGAATTATAATCTTGAAAACTAATGCTAAGTAGTGCAAGAATTTCACTAAAAGTCGCTGGGTTGCAAGGATAAAAATCTGAAGCACCTATCTCATAAATTATATTCTTATAATCTCTACGTATTTGGTTAGTTAATTTAAAATGTTCTCGCAAGGCACTATCACTATAAGAATGGCCACTTAGCTTTTCAAGTTCATGGATCGCGCTTTTTATATTATCTTCCAATAATTCCATTGAATTTCCAATATTCCTAGGAGGTATATCTACCCAGATATCTTTAACATTACTATCAATACTTTTTAAAGACTCTGAATATTTATTCCAAGCGCTACATCGAATAGTATAATTCATTGTAGCACTCACGTTTTTCATTTTTGTTACATGCATACCTACTAAAGTTTTTAAGCCAAAACAAAAATCAGTAGAGATACCTCGCTCAACTCCAATATCATACATTTCGTTGTACTTCTGGTTTAAAGTCTCGATAACGTCATCAATAATTTCATCAATTATCTTACTAATCTCTTCGATACCTGCATTCTTGATAAACCCAAGAAATTTAGATACATTATCCCATCCAAAAAAACTAGAAGCAGAACCTAAATAGGAAAGATACTTGCTTATTTTGAAAATATGCATTCTAATTGGAAATACCGGAACTAGATTTGGAAATCCGAAGATTAAATCAGAGAAGGGAAGCGCAACTGAGATGAGATGCTTCTTTTCCCTTAATTTCATTCTTTTTAATTCATCTCTTCCAGCAATTAAATTATACGACATCTTTAATACGGAAGAAAAACGGATAATTTCATCAGCATATAAACTCATTAATTTATCATCTCCAAAAATGCCTCGATTCTCGTAGATAATTGCCCCCTATTGGCGCGAGAATAATCTCTTTCTAAATTTAAAACTTGAATCCCTTTTTTTTGTAATTTTTCCTTAAAGTACGTAGAATGCATTGAAAAATGATCACAAAATTTTATGATATGATTTATCACTCCAAGATCTTGATCTTCTCTCTCTTTATAAATTCTATTTATCTCTTCAATTCGAGTTACTTTATACTCTAGAAAGTTGGGAATAGAATGATCGCTTAATCTATTCCTTTTAAATCTCTCAACTAATAAATCGTAGGGATTTGATATCGAATTCAATGTTTCATTATCGAAGGTTTGAGAATAATATTGGTTACCTATCCATGTGTCAAAAAAAACGACATTCCCTCCGGCATCTTCAATCAATTCAATTATATTATCATTTAGAAAAATAGAACAACCAGTAAGAATCACATTTTTAATATGTTTTGATTTTTGCTGATTTTGTTTATTCTTTTCTATAAATTCAGAAATCATTTCAATAGAGTTTGGGCCATAAAGCATAGCAGTTTGGATAATTTGTAGTTTTTTCGATCCAATCAAATTTAATGAGTTTAACTCGAGTAGTTTAAGCTTGAAATTATTATATTTTTTAATGCTTTTTAATAAATCTTCATCAGCAATTTCTTTATCTATGATCTTTTCAATCTGCTCTTTAAAATCAATCAATTCTAATTTAAAATACTTCAAACTATTTTGATTCTTTGTATAGGGTAAGTAAAAATTCAATCTAGGAATATTAAAGTACTTCGTAATGATTTCTGATCCACATATATCAGAAACGCAATGATTTGAAACAATGAAGTAGTCAATCAGATCTAAAAACTGATATTGAGAAGGTTTCAATGAAAAAAGTCCTATCATTGATTGAGTAAAAGCACAGGTGGATGGGGGAAGATAATCGTGACTCATATTCATTAGCTCATCGTTCCCTCCAAACATCAATCTTAAGGGAAAAACACCAGCCGCATCTAACAATTCTTCAGGAATATTATCATGTGCTAAAAATGAAGCTACTTTACATCCTTCCTGCTTCTTTAGCTTTAAAAAAAGTGAAAATTCCATTAAAAGATTATTCAAATCCATTTCTGATTGCTCTTAAAACTGAAATATTAATCAAAAAAGTTTTAATTCTTTTTAAACGTTTACCGATCAGAAATATAACTAAAAATATTAAAATGCCTATTTTACAAGTTTCCGCTGTTTTCTTCTGCGATGAGTGCTGCTCCAATTGCCCCTGTCAACTGAGGAAGTTCGGGAGAGACAATCTCAAATCCTAATTCTTCTTCTAAGTACCTTTTTACTGCGGCATTTTTGGCCACACCTCCACAAAAAACCAATTTGGGTTCCACTCCAATTCTTTTTGCCATTCCAGCAACTCTACGAGCGATTGATTTATGAATACCACTCGCAATATCTTCTTTAGATGCTCCTCTAGCAAATAAACTTATCACTTCGCTTTCAGCAAATACAGTACAAGTGGAACTTATTGAGGAAGGTCTAGAAGATTTTAACGCCAATTCTCCAAAATTGTCAATAGGTACTTCCAAAGCATGAGCCATTACTTCAAGAAAGCGCCCTGTCCCCGCTGCACATTTATCATTCATTTGAAAGTCAATAACTTTACCTGTCTTCGATGAAATCAGGATTGCCTTACTATCTTGTCCTCCAATATCTAT
>Ga0315542_1002084_pt1 | contig 12295 bp, 11 predicted proteins | sample SalMarSW160120MG_FD_202541 | JGI IMG/M metagenome (GOLD analysis project Ga0315542, IMG submission 202541) | Salt marsh sediment microbial communities from the Plum Island Ecosystem LTER, Massachusetts, United States - Salt Marsh Sediment SW1601-20 ... | reverse complement strand
CCGAAGGCATCGTTGAACTTCTTGAAATGATCGATGTCCAGCATCACGACGCTCAACGCGCATTGCTTGCGCTGCGCCCGATGCAGCTCGCGGTTCAGACTGTCTTCACGGTAGCGCCGGTTGAACAATCCGGTCAGCGGATCACGAGTGGCCTGTTCGCGCAGCTTTTCCTGCAGTCTCAGGTTGAACAGCGAGAGCTTGATGGCTTCGCCCAGCGTCAGCGCGAGGTTTCGCTGGCTGAGCCGCTGTTCATTCGTCATTGCGCCGTCACCCATGAGACACAGTAGCCCGAGGGATTCACCCTGCACGGTCAGAGGAATGCACAGGTAGCCGGTCCTTGGCTGGTCAATAAAATGGCGACATAGCAAACTCGTTCGCGGATCCAGAACTTCGTGAAGTCGACCGCGCCGCATTGCCCAACAGTCTTCCATCGCGAAGCTCGATTCCACCGGTGTCACCTCGCCCCAGCGGGCGACCATTTCGAGATCCGGATTCCCGGGACGCAGGACCGCGAGACAGCCGTCCTGTCCGGCAAACAGCTCGCCCCCCATCAGGGCAACCACCTGATAGGCTTCCTCCTGCGTATTGCAGGCTTGGAGCAGATCGTTCGTACGGTTGAGCAACTGCATCTCGGCGTCCCTCTTCCTCAACTCGGTCACGAGATCCGCCAGATCTTCATTGGCCGTTCGCAGGTTGGCCTCGGCGCGTCTGCGTTCCGTGATATCGCGGATATTGCATTGAATCACCCGCGTACCGTTGACCAGGTACACGTTGCTGATGAATTCGACCTCCCGAAACTCCTTCGCCTTGGTTTCTAGCGGCAGGTTGTCGTAACGCGCGTACTCCGTGGCCTGCAATTGCTGGAAGGCCTCCCTGCTGGCGGCGACATCCCGGAATGGTCCGAGTCCCCAAAGGGTCTTGCCGATTAGCTCGTCATGAGCATAACCCAGCAGGTTTTCCAGGAATGGATTGGAGTCGATTATCACGCCCGTGTCCGCATCCAAAATGAGTATACCGTCTTTTGCCGTTTCGAAGAGCCGCCGATACCGAATCTCGGAGGCCTTTAGCTCCGCGTCGATTCGCTTGCGCTCTGCGATGCCGCCTTCGGTCGGCGTCGCTTCGCCGGCGAAATGATCGGCCAGGTGCGCCTCCAGTTCCGCCAGGCGCTCTCGCAAGCCGGCATTCTCTGCTATGAGTTGGGATCTCGTTTTCGATGGCATGGTCACCCTCCTTGGCACGGTCGCCCCTTTGCCCACTGCCCATCAGAATAGAACTAAGAAGCGCGATCCTCAAGCACAGGCACAGGAAGTCCCGACACGCCGGATGAGCCTACTTCGCTGCGAGCAGTTGCGGCGTAATGCGTTGCCACACTTTAAGCTGGCCGCCGGACTGTCCACGGAATGGGGTCCACCTCTACTAGCTCCAGTTGACGCTGACCTTGTTGGAGCATTCCGGACAGCGGATTGCGATGTTGATTTCGGTGCCGATTCGCTTGTCAGGAACACCGCGAATCCTCGTCAGCATTCCGGGAATTCGGGATCGACTCAACCGGTCGCTTTTGCTGATCTCGAAGACACAACCGCAACTAGAGCAGATCAACGTCTTCCCGACCCAATCGTCCTGGTGTTGCGGCCAGCGGTCACCGTGCTTGATGATCTTCGGCATGGCGAGACCTCGTTTTCTGCGTGAGCTCTCAGTCTTGCCTATCGGCAGCTCATCTATTCGATTCTATCACCGCCGCACATTCACCGCCAAGGACGACCGTTACCACTGGGCGCGGGTATTCCCCTAGCGCCAACTCGGAGGGGGGTGCTCAACGGAGAATCAGTTGATGCCACCAATAAAAACGTTCGTACGCAATCGAGACTCGGAGGCTGGAAACGCAGGAGCCGTCCGAAGGCGGCTCCGCACCCCTATGCCGAAGCTCCGGGGGTGATCTATACGTACACAATAAAGGTCCTATGACGGGAGCGTCAATTCCCCTCGGACAAGAGAGTACTTGGTCCACAACAGACCCATCTTTAGCATTTTCAGCATGTTGCGCGACATCGCCACCCGTCCAATCACCCAATTTCAACAGCGATAACGCCATTCAGCTCTAGGTGAAAGATCTTCAAGCGTCTAGTATTGCTGTTCACCATTCAGCCAAGGAGGAATAAGGTCATATGTCCCGCGGCCCTAAGCGGAGAGCCATGCTGTTCATCGACGGGAGTGCCCTACGAGACACACTGAAGGGCGAGTTCTATAACGAGTTCGGTGTTGGCCTCGAAGCCCGAATCGACTACCACCGTCTCGGCTTGCTCCTCTGCGGGGATTCCCGCGAGTTCATCCGGGTCAACTACTACACGTCCGTGCCGGCGACCTACCGAGTAGCCGACGGGAAGAAACTCATGGGGAACTTCGAGCTTCACCCCCACGAGGCCTTCAAGACGGATCGGGCTGGACAGCGATTCAATGAGCTAAAGACCCACCTGACCAATACCTGCAAGTTCACGCGGCTGGTGACCGGCAGGCTCGTCCCCAGAAGATCCGGCTCCTATGTCCGGCCCGCCTTCGACTGGGCCAAGGAAGTCATCGAGGGGGCCAGCGGCGGTCAGCTATCCGAGTCTGACCGAGACCTCATGGCTCGGGCCCTCACCGTCAACATCCAAGCCCGTGAGGCCCGCACCGAACTGGCCGCACGGATCACCCAGCTGCTCGACGAACGCCGCATCCCTGGCCATCTGATGGGATCCTACAACCGCTTCCTGGCCGACCTCCTCGGCCAGTACATCGATTTCCAGGAGAAGGGCGTCGACACCAGCCTGGCCGTGGACATGCTGGAGCTTTGCATGAACGATGCCTTCGATGATGCTTTCCTTCTCGCCGCAGACGAGGATTTCGTGCCCCTGGTTGAGGCGGTCAAGCGAACTGGTCGACATGTGATCCATACCTTCGTCGAGTTGCCTGAGAACGGTGGGTATGGGTTCTTTCTGCGCAGCGCCTGTGATGACCACCGGATCATCATGAGGGATGAATTTCGGGGTCTGCAGACAGAATACACGACCGGGACAACAACATGCTGAGGCATTTGCCCGGGACACCAAGTTCCGTAGACGTGCAGATCCAGCGCTCCGAGAGAGACAATCCCGCGAAAAATCCACTGGCTCCCCTGGCGTTACCCCTATCGAACTCCAAGGAGGCCATCGCAAGCAGCTCGCGCGCATCGAAGAGGTCACGGCTCGCCGCGCGCCCGAAGAGGGCCGCGAGCTCATGGACGTCGATCACGGGAACCCCGCTGATCCCGAACGCCCCGATGCGCCGGGAGCCCACCGTACCTGGTGGCCAGAGCGATGTTCGCAAATGGAAGTTCACGTCGACCTCGAGCGCCCCGGAGCGTCCGTCGACGCCCGCGTACGAGAACCGCCACGTGTCGCCAAGCGCTCATACGGGCATCCATACTGCCCGGACCGGCGCGCGGCGGCAAGTAGCCACAAACTCTGGCGAGACGCTCCTCTTATGCTTCGGGCTCCTCTCGCAAGCGCTTTGATCGTCGCCAAAGCTCCCTTACTATTCTCCCCGATGCCTGGTCTGAAGTCACAAGAATATTCGGACGCCCCAGGCGGTCCCTTGGGCGGTGGAGGGATTCGTCGGCGTCGATCACAGGGATTCCGCGGTATGACGAGGGGCGTAGACGGAGACGCGAGAGATCACAGCTGCCTTGGCGTAGGTACTAACAACACGGTCGACCGCTGCCCCCCGTTGCGCTTGGCCACCCACACGAAACAGCGAGGAGCCAAGTAGAATGACACGTTCCTCTCACCGCGGCCGGACGGTCTGGCTGGCGACCGCTTCCTTGACCCCAAAGTCATGTTTCCCTTATCGTGAGATCGACGCTGTTCTTGGCTGTGCCTAGCTGACGTGCCTTTCGCCGAGAGAATCATGATGCTGACGTCACGGTTTTCAGCCCGTCTGCTGGTAGTATTCCTCATCGCCAGCAGCATGTCCTGCCTATGGCCCATCCGGTTGCCTGCATCAGAGACGACTCCGCATGTCGGCATGTCGGCTGCTGCGATTCCCGATCCGCAGGAGAGGAGTCGGCTTGCCGACCAGTGGCACCAGGCCGAGGCCGAGGCGAAGAGCCGGCTCTGGACCGGGCTGCTCGCGGCGCAGGCGGACGCCACGCCCAACCAGAGCCTGTGGGACGTCGTGAGCTGCGATCTGGATCTGACCGTCGATCCCACGGCGCAGACCCTGCAGGGAGCGGCCGGCTGCACGGCGGTCGTCACCACGATCGAGCCGCTGGCCACACTCGACCTGGATCTCGCCGACGGGATGACCGTCTCGTCGGTCACCAGCGACGGGGTGCCGGCTGCCTTCACGCACGCCAGCGACGTGCTGTCGATCACACTGGACCGCGTGTACAGCCAGACCGATACCGTGCGGGTCGTCGTCACCTATCAGGGAAACCCGGCCGGCGACGCCTTCTCCTGGAGCGAGTACGACTCCCAGCCGCTGATCTGGACCTTGAGCGAGCCGTACGGGGCCCGCACCTGGTGGCCTTGCAAGGACACGCCGGATGACAAGGTGGACACGGTCGATCTGCGCGTGACCGTGCCGGACGGGCTCATCGCCGCCTCGAACGGCACTTTGCTGTCCGACTCGGTCAGTGGAGGTTGGCGCACCTACCACTGGCAGGAGACCCATCCCATCGCCACGTACCTGGTCTCGCTCGCAATCCACCCCTACACGGTGCTCGAGGACGTCTGGGAGTACGCACCGGGCCAGACGATGCCCGTCGTGCAGTACGTCATGAGCGACCGGATGCCACAGATCGGTAAGGTGCTGGAGGCCACGATCCCCATGCTGCAGATCCTCAGCGACGGCTTCGGGCTCTATCCCTTCACGGATGAGAAGTACGGGCACGCCTGCTTCGACTGGGGTGGCGGCATGGAGCACCAGACGCTCTGCAGCCTCTACTACGGGGTGACCACAAACTGGCACTTCCTGATCGTGCACGAGCTGGCCCACCAGTGGTGGGGCGACCTGGTGACCTGCGCGAGCTTCCATCACATCTGGCTGAACGAGGGATTCGCCACCTGGTCGGAAGCATACTGGTACGAGCAGACCGAGGGCGAGGCCGCCTATCACCAGGACATGGCCTCGAAGGCATACTACGGACCCGGCACGATCTACGTGGCCGACCCGACCGACGTGCACGTCATCTTCGACCACGACCTGACCTACGACAAGGCCAGCTGGGTCGTGCACATGCTCCGCAGCGTGCTCGGCGACGAGGACTTCTTCGCCGTCCTGCAGGCCTGGCGGCAGAAGTTCGCCTACCGGAGCGCGACGACGGCCGATTTCCAGCAAGTCTGCGAGCAGATCTGGGGCGGGGATCTGGGCTGGTTCTTCCAGGAATGGATCTACGGGGAGTACTTTCCCCGCTACGACACCAGATGGTACGCGCGGAGCGCCGGCGATTCGACCGCGGTCGAACTCATGATCCGCCAGACCCAGCAGAACCTGGGAGGCATCTTCACGATGCCGCTCACGATCCGCGTTGTCACAGACCAGTCAACGTGGGATCGCCGCCTGTGGAACGATTCCGAGGCCCAGCTCTATCAGCTGACCGTCGCCGGAACGGTACAGGACGTCGTGCTCGATCCCGACAACTGGGTGCTCCATCAATCCACCTGCAGCATGACGGACGTGCCCTTGGCCTCGGCCCCGGCTTACATCATGCGCACCTGGCCGAATCCCTTCAATCCCTCCACGACGATCTCCTTCGACCTGCCGGCCTCCGGCCCCGTCGAGTTGGCCGTGTACGATTTGAAGGGGCGGCGGGTGCGGATCCTGGTCTCCACCCGGCGTGAGGCCGGATCGCATGAGGTGGTCTGGGACGGGCGCGATGAGCGAGGCCACCGCCTGCCGAGCGGGATCTACATCTGCCGCCTGTCGACGGTGAGGGGCCTCCTCACCCGCAAGGTGACCCTGGTCGAGTGAGCCGCGCGGATGAAAACGAGTCACTCTATTTCAGGGCGGGAGGACGGACGTCCTTTTCTAGACGCTACACAGGCCCGCCGGGGCCGCCCCCTGCGCGACGTCGTGGAGGATCTTGGGGGGGGCCGACCAGGGAGGCGCCAGGAACGCCCCAGAGGCCGCCACGGGCGCTCCAGGAGGGCCAGAAAGCCGCACGCCGCACCAGGACGGGGCGGCGTGTGGTTCGGACCGCGCGCGGTGCGCAGCCGGGTACGGTATGGGGTGGATGGTGGGAATCGAACCCACGACCACCTGGACCACAACCAGGGGCTCTGCCAGCTGAGCTACATCCACCACCAGGACTTGCGATGTTGGCACGCCTGGCAGGACTCGAACCTGCGACCTGCGGATTAGAAATCCGCTGCTCTATCCAGCTGAGCTACAGGCGCACCCTCGTCCGCCAGGCTCCCCTCATCCGGGGAGTGCGTATAATGGCCCGGTTACGGCTGCCTGTCAAGCCGGCCGCCCCGCCCCCGCAGGCAATTCCCGGGCCGGAAGCGCCCCTGGGGCGTCACTGGGGGTGATAGGACCCTCTGCCGTACCACCCACCTACCAAGATACACCAACCGGTGATTGCCCAGCTAAAGGCTCCGAGGCTATCTTGGGGGCAGGCGCCCAGGCCCTGCGCCATCCTTGGGGGGAGAGGAGACGCCATGGCTGAACGCCGGCCGCGCCAGGATCGGAACGAGTTCCGCCGTGCCGAGGCCCGGATCCGGGAGAGCGAGGCTCGCTATCGCACCCTCGTGGAGTCCGCGCCCCTGCCCATCCTCGTCAACTCGGGCGAGAAGATCGTCTACATCAACCCCGAGGCGATCCGCGTCCTGGGCGGCGAGTCTGCCGACCAGTTCATCGGTCACGACACCTTCGAGATCGTGCATCCCGATTACCGCGAGTCCGCCCAGCAGCGCGTCCGCCGCATCTACAGCAAGGAAGCCGACGCCGTCTGGAGGGAGGCCCGGTTCATCCGCCGGGACGGCCGCGAGATCGAGGTCGAGGTTGCCGGCCAGATCATCGACTACGACGGCCGGCCGTCGGCGCAGATCATCTTCCGCGACGTCACCGAGCAGAAAGAGGCAGCAAGAGCGCGGCGACGGTTCGAGGAGCAGGTCCGCAACGCCCAGAAGCTGGAGAGCCTGGGGCTGCTGGCCGGCGGCATCGCCCACGACTTCAACAACCTGCTCATGGGGATGCTGGGCAACGCCGACCTGGCCCAGCTGGACCTGCCGAGCACGCACCCGGCGCAGACCTGCCTGGGCGACATCAAGACGGCGGCGCGCCGGGCGGCGGATCTCTGCAAGCAACTGCTGGCCTATGCCGGAATGGGACGCTTCCGGAGCGAGGCGGTGAACCTGTCCGCCCTGGTGCGGGAGATGACCGAGCTGCTGCGGGTCACGGTGGCCCGGGCCCAGCTCGAGCTGGCGCTGGCGCCGGACCTGCCCAGCGTGGATGCGGACCCCTCCCAGATGCAGCAGATCATCATGAACCTGCTGACCAACGCCGCCGACGCCGTGGGCGGCAGCGGCACGATCACCGTGGCCACCGGGGTCCAGAGCTGCGACCGGGCCTATCTGCACAGCCCCTACCTGAACGAGGACCTGCCCGAGGGGCGCTACGTGTACCTGGAGGTGAGCGACAACGGCTGCGGCATGGACGGGACGACCCAGCACCGGCTCTTCGATCCCTTCTTCACCACCAAGTTCGTGGGCCGCGGACTGGGCCTGGCCGCGGTCCTGGGCATCGTTCGCGCCCACAACGGCACCATCAAGGTCAGCAGCGAACCGGGGCGCGGCTCATCGTTCCGGGTCCTGCTGCCCGCCTCCGAGCACCCGGTCGCGAGCCAGGAAGGCGAAGGCGCCATCGGCGAGAGCTGGCGCGGCAGCGGCACGGTGCTGGTCGTGGACGACGAGGCGGCCGTGCGCGACGTGGCGACACGCCTGCTGAGCCGGCTGGGCTTCCAGGTGCTCGCCGCGCAAAGCGGTTCCGAGGCGTTGGCGCTCCTGGAAAAGGCCAGTGAGGAGGTGCGCCTGGTCCTGCTGGATCTCTCCATGCCCCGCATGAACGGCGAGCAAGCCTTCAGCCAGCTGCACGCCATGGCGCCGGACTTGCCGGTCATCCTCACCAGCGGCTACAACGAGACCGAGATGGCCCGTCGCTTCACCGGTCAGGGCCTGGCCGGCTTCCTCCAGAAGCCCTACGCCCTGCAAGACCTGGCCCGCAAGGTGAGGGACGTGCTGGGCTGACCAGACGCCAAGAGGATTCGGCCCACCGCCGGCCGATTGACGGGGCCAGGGATACCTGGTATTCTCAATCCGATCTTCAGCAGGCCCTTCGCCCACCCTGCACTTGAATTCGATCCATAGCGTCTTCGAGGAGGTTGGCCATGAGGTTTGCGACCTTCCCCTCATTCGCCGGTCGCTGGATCGTGACCTTCGCTCGCGTGGGAATCGGCTGCTGGCTCCTGCTCGTTTTCTTCTCGACACCCGCCGCCGCCGATATGTGCGTGATGAACCTGCCAGCGTTGACCGGGAACTACGAAGCCGTCGAGTTCGTCGAGCCCAACTTCGGCTGGCCGAGCCTCCGGACCATCGACTTCGACATGTCCCCGGAGATCATCGCCATCGACCAGCTGAAGCTTATCGTTTCCGGAACCTGGACTGAGGGAATCCTCGTCTGTGAGGGCCCCCCGGAACCTTTCCTTCCCGGGCTGTCACTTTACCTGACATCGGAGGCGCTCCCGCATCTGGACTTCTTCCACGCCACGGTTCCTTCAGTGAACGGTACTTTCAGCGGCCTGCAGGCGACCTTTCAGAGCTGCTGCCCCGGGGGTACCGTTGACCCGAACCTGCTCGTCGGTGCCCAGATCCACGCCGAGTTCTTCACCGACTGGGTCCTCCCCCTAATTTGCAACATCACCCAGGACTCCTACGGTACCATTACCGAGGTGCGCCTGGAGATCACCGGCGTCGTCCCGACGGAGGATACGACCTGGGGAGCGGTCAAGCAGCTATACCGTTAGGGGCCATAAGCCGCTCGCTTGCCATCCCCCCATTCCTGGTGGCTTGCGCTCAGAGATCGGATTCTTTTTGTCCTCTGTTAATGGCAAACGCTATAACATGCGTGATATCAATTAGTTATAATGGTTGTAGCGGGCGACTGATCTCGATATCAGCTTTAAGGTGCAACATATCCAGGAACTTGACTTGGCCTACGTGTTGTATTATTTTATCAACATCAGCCAAACGGCATTGGGAAAGGAGGGCATCCCTTGGAAGCCAATTTTGGGCCTTTTGCCAGGCAGATCCGTGTTCGCCTTGGTGAAACACTGCGCCAGTTCTGTGCGCGTGTCGGTCTTGATCCGGCCTACATCAGCCGGATCGAGCGAGGGCTGCTTGCGCCCCCACAGGACCAGGCGAAGCTGGATTACTACGCGGAATCCCTCGGGCTGACCCGCGACACCGATGACTGGCAGACCTTCATGGACCTGGCCGCAACGGCGGCTGGACGGCTCCCCCAGGATGCACTGAAAAACGAGCAACTCATGGCATGTCTGCCATCCTTCCTCCGGAGCATGCGCGGGCAGCGAGTCTCCGATGAGGATCTCGACCGCCTCGTGGAGATGATCCGCAAGGGAGGCGGCGGTCGGTGAATTGGGACAAACTGATCCCCTGGGTGGATAGCGAGATCATCCGAAGACAGGCCGACGCCTTTCTGGCTGAGCACAATCCGGAGGGCGTCTTGCCTTTACCAATCGAAGAAATCGTTGAATTCCGGCTTGGAATCAACATCGTGCCCCTCCCAGGCCTGCAATTCCGCATCGGAAGTGTGGGCTTTATCACCAGTGACTTGACGGAGATCGACGTCGACCAAGAGGTCGCCGAGCGGTATGCGTCCCGATATCGTTGGACCATAGCTCACGAAGTGGGCCACCTGCTGCTTCATCGGCCCTTGTACGAGGCGCAGAGCTTCTCAACTGCTGATCAGTGGAAGCAGTGGGTCGGAAGTATCCCGGATAGGCTCTATAGACGGCTCGAGGCCCAGGCAAACACCATTGCAGCCCAAATGCTCATGCCTGCAAGGGCCCTGACGGATCACTTCGAAGACGTGGTCAGCAAGCTTGAGTCCCAGGGGCTAGACTGGACTGTGGCGCCTGACATGGTGTATCGGATCCTTGGCAGGACTTTCGGCGTAGCACCCGAGAGCATCATGTACGCGCTGCGCAATGAAGGTCTCGCGGAGGATCCGCGGGCGAACGCCTAGAACAGTGAGCACCGAGACAAGCAACCTATTATGAGTTCGATCTCATCCTGTGCAATTGGTCGGGGCGAGAGGATTTGAACCTCCGACCCTCTGCTCCCAAAGCAGATGCGCTACCGGACTGCGCCACGCCCCGACCGGGAGGCTGGTGGTGTGCCCGACATGATGCGGGCGGCGGGCGCTGCTGTCAATGCGGGGGCCGCAAAGGTTATGCGGCCCTCTTGTGTCAGACCGCGACCTGGTAGGTGGACTGGATGGCCTGCAGGAGGCGGCGGAGGGCGCGGCCGCGGTGGCTGATGGCGTTCTTCTCCTCGGGTGGATACTCGGCGAGGGTGCGGTCGTCGCCCTCGGGGCGGAAGATGGGATCGTAGCCGAAGCCCTCCTGACCCACCGGCTGGCGAGTGATCTCGCCCAGCAGGCGGCCCTCCGTGGAGATCTCGACCCATAGCGCCTCGTTGGCGGCCAGCCCCGGCGCGTCCGCGGGCAGGCCGGTGGGCGTGACGACGGTGGGCGGCTCGGAGCCCGGCTCGCCGGTCAGTCCGGGAGGATCGGTAGTCCAGATGCGCGTGTCGGGCAGCCAGACCGCGGCATCCGGGGCCGTGGCCGGTCGCCCGCCCGCCAGGAAGGGGGCCAGCAGCCGGTCGCAGATCTCGCGCAGGCAGGTCCGGTCCACTCCGCGGTTCACGAGGAAGCTGGCGCGCTCGGCGCGGTACTCCGCCCAGACCCGCCGGCGATCGACGAAGTGGCCCCAGAACTCCGCTTCCCGCTGCGGATCGCGCACGTGGATGGCCCGGGCGAAGGGGTTGTGCAGCCAGCGCACCTGGACTCCCCCCGTGGATCTGAGGTCCGGGGGCACGGCGCGCTCGGGTCGGGGATCGACCCAAGCCATGGAGGTCACGAAGCGGGCCTGGCGAAAGCCGTCGGGCACCTGCGCCAGCAGGTCCAGCACGAGCTGGGCGTTGTCCTCGTAGCTGGCCTGATCGCCGGCGAAGCGCGAGGCGAACACGTCGGGCAGCTCGTCAAGCACCCGGATCTGCAGGGCGGTGTCGTCGGCCACGGCGATCTCGCCCGTGTAGGCGGCCGTCACCAGCGCCTTGCGCGAGGCGTTGCCCTGGATCGTGGTCCCGTCCTCGATGACCGCGGGCAGGTCCGGATAGTCCAGGGACGAGGCCACCTCGAACGACAGCCCGTTGCAGAGCTGCCGCAGCTCGCGGATCTTGTCCTCGTTCCGGCTCGCCAGGACGATCTTGCGCCTGTCCGTCATGCTTTCCCCCTTGCCGTCGTCAGGCCTCCAGGACCTTGCGTTGCAGCTCGTTCACCTTGGCGACGGCGGCCGCCGCCAGGTCCAGCATGCGGTCCAGCTCCTCGCGCTGGAAGGGCACGCGCTCGGCCGTGCCCTGGATCTCCACCAGGCCACCGCCCTCGACCATGACCACGTTCATGTCGGTCTCGGCCCGCGAGTCCTCGTCGTAGTCCAGATCCATGAGGATCTCGCCCTCGACGATGCCCAGGCTGATGGCCCCGACCAGCTTCTGCATGGGGTGCTTCTTCAGGCGCAGCCGCCCGAGGGCGTCCTGGAGGGCGACCGCGGCGCCGTTGATGGACGCGCAGCGCGTGCCGCCGTCGGCGCGGATCACGTCGCAGTCGAGGGTGATCGTCAGGTCGCCCAGGGCGTAGAGATCGGTCACCGCCCGCAGGCTGCGGCCGATCAGCCGCTGGATCTCCATGGTGCGGCCCCCCTGACCGGTACCGGCCGCCTCGCGGCGCATGCGCTCCTCGGTGGAGCGCGGCAGCATCCCGTACTCGGCCGTGACCCAGCCCTGGCCCGCGCCCTTGAGCCAGCGGGGCACGCCGCTGGCGATAGTGGCCGTGCAGACGACGATGGTGTTCCCGTGCTCGACGAGCACCGAGCCCTCGGCATGGGGCAGGTAGTCGCGGGTCAGCTTGAGGGGCCGCAGCTGGGCGGGCTTGCGGCCGCCGGCACGCTCGCTCACGGGACATCCTTTCCGTTGTAGACGAG
>Ga0315542_1002082_pt1 | contig 12308 bp, 7 predicted proteins | sample SalMarSW160120MG_FD_202541 | JGI IMG/M metagenome (GOLD analysis project Ga0315542, IMG submission 202541) | Salt marsh sediment microbial communities from the Plum Island Ecosystem LTER, Massachusetts, United States - Salt Marsh Sediment SW1601-20 ... | reverse complement strand
ACCATTGAAAAGATTTCTTTCAATGCTGCTTATAACAGTGAAAGAATGATAGTGTACCTTTTTTTACCTAGAAATACATTGCCTCCATACCAGACTCTCATATTTTTCCCTGGTAGTAATGCACTTGATACTAAAGATTTCAATAATAATTATTGGGCGAACTGGTTCACCGATTTTATCCTTAAGAGCGGCCGGGCTGTTGTGTATCCGGTGTATAAGGGGACATTCGAAAGAATAAATAGTCAGGAACCCATAGTACAGCAGGGTTATCAATATGCGGATTGGCTGGTTAAATGGGTAAAGGATTTCAGCAGGTCAGTTGATTATCTGATGACACGACCTGATATTGACCATGAAAAGCTGGGATATTACGGGCATAGCTGGGGAGGAAGGCTTGGAGCTATTATACCGGCAGTTGAAGAGCGCCTTAAGGTAAGCATTTTAATTGTTGGAGGACTCCCTTCAGGTAGTCGAATTCCTGAAGCAGATGAAGTGAATTATCTTCGATATGTGAAAATACCTGTTTTAATGTTAAACGGGAAATATGACATGGCATTTCCATATGAGACAACAGTGAAACCTTTCTTCGATCTCCTTGGAACTCCGGCTAAAGATAAACATATCCACATTTACGAAACAGACCATTATATTCCAAAAAATGAAATGATCAAGGAGGTACTAAATTTTCTGGATATTTACTTTGGTCCAGTTAAATGAAATTCAACGTTTTATGGAAAGCATAATAGATAGTTATGACTATGACATATTCTTCAGTAACCGCCATAAGAAAGATATGGAGAAGGAGAGAAGGGGATAGTTTTATTCTCCCATTTCGCGAGGATCCTTCTATAATATGTAAATGACAGTATCATTAGACGCTCTATTTATTTTTCCTTGTCAGAAGAAATATCGAACATCTTTTTACCTATCTTTAACCTGGTAGAACCAGTCTGCATTGGCCATTATCCTTGAGGAAAATAAATGGCAGGCATTCGTAAGGCAGAAGGCTGGTTGTCTACATACGAGTCATTATTTGATATTAACTACTTAACAGTATGGCAGTAAGATTCCAGCATTTTCGGTCGCTCTTCATTTTAGTTCTTGGGTGTGTGTTTGTAATCGGATGTTCCCATTCCGTTCAGTATCCCTATGAGTATGAGGACGGATTGCCAAGAAGTACTCCTGAGAAGCAGGGCGTTCCTTCTGAGACCGTCGCGCGGTTCTTTAAGACGATTGAAGAAAAAGGTTATGATGTTCACGGGCTGATGATGATCCGTCATGGGAAGGTGATCGCCGAACACTGGTGGTCACCATACGCCCCTCAGTACCAGCATGCAATGTATTCGGCCACAAAGACCTTTACCGGTGTCGCCGTCGGCTTTGCTGTCCAGGAGGGCCTGCTGAAAATCGAGGATAAGGTGATCTCATTTTTCCCAGATCTTCTTCCCGACACGATTTCACCTCAGTTGGCAGAACTCTCTGTCAAGCATCTCCTGACCATGTCGGTCGGCCATGCCTCGACCTCATATGCCGGTTCGGGCAACAGACAGGTCCGTTCGTTCCTGGCAGCACCTTTCGCACATGAGCCGGGTACTTCTTTTGCTTATAACATTACAGCTTCTCACATGCTGTCCCACATTATTACGAAGGTGAGCGGCGTTTCCATTTATGAATATCTTAAACCGCGTCTTCTCGATCCTCTGGGCATTGAGGATGTGATATGGGAAATGGATAACGACGGCTATAATATGGGTAACGGGGGCACTCACATGAAGACTTCGGATCTGGCCAAAATGGGATTGTTCCTTATTAATAAAGGAAAATGGAACGGACAGCAGCTATTGGATCCTGCCTGGATTGAGGCGGCAACAACTCCGCATATCTATCAGCATCCTGAACGGACTCCTGAAGAGAATGAGAATGCTGCGGATGATGGCTCTCAGGGCTACGGCTATCAGATCTGGATGGGACGTCAAAACTCGTACCGGGCCATCGGCGGACAGAACCAGCTGATTATGGTGATTCCGGATTACGATTTTATCCTGGTTTGCCACAGCAGCATCGGAGATGAAGCCGGTTTCAATAAGCTGATTTATGATATGCTGCCCTTCATGAGCAACAAGCAACTCAAAGCCGACAAGTCGTTCGACCTGAATGCTGCGATTAAGGGCTACGAGATCAAACGACCGTTTGAGAGTCCCGGCACCTCCAGGGTAACTATGAGTACCAGGAGATATCAGATGGAGGAGAATGCGCCGGACATCCGTTCCTTACTGTTTCGCTTCGATGCCTCCGGGAACTGCTATCTTACTTTTATTACGGCCGGTGCCATCCACAATATCCCGTTCGGACTTGACAGTTGGTTGTATGGAATGACCGACCGTAATCTCTCCATTGCCCGTACTGTATATCCCAATACTATGGGAGTTACCCCGGTCCATACAGCCGGTATCTGCACCTGGGCGGCCGATAATCAGCTTTCGGCCTACTATCTCTCAATGTTCAATCCTGGTTCTGACGAGACTTTCAGGTTCACATTCGAGGGTGATCAACTGAAGATGGAGATCATGGCACCATCACGGCGCCGTCTTGGACCTCCGGGTATGCAGCAACCCAAACCTGGGAATCTTATCTTTACCGGAACGAAAATGAAAGACTGAACACTGTTTTAATGATACAGGTACCTGGGTGAATAAAAAAGAGGGTGTTTTTGAGATACCCTCTTTATCTATAGCCAGGATTTATTTTACAATTTTCAGGTATTTAACCTGATTTCGTTGTTACTTATTGTAATCAAATGTAATTACAATTTTTCCGCTTTCCTTTCCGGGAATAACTTTCAGATTCATTTCTCCCAGTACTTCTGTGCCTTTGCCCAATTCGGTTAGTTTTGCTGTTACTGTAGGTTGATCTCCTGATCCTATCAGTTCAGCTGCCGTCAGCTCTCCACTCCAGAGTACAGGACCGAAAGTATGTCTGAATGTGTAAAAATCAGGTGTAATATTATCAAAAACATACTCATTTACTCCTTCAAACGTCATTTTCCTTTCAGTCGCTCCCCCGCCTTGTCCGAAACCCTGTCCTCTTCTGCCTTTTGAAAGTTCAATTTCTGCTCCCCGGCCCATGGTTTCTTCTGTTCTCTCTCTGTAAAAATCTGTTCCGCTGTCAAAGGCTTCAACCTGAAAATAATATTCCGGATCCCTGTTAAGGCTGTGGATAGTTACAGTATTGGCATCATAGACCATATAATTGTTGTATAGTTTATTGCGTTCAATGCCGTAACGAATCACATAACCATCGGCTCCCGGAACAGGATCCCATAAAAGGGTTACGTCGCGGCGGTCTTCCGGATTACGGACAATTTTTACATTATCAACTATTGTGAATTTAGCAACATCAGGATTACCAAAAATACGGAAATCTTTAACAGAGAATTTTCCCTCATCATGAGTGAATACATTGGTTAATTTCACATACCTCGCTTTTACAGGTGCAGCAAGTTCAGTATAATCGTGCCTTAGATCCTGGGTAATATTGCTTTTATCAATGAGCATTGACCAGTTCTTATTATCGTTTGAGACCTGAACAGTATATGACTGATAACGATCAAGTGTTCTTGCACCACCCATACCAAAGCCCCGGCCGCCCATTTGTACTGCAACGTCCTGCTGGTCAAAATTTACCTGTAAGGCATATATATCACATTCTTTTCCAAGATCAACAGTCATATATTCTCCCGGATCTCCTGTTGCAGCACTCCAGTGGGTCATAAAATTTTCATCTACAGCATTAGCAGGTCTGTATCCTTCCAGGGTAGATGATACTTCAACATGTTTTTTCAGAGATAAAAGCAGCCACCCTGTAAAGTTATTCTCAACCGCATTTTCTTTAATTCCAGGGTAATATTGCGGATAATCACCAAAAGCAGTATTGGAGTGCATAACACCATCAGCATCCACAGCAGTAGGGAATAAGGCAATTTCAGAGCCGCCTCTTCCACTACCGTAATTAGATGGGATCATACAAATAGTCCATAATTGCCCGTTCTTGTCGTGGAAGGTGCTGCCATGACCTGCTCCGGGAGAGAATCCGGTGGTTTTGAATGTTAATGGATTATGCTGTGAATATTCAAACGGTCCCATAGGACTGTCAGATGTATAAACCCCATGAGAATAGGACAGAAATTCAAGTCCGATTGCTGCATATTGCAAATAGTATTTACCATTATGTTTTAGCATCCAGGGACCTTCTATCCAGGGATATTCTTCTGGGAAATAGGGCCTGTGTGTGAAGAACGGAAATATCACATCTTCAGCCCTTCTTCTCTCAAAGCCATGCTCTTTATAGTTGCCAAAGAAACAGACCCTAGGTTCTCCTATCTCCTTAAAGGTATTTGGATCCAGCTCAACAACTTTAAAAGGCATCAGCTGAGACCATCCGTAATACATATATAGCCGGCCGTCATCATCGAAAAACATATCGGCATCACCGTATCTGTCACTGTCAAAAGTTCCGGCCTGCTCCCATTTTCCTTCTTTAGGGTCACCAATGCATTTATAGACATTGATTTGGTTCATTGAACATGCATATAAAGACTCACCATTACTTGCAACAGATAAAACACCACCGGGAAAACTCGGAACATCGAGATAGGTCCAGTCTCTCATATTATCGGAATACCAATATCCTCTGCTACCACTCACAAAAAAATAATAATAATCTTCAAAAAGAACTACAATTGGCTCTCCACCCCTGCGTGCTCTTTCCGAACCTACAATTACGCTGGTGGGGTTACAGAATGTCAAAGGCTTGTCTGTTATCCGGACAGAAAAGGCCTGCGATTTACCAGCATTGTCTGATGCCTGCTTGCATGAAGTACCAGCAATCAAAGTTACTATTACCAGCAGGATTAATGTTTTTAATTTCAATTTGTGCATGATTGGTTTAGATTAAGTTATTAGTTAAATATTTAATTTGTTTCTGAGCTGAATTATAATAAGGAACAGCAGCATTTAATATTAATAAAAAGAATCTTCTTACACTTTTATAAATTGAAGCGATTAAAGTTATATTAAAATTAAGATAAAACAAATTTTACCTTAATTTCATTACACAACTAATGAATATAATATCGGAAACAATATGTAATTGTGATTTAATTGAAATAATCCGACTAGCTGATTCTCTGAAAAAAGATTGTTTTGTTAATATATAATCATGATCAGTGGCATCAGGCTGTGTCCCTCAAGCGGCAAGTTTTTAGCTAACCGTAGGGAAAACTTGTCTGTTGTTTTCGTAATTAGCATTTAAAAGGAGGCATAGTGTTTGGAATTATCCCGTTTCTCATTATATTTGATTGACATTAAATGGTATCTCCGATAGTTTTAACTTTGGTGAGAAACAATATTTTTTTTACCGGGAATGCAGAAGATACATTACTTTTAATATAAATGATTGTTTGTATAAACTATTGACCTTTTATTATTAATACAATTTTTTATTAATCAAAAAACCTTAAAACCATTATGAAAAAATTATCTTCCTTTATTTTGATATTCACGGCATTGGCGTTGGCCTCATGTAGTGATTCGAATCCCGTACTGACCATTGAAGGCGGCAAGGTTATCGGTGTGCAGACCCCGACAAAGGGAATTATTGCATATAAGGGTCTCCCTTTTGCAGCGCCTCCCGTAGGTGACTTGCGTTGGAAAGAGCCGCAGCCCGTTGTGCCCTGGGAAGGCGTTAAGAAAGCAGACACTTACGGCGATGCTGCCTCACAAACAACATGGGATCCCGAAAGTTTTTATGGCAGAGAATGGAGGGCCAGCGGCTCTGTTCCATTCACGGAGAACTGCCTCTATCTGAACGTCTGGACTCCCGCAGCAGGCAAAACGGGTAAGAAACTCCCCGTTGCAATGTGGATACACGGCGGCGGCTATCGTGAAGGTTTTGCCTATGAACCGGAAATGGATGGTGGCGAGGATTGGGCTTCACGTGGTGTAATTTTAGTTCAGGTAACTTACCGTCTCGGCTCTATGGGTTTTTTCTCCCACCCGCTTTTATCGGCCGAAAGTCCTCACGGTGTCTCGGGTAATTATGGCTTATTTGACCAGGTTGCAGCACTTAAATGGATAAAAAATAATATTGAACAGTTCGGCGGCGACCCCAACAATATAACCATCTTCGGTCAGAGTGCCGGTGCTGGCAGCGTCCAGTCATTATGCGCTTCCCCGCTTTCAAAGAACATGATCAGCCATGCAATAAGCATGAGCGGCGGCGGTTTAAGCAATTTAAGACCAGGTATCCTCCTCGATACTGCCCAGCTGACTAACAAGAGGATGATGGACTATTTTAAAAAGACTTCATTAGATGAAATGCGCGCTCTTTCATTTGAGGAGCTTCGACAAATGTCGAGTGATTATATGGCTGCCACCAAAAATCGTGTTATGTGGAGTCCTGTTGTCGATGGTTATCTCTTAACGGGCACTTTCACTAATGTAGCGCGCGCTAACGAAATTGCCGACATACCATATATGTTTGGATTAACCGCCAACGATATGAATGATGCGACCCAGGCCGTGAAAGATTTTTGTGCTCTTCGTGCAGAAAAGAGCAGCAAGCCTGCTTATGCTTATTTATTTGCACGCCCCTTGCCGGGTGATGATAACGGAGCCTGGCACTCCTCGGATTTATGGTATGTGTTCCATTCATTTAGGCACAGCTGGCGGCCTTTCACGGCGGGCGACGAGGCGTTGAGCAATAAAATGGTCGACTACTATACTAATTTCTCTAAGTACGGTAATCCGAACGGCAAGGAGGATGGTCTTTGGACACCTTACTCGGCCGAGACTCCAAAATTTATGATATTCGACGTGAATGGAGACGAAGCAGCCTGCACTATGAGCGATACTCCCGAATTCAAGGGCCCGTCCCCCAGGAAGTAAAAGGCGGCTAGCAGAAACAGGAAACATGACAATGACAAAATTGACCTTACAGAAACCTTACCAGTAAAGGACAAAACAAAGTATTATACCCAAAAGAAACCTGGCTTTATTTGTTCTTAATTATTGATCGTAAACATTTGATTAAGATCGAAACGGAGCATGTTATCATTGGAGGGAGAAAACACATTTCGCCCTTTTCAGAGATTTGTAACATTAAAGAAAGGTCAACAACCATTGTGCAAAGAATACTCCAAATAAGAAAATATTTATTTAAACTTAAAGCCATGATTAACATGAGAATTATTTTCATCATCTTTTTTTCAATTAGTATTTTTTTAAATATTAATGCACAAGATCGGAGTGTGACGGGAATAGTAACTACTTTCGACAGCATTCCTCTGGTGGGAGCAAGCATAAAAGTTAAGAGTACAAAGCAAGTTGTATTAACCGATTCTATTGGAAATTTTACAATACTTTGTGGTGCTAATGATATAATTTGGGTTCAGGCTAGAGGATTTTATACACAGAAAGTAAAATTGACTTCCAGCATTAAACTCGCCGCAATAAACCTTAAAATAAAACCAGGAGAGAAGAATGTTGTGTATGCTGTTGGATATGGGAAAGTATCAGAAAGGGATAAATTGAATGCCATTGTAAATCTTACTAACGATGATGCCGACTTTTCATCTTATTCTAATATATACGATTTGATACAAGGCCGGTTTGCCGGAGTTAAGATTGAAAATGGGGAGATTATAATAAGAGGGAATAAGTCGCTTAACGCAAGCAATGCAGCTCTTATACTTTTAAATGGTATGCAGGTTGATAACAGTGTTTTATTTAGTATTCCCCCAGGTGATGTAAAAAGCATAGATATAATAAAAGATGGTGGTTCTGCTGTTTATGGTTCACGGGGGGCTAACGGTGTTGTTCTTATAGAAACAAAACGGAGAGGCGATTAAATTAGCAGGAGAAGCAGTTTTAATTTTGTTGGACTTCTCCAGATTCTACATTGTTAAATTGTTATATGAACTTACAAGTTTTATCCAGTTCTCCCATGAAATAAAATGTTTCATACTGTTTTCAAATTCATTGTAATTACCATTAATAGCTTTAAACCAGATATTAATGCAAGTAGGACAAATTACAATTAATATACCTTTTTAACGGGAGAAAACAAGATGGAAAACACATTTGAAGTAAATAATCCGGATTTTGTTCTGAGTCCCTACACCGGAATGACTAAGAAACATTATATTGAATGTGCAAAATATATTTTAGAAAGAGCTTTTAAGCATATCAAATCTATTGAAACACCAATATCTTTTCCGAAAGTCCCCGGGAAAACATATCCACAACCCAATGATCCGGACTGGCGTTATCGCTCAGCAGAATTTGAAGCTCTTGAAAGGTCTTTTACTCTTGCAGGACCACTTATCAAAATTGATCCTGACATTACTATAAATAATATAAAATTGCGTGATTACTATAGCCTGCAAATATATAATACTTTTACCCCGGGGCATTCTAACTCATTGCCTTTACCAGAAGAATTACCTGATTCAACGTACCAATTTACCTGTGAATTTGGAGGATTATTTAAAACGCTGCTTCTTATGCCGGAAACTATCTGGGATACGTTTACTCAGGAGCAAAAAAACGAAATGGCAGTATGTATATCAAAATGGGGGCATCACAGAACAACCCAGAATAACTGGAGGATTTTTAACATTGTAACTCTTTCCTTTCTTAAAAAATATGGCTACGAAATAGACAATGAATTATTAAAGAATCATCTTTTATGGGTAACATCTTATCATTCTGGCGATGGCTGGTATCTTGAGCAAACCTATAACTATTATACCATAAGCTTGTTTATTGTTTACGGAATAATCTGGAACAGGGCTTTTGGCGATAAATTCTATCCTGAGATAGCTGAGGCGATTGAAAAATCGGCACGGAAATTAATGAAAACGTACATCAACTTTTTCGCACGTGACGGGTATATTAATATGTGGGCAAGAAGTATTCTTTACAGAACATGGATTTCTGGTGGATTCTCTGTTTCGTTCATGATGAAAGGGGAATCACCGTTAAATCCCGGTTGGGCCAGAAGACTATGTTCAGGATCTTTACTTCAGTTTGTAACCCGTGAAGAATTCTTTCAGAATGACATTCCAAGCCTCGGCTTTTACAGGCACACTGAATATGTTTTACAAAGTTATAGTTGTGCCGGAAGTCCTATGATTATGTTTATTCCTTTCATCTGCCTTGCACTACCTGATGATTCACCATTTTGGACAGAAAAAGAAAACGAAGGCTTTTGGGAGAAACTTGGAAATAAATCTAATATTGAAGTTCTTAGAAATCCCGGATTGGTTCTTGTAAATCATGGAAAAACAGGAACTTCTGAAATAATTCCGGGAAAAGTCTACTATGCTGACCCGAACTATTCCAAACTAGTTTATAACACACATTTCCCATGGGAAGATAATAATCCACAGGGAGGCACTTCGATGGAATATAGTTTCCGCAGTTTAGATCCGCGCGATTTACGAGGTGATGATATTAACTTTTACCTGACTGGACATGCTTTGCAAAACAGTACTGAAAAAAACATGTTTTATACAACTTCTCAAAGTATCCTGTATAATGGAGTAAGGAAAAAAGTAATTTACAGACAGGCTATTATGAGAAAACCACCTAATAATGGTGTAGGTTATATTATTGATTTGGCTGAAATTATTATTCCTGGTGGTGTAATAAGAATTGATCGTTCACGTCTGGCATTTGAATATGAACTTACACTAGGGCACTTTGGCTTACCTCATATTGATGATAAAAAAGCAGATATTAACCAGTTTGATAGTGCCGTCAAAAAAGTTATTACTGCATCAATACCTGGAAGAAAGTTAGCTTTGATTACCTATAACGGGTGGGACAATGTAAATAGTTTAATACATGAGGGGAGGAATGCCGAAGCAGATGAAAGTACAGTCATATACGCTTATAAAAAAAGACTACAAAAAAATCCTCCCATGGAACTTATGATTACTGTTTTACTTCATAAGATGGGTGATAACAAATGGACAAAGGAAGAATTGTCGCCCATAAAAAATATTGAGATTATGGACACTACTCCCTCTTATTCTGCTCTGGGAGCAATAATTACTCTTTATAATAATAAAAAATATGAGATAGATTTTAAAGATATTGACGGATTACGATCATGTTAAAGAGTTGTATTACATTGCTTCTTTGTAGCGGAGGGAGGATTGCTCGTCACTTCGTTCCTGGCGATCCTCTGGATGGTGCTTCACAAAGAAAAAACCTTGCCAGGTTTGTTTATGGAATAAAGAATTAAGCCTCAGGAGAGAGCAGGACGAATTAAAAATTCTTTAATAGTAAATTCTTTTAAATAAAAGTTATGCGCTTGAGTATGATTTAATAAAACCAATTCATGTTTTAATTGTTATACATTAAAATTGAATATTTATTTGACAAAATAATTTATTCAAAGTTTGAAGAACAATAAATTAAAATTAAGGAAAATGAAGAAATTGTTTATATTGATATTGTTGTTTTCAACAGGGATACTGGTAAGTTTCCTGCCTGACAACGATAAGCTTATGCCGGTTACCACTAACTCCAAATCAGCGTTATCGCTTTACAAGACGGCAATGAAGTATTTTAATGATGTTAACCTTGACAAGGCACTTGAAACTTTTAAAAAGGCCCTTGATCAGGATCCGGATTTTTTCATGGCTAATTACCAGCTAGCATTTTTTTACTTTCTGAACAAGTCTGCTGATAATTTTGAGGAATATGCTGATGCTGCGATCAGTTGTAAAACTAAACTCACTGATGCTGAGGAGCTTCTGAAGAATGTTCTGGTCAGTTTCAAGGAGGGCAAAACCAACGTTATCGAAGTGGGGAAAAAACTTGTCAAAATGTTTCCGGATGATCCTGATTTATATAATAACCTTGTTTCTTTTCAATCATTGGCTGGCGATACTGTGGCCATGGTTGAAACTATAAAGGAGGCAATTAAAATTGCATCGAATGCTGCACCTTTTTATAACCAGCTCGGATATGCATATCTGACATTAAAACAGAGCGATAAGGCGGAAGAGGCTTTCGATAAATATATTGAACTTGACCCTGGAAATCCGAATGTATATGACTCGAAGGGGGATTACTATATGTATGTCAAGAAATACGATAAAGCTTATGAATCGTACATGAGAGCTAATTCCATGGATCCTTCGTTCAGCCGCGATAAAGCTGAAGCAGCAGAACATCTTTATGAACAGACAGAAGGCAAAAAAATTGAATTGATAGCTGTTTAATCGGATTTACTTTTTGCCAGTCGGTGTTGAAGGACCTTCTGGATACTAAACACTAAAAAACCAGCCCCGGTGCCATTCCCTGGCCGGGTTTTTCTATTTAGATAATAGGCAGGAAACATATCACCTGATACTGAATAAAAGATCGCGGATTTAATTCTGTGACAGAAGTTTTCTAAGGGATTCCATTCCTTTTAAGAAAAAATCCTCCTTTCAAAGCCTGATTTAACAAAAATTTAAGATTCGGATTTTCTCTCTGGCAGCCTTTTTGATACATTATTCTATTGAAGAAATTCCAATAAAGGGAATGACTAAAAAAGGATTTAAGGAGGGGTAAGTATGGAAAAATTGGAAAAAGTTAAGAAAGTAGTTTATCTGTCATTTATTATGGCGGGTTTGAGTCTGTTGAACGGATGTGTGATTTATAAAGAAGCACCCGCAGAACTATCGGTATCACAGATAGTTCAGATGAGCAAGGATGGGAAGTCATCTAAAGATATTATTCAGGATATAAGGCATTCTCATACTGTTTATAGGCTTAAAGCTTCTGATTTTGCAAATCTTAAAAATGAAGGAGTTCAGGATTCAGTATTAAATTACATGGATAAAACCCGTATTAATTCTATCAGGGAGAATGAAAGTTATCAGAATTATGGATACTGGGGACCCGGATGGGGCAACTATTGGTATGGAGGACCTGGATTCGGATGGCCTTATCCCTATTTGGGTTTGGGTTACGGTATTGGACCGACCATTATTATACGTGGAAATGGCGGTGGACATCATGAAGGATATGGTGGTAATAGACGAAGATAATTTCCGACTGCAGTGAACAAAAAGTCTTCAAAGAGTACGAAACAATGTTTTGGCGTTCTGTAAATCTGACTTTTTATATTTGCTGGAGACAAGAGTGAAAAAGCAGGGAGATATTTCAGAAGAGCTTATTCATTAGACGCTGAAAACACTGCGAGAATCACTTTCCCCTCTCATGTCGGTGGAGGGAACAAAGGGGAGAGGC
>Ga0315542_1002080_pt1 | contig 12318 bp, 12 predicted proteins | sample SalMarSW160120MG_FD_202541 | JGI IMG/M metagenome (GOLD analysis project Ga0315542, IMG submission 202541) | Salt marsh sediment microbial communities from the Plum Island Ecosystem LTER, Massachusetts, United States - Salt Marsh Sediment SW1601-20 ... | reverse complement strand
CAGAGATTTTGGATGTGATATCCGTTCAAATATTTCTGTTTCTGCGATAGAACTTGAAGGTGATGATAAAAGAGTAACCCTTTCTGATGGAACAACTTATTCATCGTATTCAGTAATACTTGCTCCAGGAGGAAGGCCGCGGACACTGGGTGTTGAAGGAGAAAATCTGTTTAAGGGTCGTGGAATCTCTTACTGCGCCACATGTGACGGAGATTTCTTCACAGGAAAAGAAATTGTTGTGGTGGGGGGAGGCAATTCAGCCCTGGAAGAGGCAGTATCACTCACAAAATATGCTTCAAAAGTGACAATTGTACATCAGTTTGATCAATTTCAAGCTTTCAGTCATGCTATTAATGAGGCCCGAAACAACTCTAAAATAAATTTTATAATGCAATCGGCAATAACCGGGTTTTATGGAGAGGAGAAGCTTGAAAGCATTGATATACAAAATCTTAATACAAACGAAATAAAAAAAATTAAAACAGATGGTGTCTTTATTTTTATTGGCTATGTTCCTAATACATCTTTCCTCAAAAAAGGGCCCGAACTTAATCCGCACGGTGAGATTATGGTTAACCGGCATATGGAAACAAGCATAAGAGGTGTGTTTGCCGCGGGTGATTCGAATGAGAAGAAATACCGTCAGATAACAACAGCTGTCGGCGAAGGAACAATAGCTGCCCTTGCCGCAGCAGATTATACATATATGCTTAAGAACAAATTTCAACCAGAATTAATACATTAATATTATGAGCACAACACTTATAATTACTATTGTTGTCATTTCATTTATCGGTCTTTATATTTTCATTTCTTACAGGAAATTAAAGAATACGCCTGATGTTCCTGCAAACCCTGCGATAAAGATCCTTAATGATAAGAATTTTCAGCACCAGATAAAGAATGGTACAATCCTGGTCGATTTCTGGGCTTCATGGTGCATGCCATGCAGGATGATGGCGCCTGTTCTTAACGAAGTAGCTGAGGAATTAAACTCAGGTGCATATGTCGGTAAAGTTGATATTGAACAGTACCAGTCTGTTGCAGCAAAATATAAAATAAGGAATATTCCGACAATGATACTTTTTAAAAACGGCAGAGAAGTTAACCGTTTTGTCGGCGTGAAGGATAAAAAGTTTCTTCTCAATCAGATCAACATGAGAAAATAGAAAGCATTATGGAAAACATTTCATCATATAATGAATTGAATAAAAGGCTTTTAAAGACCGGAAAGTCAGTTCTTCTGTTATATAAATCGGGAAGTGAACAGAGTCAGTGTGCTTTGAATAATATTGACCTAGCAATGAAGGAAGTTACTGCATTTCCTCTCTTTATTGCTGATGTATCCGTCGTAAGGGATATACATGAGAATTTTGGGGTGACGAGCGTTCCATCATTGCTGGTGTTTGAAGATGGCAATTTATCAGGTGTCGTTAAGGGATGCCAGGATCCGGAATTTTACAGGGCTGTTACAGAAAATGATATTTTCAGGAATAAATCCACTCAGTCAGCTGAAAAACCCGCTAAAAACGTAACAGTTTACTCTACTCCTACCTGCTCCTGGTGCAATACTCTCAAGACATGGCTCAACAAGAATAATATAAGGTTCAGGGATATTGATGTATCGGCCGACCAGAGAGCTGCTGAGGAGCTTGTAAGACGATCTGGTCAGCAGGGAGTGCCCCAGACCGATATAAACGGGAGGATAGTTGTTGGATTTGACCAGGCAAAGCTTAAGGAGCTGCTTGAAATACACTAGTTTATTAAAAATATAATAGTTTAAAATTCAGTTGAATATGAAAGAATTACAACCAGTTAATCAGCAGGTGATACTAGATATCACTGAGAATGTAACAGAAAAGAAAACCGCTTCGGGTCTGATCATCCCGGGGACAGCTGCTGAAAAGCCAAATGAAGCTCCTGTTGTTTGGACAGGACTCATTGAGAAGCCGGAAATAAAACCGGGTGATGTAGTGCTTTATAAGCCATTCAGCGGGACGGAAGTTGAATTTGGAACAAAGAAATACCTTATCCTCCCCTATGCTGATGTTTTGGCAAAAGTTGTGGAGACGGAGATGATCTGATCTTAGAATTTTTTTATTTTTATTTAGTTAGAACTGCCTTCATGAATTATCATGAGGGTAGTTTTTTTGTTACAGGACCACCGAATCTGCCATAGCCTTCATGATGTCTGATTTTAATATTTATATTTCATTGTTCTGTTATGACACTTTTTAGTAGTTTTATCCTGTTGTAAATCCTATTATCCACTATGAAGACCATTAAGTTTGCAGATGCTTTAAAATTCAAACGGCCCAACGCATTCAATGTGATGCTGAAGCCGGCAGGACCTTCATGCAATCTGAACTGTACTTATTGTTATTACCTGGAGAAGAATAAGCTGTACGGTACAGGCAATATGAATATGTCGGACCAGCTCCTTGAGGAATTTACCCGGCAATATATTGAAGCAAATGAGGTACCAGTTGTCACATTTACCTGGCAGGGAGGAGAACCGACTCTTATGGGGCTTGAATTTTTTCAGAAAGCCATTGAGTACCAGAAAAGATATTCCGGAGGCAAAAAGATTGAGAATGCTTTTCAGACAAACGGGACCAGGCTTAATGATGACTGGTGTAAGTTCTTTACTGATAATAAGATACTCGTCGGCATCTCAATAGACGGAACAGAACATAACCACGATCGTTACAGGAAGACTGCTTCAGGCGGTCCGACATTTAAGAAGGTAATGAAAGGCATCGAATTGCTTCATAAACATAAGGTGGAATTCAATACGCTGAGCGTTGTAAATGATTATAACGTTCATTATGCCTCTGAGACTTACAGGTTTCTAAAAAAGACAGGCAGCGGTTTCATGCAGTTTCTACCTGTGGTGGAACGCATCAGAAGTGATGCAGGTGATAATGATATGAAGCTTGTTGCCCCGGTTCATGGGAAGGCGGATGTTACCAGCTGGTCGGTAGGTTCCATTGATTTCGGTAAATTTCTGATTACTATTTTCGATGAATGGGTAAGAAATGATGTGGCAAAATATTTTGTCCAGATCTTTGACACAACGCTTGCCAATTATGTTGGAGAACCCCCGGGATTATGCGTATTTAACGAGACATGCGGAGATGCGCTTGTGATGGAACATAACGGTGACCTTTATTCATGCGATCACTTTGTTTATCCTGAATATTTCCTTGGCAACATTACTGAGACGCCTTTGATCGACCTTGCAAAATTGCAGTCTCAGTTCGATTTCGGGATTGATAAAAGGAACACTCTGCCCCGTTACTGCCTGCAGTGCGAGGTCAGATATGCCTGCCATGGAGAATGCCCCAAACATCGTTTCATTCTGACCCCCGACGGCAAACCAGGGTTGAACTATTTATGCGAGGGTTATAAATTATTTTTCAGGCATGTGGAACCCTGTATGGATTTTATGGCCAGGGAGTTGAAAAACAAGAGGGCTCCGGCCAATGTGATGAACTGGATAAGGAATAAAGAAAACCAGGTCGTCAAGCCTGTGATGCCTGAAAGGAATGATCCCTGTCCCTGCGGCAGCGGTAAGAAGTTCAAGAACTGCTGTATGGGAAAACCTTTATAGCAAAAAGAGACCAGGACACTGCAAATTTAAAATCGTATCAGGATCTTTCCGAAGATTTCCCTTCCCGGGCCGGGTTGATAGGAGTTTCCGTCAGGATCGGGTTCTGTGAAGGCCATATATTGCTCTCCGGTGAGATTTCTGACGGAAAACCTGCACTCACCTTGCATGCCAAAGATCTTCCAGTTGTAAGAAGCATTGAAATTGAACAGGTTAAACCCTTTCTGCCAGTTTTGGTAGATTGCCGGGTCAAGTTCTCCGTTATATGCTTTTGCATCGGTGTATATAGCCCATTTTGACTGTAGTTCAGTTCCTATAACAATAGTGAAATTTTTATTGATCGCATAATTCGCCTCGCAATAAAGCTGATGCCTGGGTGAATTTGGCAGCCATTGCTCCGCTTCAGGCGGTGTTGTAAGAACATAAGTTTCATCAGTATAAACTGGGTCAACAGTCGCTGAGGTGTATTTATAATCGGCATATGTATAGGCAATTTTCAGATTCAGATTTTTAATAAGTTCGACTGACAGAGATGTTTCTATGCCGAAGCGTCTGCTGTTACCGGCATTACCATAAAACACTTCCTGGTTACCTCTGCCACTTTGCTTGAACCGAAAAAAATCATTTTCCGTATTCATAATAAAACAGGTCAGTTCATAGTTAAGATTTTTACCTGCAAAGCTACGCATTCCCAGTTCAAAACAGTCTGAAAGAGAAGGAACAAGATGTGTATTAAATCCTGAATATCCTTCCGGGTTACTTGCAAGCTCTTCAGTTGAAGGAGGTAAAAATCCCTGGCTCCAGTTTGCAAACAGCGTGAGCGCCTCCATAAAATTATAGCTTGCTCCTGCCCTTAAAGATGTATTGGAGAAGTCTTTTGATGTCCTGGCAGAATTTGGAGGCATCATCTTGTTTGTGAGTTGATTTTTCATCTCATCGTAACGGAAATTAGCCAGAAAGGTAAATTTTCCGATATTCGCCTTGTATAATATGAAGAGACCGGCACTCTGCTGGTAAATGATCTGATTTGCCAGCAGGCTGTCTGTTTCCAGATTGGTCTCATCAATGCTTTCAATCCTTAACGGATCAGCAGCACTCTCGAGCTTATGCATAAGAGTATTTTGCCATTTTAAATCCACCCCTGCGCTTATGTTACTTTTAAGTTGTCCTGTTATGAAGTGAAGGTTATATTGAATGCTGGCACCCGGATTTGTAATGTCACGGTATTCTGCCGCCTTATTGCTTGTCTCTTTGTAATTCCAGAAATGAGAGTAAATAACAGCTTCTACATCCTGCATCTGACTGATTGTATATTTGCTTATCAGACCAGCTGTTGAGTGGTCTGTTTTCTGATACTCATTGAATGGACGGGCATCGGGATTAGCCTGCCTCAGGTTGTCAAACTGACTGATATTCAGTCCTTCCGGGTTCTGCTGGAAATAATCTGTATGTGAAAAGAGCTGGGTTACCGAAATTTTTTCAGAAAACTTAAGGATAATTTTTTCGTACAGCTTGTTGCTCCAGTATGCCTGGTGATCGCGATAGCCTTCTCCATCAGTCCTGGAGAAGCTTATCCTGTAGCTGGCTATGTCTTTCGTACCATCGAATTGCACCAATGATTTAGAAAAACCATTTGATCCGACAGACTGACTGATCTCACCTCCAAATGGTTTTGGGCCTCCATCGGCAGTAAAAACATTCAGTACACCTGCAGCGCTGCCTCCTCCATACAAACCTGCTGCAGGACCTCTAAGTACTTCAATTTTTTTTACCGTGGCCCAGTCTATATCATACAGATCGGGGGCAAAGCCGGAAGGATCATTTATCGGTATGCCGTCAATGATCACCCCTATTCCGCGTAATCCCCGCTCTGTAAGAATACCCTGACCGCGGATGGAAACATGAACCCTTTCGCCATCATGCTGATTGTCAATGCGGATACCAGGAACCAGACGTAAAGCCTCTTCTGCAGCTATACCTTTGGGTATCGAGGCAAGAATATCCTGTGTGACCAGGGAAACTGCTCCCGGATTTGTTTTTAATGTTACCGGCAACCTGTTTGCAGTAACAATGATCTCTTTCAGATTGATCGTTTTTATAGAATCAGATATCCTTGTTTGTCCTGATAAACAGTTATTTAAAAACAGAAGTAACAAAACCGTACAGAGTTTTTCCTTCATTTCACAGGTTAATTGAATAATGTATGCAATTTATATAAAATAAACCTGAGTGCAGAATGCAATGAACAATCTGCTGCTGATTACCGGAGGTACATATATCGTCACCTATTCAAAGATCAGGTAGCAAATTTTATTAATGCTTTTGAATTGCGAAGGGGATCTTCAAAGTCACGGAGATATTCCTTCCCGGGTTATAATAACCTACCTCATTTAGTGTGGAAAGATGATCCCTGTATTTTTTATCAAAAAGATTTGTAGCACTGAAGATTATAGATATCATCTGATTCCCTGTTTTAAGATCTCCTCCTGCTGACAGGTCAAAGAGTGTATAACCGGAGGTTGTTGTTTCCCCTGGTGCCGGATCCTCCTGGTTAAAAGATGTTGATGAAGTTATCATTACAAAAGGTTCATGTAAAAAAGATAATTTTCCTTTTTCAATCCTGACCTCAAAATAGAGATTATCAGCAGGAATTGAAGCATCGATTTATCATTCTTTTTTGTATCTTTTTTCATGTTTGATTCACTGATCTTATTTAATTTTCAAACTTAAGTTATTATGGGCCACTGCAAGCAATCCGTGGATTTTAACCCCATAAGGACAGGCTGTCTCACAATGGCCTTCACAATTGAAACATATACCGGCATTTGCACCCGGTAGTTCACAGTATTTTTGAATTGCATACTTCTCCCTGGACTGTGCCATAAAATAATGGTTGTAGCGCATAATTGTATTTATCGGTACTTTATAAGGACATTTACTTTCGCACAATCCGCAGGCATGTCGGCAATACAAATCTCCACATATATCTCTTAACGAATTAATTATGGATATGTTTCCTGATGTCAGACGGGTACCCGATAGGCTTACATAATCTCTCACATTATCAAATGTTCTGAATGATATAAGAACAGAACTGACAGACTGGTTATTTAAAACAAACCTGATAGCTGCTTGTCTTCTTGCAATATCATCTGACAGCTTCGATTTTTGAAGGAATGATTCAGATTGTTTTTGTTTCTCAATGATCGTATTATATGCTTTCTGCACATTATCAGGAACTTCTTTATTTTCGCTTAAAAGATTTTTAACAAGATCAATAACAGTTAAATAAGCTCCTCCAAAGGGGTCGGTTTTCATAAGCGCAGCGCCAATATTGTTCTTTGCACATTTTTTTAGAATGTTTTCCCCCATTTCCTGCTGGACATAGTTATAGACGAACAAAACCAAATCAAACCGGCCATCATCAATAGCGCCGTCTATAACTTTTTCCATATCCTCCTTAGGCTCTATACCCATATTGGAACCATGGCATGAGACACCGCAATGTTTTACCCTGCCCTCATTCTTAAGCTGTCGAAAAGCCTGGTGGAAAGCCTTATTCTTTATTTCATTCACCGACCCCGCATTCCAAAGCATTATTCCGTCAAGGTAATCCGTGTTAAGTCTTTCAAGACATTTTCGAACGCGGCTGACAATACCCTTCCTGGTGTCTTTTTCGGAAACCGGTAATTTTGTATTCAGGAACAGGGAACTTCTGTCAAAATCTTTTATAGCTCTTCCAACCATTAATTCATTATTCCCGTTTCCATAAAATTCGGCGGTATCGATGAAATTAACTCCGGCATCAATTGCTGCTTTTAAAACATTTTCATTGGTAACAGCAGCAGAACCGCACCCAACGTCAGAAACTTTGAACCCTGTCCGTCCAAGCACTCTGTATTCTTTAATTTTGGGTTCTACAGGATTGTTGTCCGGGTAATAATTTCCTTTTGTATTATTATTGGTGACAAGACCGGCTCCAACACCAATCAGACCAATGGAAGACTTTGCCAGGAAGTCCCTGCGGTCGATTTTTTTCATTGTTACGGGTTTTAGTGATTGATAAATAAATAGTTAGCGTATCGTAAATCAAAATAAGGCGAACATATTACCTAAATTATTAATTGTTAAATATAGGATATTTTACAGGAAATGCAGGGACATTGCTTGCAACGTCCGTACCAACTCTATTGTCCAGTCATTAATCAAGTTATACAGGCAGGGTCGAACTGTAAACCTCTTCCCACAATATTAATTTATCATTTATTTGGGATGTGACACTTGCGGGATGTGGTTTACAGTGAAGTTTGGCTAAGATACGTGTGGGTTTTGGAACACGAATTTGTCAGTTTAGTACCGAGCTTAGTTATGTGTTTTTATGTTCATTTTACCCTGTCAGCCCGCATGTTTTCTTAGCTTTTATTGGCGATAGTTGTTATTGGCGTTTCTTTTTCCATTCTTCGAGTCTTAGAGTGAATTTATTTAGAACGTTGCTAGAATAGTCATCCAGGTCAAAATTCAGTTCTTTAGTAATTGGCTCAATTCTACAAATCTTTATTTTTCTTTCTTCTTGCCTCTCTATTCTTTCAATCCACCAACCTTTGAATAGCTCATAGAAATTACGTTCCTTCCATATTTCTCGATAATATGTGAAGTAATGATAAATCTCATCAGCTATTAATCCACTGACAATGCAAATTATCGGTCTTACAATTAATTCGTTTCCTATAATAGAGTCCATGCTTATTGGGTTATGGTTGACCGATATCTTCATTCCACAAGGCGGGATTCGTTTCTATAAAGTCTTGCATCATTTCAAGGCATTGAGAGTTGTTTACTATGACAACTTCAACGCCATTTTCCTTTAATAATTTCTCCGATCCCTTGAATGTTTGATTTTCTCCAATCACAACTTTTGGAATTCCATAAAGTAATATTGCTCCAGAGCACATTGGACAAGGCGACAATGTAGTATATAAGACAGATTCCCTATATACGGATACTGGTTGTCTACCTGCATTTTCTAAGGCATCCATTTCTCCATGTAGTACAACACTTTTTTGTTGAACTCGTTTGTTATGTCCTTTTCCAATAATTTGACCATCGTGAACTAAAACTGACCCTATAGGTATGCCACCTTCTTGAAGTCCTACTTTGGCTTGATTAATTGCTTCGCTGAGGAATTTATCCATATTTTTAGTTATTAGATATTCGTGGTTTTCCCAATTATCGCCAACGAATGTGTAAACGCCATAGTGGCGTTTATTTCTGACTTGTGCGTGGAGTCATTTTCGTTGTCTTCGTACATGTAGTAAATATAGAAAAATTCCAATATTTTAATCTTATAGGCAAAGGTCTTATGTGTCAAGCGGGCTTTTTATCTGATTGAAACCCTTGGTGATTAAATAGTATAAATATCAGTGGTTTTGTTGCTCTAATACATCAACAAGTGACTAGTCAGCGAAGTCCATGCAGGCAAAAAAGCATCCCGAAGAATCGGGACAAGTTGAGTTTGGCAGCAGCGTGGTCTGTCGCGGTGGCAGTTGCCAAATTCTTGCTTGTGCGTTGGGGACCAGAGCAATATGCACAATTTATCATGCACGACTCCATCCTTCGCTGAAGCTTCGGATGGCAAAGCATGGCGCACGGCTTTCTTATTTTTCTTCCTTAACATCGGGAACTGTAAACCTGAACTCCGAGCCCTTGCCTCTGTGCGAGGTGAACCAAATGTTGCCGCCGAGAAGCTGAATATAAGCTTTAGAAATAGTAAGACCGAGTCCGGAGCCTTCGAAGCTGCGTGAAGAGCTGCTCTCGGCCTGGTAAAACCGGGTGAAAATACTGTCTTTTTGCTCTTCGGAAATGCCAATGCCGGTGTCGTTTATATAAAACTCAACATTATCTTCCTTATGCTCATAACCAAGGCCAATGGAGCCCGACTCTGTAAATTTGAGAGCATTTTCAACAAGGTTTATGATTATCCGCTTCAGCTTATAGCCATCTGTAACTAACAGGGAACCTTCGCCTTCCGGGGGCAGCGCCAGCCTGAAGAGGATGCCTTTATCCCTGATCCTTTCGTTATATTCAGCATAAACACTCTGCAGAAGCTGGTTTATGTTTACATTGTATTTATTTATCTTAACTATATCGGTTTCCAGCTTTGAGAGCTCAATAATATCACTGATTATCCCAAGCAGATGATCAGTGTTCTGCGTAATTATCTCCCGGTACTCCTTCTGCTGTTGAACATTACCACATTCTCCCAGGAGTGTCGAGAATCCTACTATGGCATTCAGCGGCGTTCTTATCTCATGAGAGATGTTGCGCAGGAAAGCGCTCTTCAGCCTGTCGTATTCGAATGCCTTTTCCCTGGCCATCCTTACGTTTATGGCTGAATTCTTGCTGTCGCTTATATCGTAGAATATGCCAAAGGCTCCAATCACCCTTCCGGTCTCATCATCTGTCAGCGGCAGCGAAGCATCGCGTATCCACTTCTTCTCACCACTGGGTAGCTTGAGCAATAATTCAGCCCTGTAGCTTTTCAGCTCGCCGCTTATGAACTTCTGCCGTGCCTCAGGTGGATCTGAAGGTATGGCATCAGTTAAGGGCACACATTCCTCGATCATGCTATGAAACTGATTTTCAGTGAAATCTTCGGGCGCAATGCCAAGAAGATCGGTTATCCCTGACCCGATATTGAGGTAGTAACCTTCGCCAATCCGGGGCCCGAAGATCAACTGAAAAGGAACACCATCAGCATTCTCGATAGCTTGGTAAAAGAAATCGGTGGTGCTGCCCGGTTTCTCTATTTCATTGCTGCCGGCAGGCGAACAATTATCGCTATGAGGCTTGTTGACTCTCATATCATCCATCAGTTTTTTTATTTTTTTAACCAGCGGTATCAATAAAAAGATCGCGGCTTAACCAGACCCTTATTTAAGCGATCCGGTAAAGCTCACAATATCTGTTGTTTATAAATATATGGTCCCGCTTTTAAGGCAAAAACCATGGTTTAATATGAATAGGTGCCAAATTGTTACCCTCTTTTTTGATATTTTTTTAGCAGGAATGAAAAATTTCTTAATTTTGAGTGATAATGATTGCATATCGAAGAGGGTTTCAAAGTGAAAGAGTACACCGACATTGAGATCATTGAGTGCCTTCGTAACCGACAGAGCTATGTTGTGCGTTACCTGTGGGAGAGGTATATACCCATGGTCCGTCTCATGGTGTCCCACACAGGGGGAACCGTTGAGGATGCAAAGGATGTCTTCCAGGACAGCCTGATAATAATGCTGGAAAAAATTGACAGCAGAGAGTTTGCACTTACCTGCCGCTTCAAGACATACCTCTTCAGCGTATGCGAGAACCTATGGAAGACAGTTCTCCAGAAACGCCATGCTGCATCAAATTACATTAACAGGAGAATAATTGTTGAAAACGAGACAGATATCTCCGAAGCTATGGAGAGCAGGCTTTATGAAGAGATATTCACTGAGGTATTTGAAACACTCGATACTTCCAGTAAAAATATTCTGAAGCTTTTCTGGCAGGATGTTTCCCTTCAGGAGATTGCAGATAAGCTGGGATATCAATACGGATATGTGAAGAAGAAAAAATCAGAAGCCCAGGCCGAGATCACACGAAAGGTGAAGAGTCACCCGGGCTACAGGAGGATAATGAACTCGGAAATAGTGGCGAAGGGGGTAGTGTATTAAGAAGGCACAAGGCGCAAGGCGCAAGGCGCAAGGCAAAGAAAAAGAAGGGGTGATTGGGAGATAGGGAGATTGAGGAGAGAAACGATTAAAGATAAACGAGAAACACGGAACACGGAACAAAATGAATATAAAGAACAGAAATATCAACGGTAACAAGAGAAAGCTTCAGGAAACTGACGGGGCTGGTTCTACTGTTATTGCTGAGGATGAAGCTCTTTTCGGAACCATAAGCGATGTTATGAGGGGACACCTTGATATTGAGAATGTTAAGAATGACCCGTCGTACCTGCAGGCTGATGAGGAAGCCGGGAAGCTGGTATCAGATTTTAACTCTGAGGCATTAAAACATAGACCTTATTCGAAATTTGTTAAGGATAGTATTGAGGGAAAGAATGAGGAGCAGGATATTGACAATGAAATAACTGCAATGCAATACGAGAGTAGCAAGAATGATCTCGACAAAGTTACTGCGGAATGGGTCAGGGAATGGCATCTAAAGCGTCAGATAAGCGTGGCACCTGATGCGAAGGGACGTGAAAGGAAAGAATTTATTACCAATTCTCTTCAAAAAACAGGATCTGTTATTTCCGGAAAAGATGAATCCGTTACTCCTGAAACAGGGAAGAGAAGAATCTTTTTACGGCATGCCTTATCTGCAGCCGCTGCAGTTGTAGCAGCTCTTTTAATTGTAAAAACACTCCTCCCCTCACAGAATACCGATGCTCTTTATGCCAGGAATTTTGAGGCTCCGGCTGCCATATCGCCTGTTACCAGGGGTGATAACTCAGATGTTTCAGCCAGCTACCTCCAGGCGATTGAAAATTTTAATAACAGGAATTACCAGGCTGCTGATGCCGGTTTCTCACTGTCAATTCAACGGGACAATACGGATAATTCTTCCCTTTATTATATGGGTATCACACAGATGGAGCTTGGGGATTATGACCAGGCCGTCACCATCCTTGAAAATGTTGTCAGCCGGCAGGGTGAATA
>Ga0315542_1002079_pt1 | contig 12327 bp, 12 predicted proteins | sample SalMarSW160120MG_FD_202541 | JGI IMG/M metagenome (GOLD analysis project Ga0315542, IMG submission 202541) | Salt marsh sediment microbial communities from the Plum Island Ecosystem LTER, Massachusetts, United States - Salt Marsh Sediment SW1601-20 ... | reverse complement strand
GAATGCCAGTCCACCCAAAGGTGTGACGGCGCCCAGCCAGCGGATACCGGTAATGCCCAGCACATACAGGCTGCCGCAAAATATGATGATGCCGGCAAAGATCAACCAGCCGGACCATTGCAGCATTACCGGCTCGGACGAACGGTTTAGTAAAATACCGATTATTAATAACGCCAGGGCGTGTGGTAGGTGATACCTCACGGCTGTTTCATATATATCCAACAATTCGGGAGTTACCCTGGCTTTAAGCGCATGCGCGCCAAAGGCCCCCAACGCTACCGACAAAAACGCATTCAGGCTGCCCAAAATCATAAACAGTTTTCCCATTCCCGTCTCCTAAATTTTCAATTTTACCACAGTGACGCCGGTATCGCCTTCTCCCCATTTCCCCAATCTTTTTGCTTCCACACGTTTGTCCCTGGACAAAAACTCGTTGATCTTCCGCCTCAGAACGCCAGTGCCTTTGCCGTGCACAATTCGAACTTCTTCCCAACCCTGTTCCAACGCCTGGTCCAGGTAACGGTCTGTCGTTTCCACCGCCTCCTGCGAATCCATACCGCGCAGATCCAGCTCAGGCAAAATCCCGCCATCCAGTTCTTCAGGCAGCTCTTGCCGGTGAGAGATTCGATGCCGCGATTCTTCAGGTGCTTTTTCGACACGTTGCATCCCGGTTACATCCACTTGCATTCTTACATTCCCAACCAAAACCCAAGATTTGGAACCGGCATCCGGTTCGCTTAAAAGTTCGCCCTCTTCTCTCAGGTTTTCAATCCACACAATATCTCCCCTGTGCAATTCAGCGGCAGCGCTGAAACGTGGCTGCGTTTCTTTAAGAATGTCTTCTACCTGCTGTTGGAGTTTGTCAACCTGTTGGTGCGCTTCCCGGATTTTATCTTTTCGCGCCTGCGTTTCACGGATTTCCGCTACTGTTCTTTCGATTTTTGCATTCACATTTTCAAGCAGCGTTTTTGCCTCTTCGGCGGATTTCCGGCGCAATTCTTTTTTCTCCCGGTTTATGCGCTCCATCTCGTGCTGGTACAGATTGCGCAAACCCTCCGCTTCCGAGAGTTTGATACTCAACTGCCGCCTCTCCTCTTCTACCCGCTGCAGCCGATCATTCAGGCTCAGGATGAGGTTCTCCAACTCGCCTTTATCCGGACCGACCATCTTCTCCGCGCTTTTCAACACGATTTCCGAAAGCTCGTACCGGCGAGCGATCTCGAAAGCGTAACTGCTCCCCGGAATGCCAACCTGCAGGCGGTAAGTTGGCTGGAGTGTTTCCAGGTTAAATTCCATTGATGCATTTTCCACTCCCTCGGTCGAGAAAGCAAAAGCTTTCAGCTCCCCGTGATGAGTGGTGGCTATGGTCAGTGTTCTTCGCTCGGTTAGCTCTTTCAAAATAGCAACCGCCAGCGCCGATCCTTCACGGGGATCGGTGCCGGTGCCGATCTCGTCCACCAGAATCAGTGTATGGGTTGACGCTTGCCGCAATATCTCCTGAAGACGAATAATATGCGCGGAGAAGGTGCTCAAGTCCTGCTCCAGGTTCTGGCGGTCGCCGATATCGACCAGAACCGCATCCAATAAAGGGATAATACTGTCCGGGTGCGCCGGAATATGCAGCCCCAACTGCGCCATTACAATCATCAGTCCCACGGTCTTCAGCGTGACAGTCTTTCCGCCGGCGTTCGGCCCGGTGATTACCAGGGTGTGGAAATCTTCTCCCAGGGTCAGGCTGCACGGCACCACATTCTGGTGTCCCATCTTGAGAAGAAGCATCGGGTGGCGGGCATTAATCAATCGCAGCCGTGGAGCTTCGCTGATCTGTGGTTCTGCTGCCTCCATTAGCCGGGAGAGGCGCGCTTTGGCGCAAATCAGATCCAGAATTCCGATATTCTCAATGGCAAAATAAACATCGTCCCTGACTTCCCGAATCAGCCCCGACAGGAATTGGAGAATGCGAATGATCTCTTTACGCTCTTCGATTTTCAAATTTTGAATACGGTTACTCAGCCGCAAGGTCTCCATCGGCTCAATGAAAACGGTGGCACCGGTTCCGGAGGTGCCATGCACAATTCCGTTGATGCGATTTACATATTGTTGCTGGATGCCCAAAACCATCCTGCCATCGCGAAGCGTAACAATATCGTCTTGCGTGAATTCGGAGTAGTGTTTGATGACGCGCATCAAAACCGTTTTTTGTTCGTTCTCGGCACGGTGAATCTCAATGCGGATTCGGCGCAACTCCGGGGTGGCATTTTCCTGTATTTCACCATGAATATCAACCGCGCGGCTGATTTCCTCGATAATTTTGGGGTGACCGTGAATGCGGTTGGAATAGACAGAAACCAGGGGGCAGGCCTCGCGATGGTGTTGCATGAAGCGGGAAGTATCCTGGAATGCCTGGAGATTTTGCTTTACCTGATTTAATTGTGGAGCCTCCAAAAATGCGTACTGTGGCTGAAGGGCCTCCAGTAAAGAGCGAATATCGTCCATTTCCCCGGGGGGGATCGAATAACCGCTCTCCAGCAAGCCGGCTATTTCACTGACTTCTTTGAGCCGGATTTCAACCGTTTGCTGGTCCCGGGTAATGGAAAGGTGCTCAAAATGAGGGTGTCCATAAGGTGTGGTAAGCAATTCCTGCAGCTTTTGCAGCACACCGGGAAGCTCTAATTGCAAAAGATTATCGTCATGGGTTAGGGGAGGGAGTCTGTTTTCCATAAAACAAATAATTGATTATTTCATCATTAAGTTTGACACTCGTATTTTCCAATGCGCTGACGACCTTTAACTCGAAATTCTGGGATGAAAATGAAAATCCGCTGAACAGGTTGTACAGGGATGGGATTGCTCCCTGCAGAGGTGCATACAACATGCTCTTTTGTTTTACCGATTGCAGCGAATTCTGGAATGGGAGAAAACCAAGCAGCAGCAGCACAAGACTGATGAGCAAAACGCCTTTCAGTCCGCCGACGAGCCCCCCCAGCAGCCGGTTCAGCCAACCGAGAAAAAGGCTCTCGCTGAGTTTGCTCAGCAGCGCGGCAAGCAGGCGGCTGGCCAGATAAACGCCGACAAAAATAAGAATAAAGCTTAAGAACGGCCATAAAAAAGCGGGAATCGCCGGGAAGGCGTTGTTCAGGATTTTGCCGAGGATACCAAATCCAACAATTCCCAAAAAGACACCGCCCAGAATCCCGGCCAGCCCTAATATTTCACGAAAAAAGCCTTTCCAAATCCCAACCAGGATAAAGACTCCCAGAACAACACCAAAGAGAATGTCCACCGAACTCATTGCCAAATTCCTTTTTAATTTTTGTGATAATTAAGGATCATACTTTTCCCTTTAAGTCGCAAATACTGATTTCGGGTTATTCCATTCATGCAACTATAATATAACAGTTTTTAATTAATAATCGAGAGAATTATCTAAAAAGTGGAAACAGGGCTTGGAGTCTACACGCCTGCGCTGAGCAAGCCAAGCCCGGTCACCTTTGGCAAACACCACCGGCTCTCGGATCATCAGGCAATAACCAGTTCCAACCGGCATTTCGATAAGCCGTTTGCAGCGGCTTGATTGTTGTTTCGGTGAATTCCTCAGATTCTGGAATACAACAGGTGGGAATAGACAAAGGGGTGTTTATAAACTGGCTAGTCTCTTCTGAACAACTTCCTGCACAAGTTTCCCGTCAGCTTTGCCTTTCACCAGCGGCATCATCTTCCCCATAACTTTTCCCATGTCCTTAATGGAAACGGCCCCGATATCCTGAATGACGCGATTTACCAATTCGGCGACTTCGTCCATGCCCATTTGAGCCGGGAGATACTGCTGGATGATTTCAAGCTCCTTCTCTTCTTCAGCAGCGCGTTCCGGGCGGTTGCCGGAGCGAAAAAGCTCGATGGATTCTTTTCGTTTTTTGGCAGCGCTCATCAACACCTGAATTTCCTCTTCCTCGGTCAATTCGCGCTTTTTTTCGATTTGCGTGTTCTTAAGCTGGGAGCGAAGGCCGCGAATCGTTTCCAGGCGAAGCTTATCGCCGGATTTCATTGCAGCCTTCATATCTTCCATTAATTTTTCATTGATACTCATCTGACTTCTCCCAGGTAGTTAAACCTAACGCTGTTCCGACATGATCTTGCGTATCTTCCTGCGAGTGGAATTCTCCCGGCGTTTGCGTTTCTCACTCGGTTTCTCAAAATGCTGGTGCTTTTTGATGTCCGACATGAGACCGGATTTTTCACACGCCTTTGTGAAACGCTTTAGCGCTCTTTCGAACGGTTCGTTGTCACGGACCTTCACATGGATCATAGAGCTTGTCAACCCCCTTTCAAACATGGTTAAATTAACAACGGGCTATTTCTTTAAAAGGTCAATCTCATATAAAGCAGATTGCTTCCAACTTCGGTCGGTCGAAGCCGCTTCGTAATAGGCAAGGGCAGTCTGGTTGTCGCCCTTTTTCTTGTAGATTTCCCCTAATCCGAAATTAGCTGCGCCCTTAGTGTAACTTTTCGTCGAATTGCTGATGGCACTATTATATGCTTCAATCGCTTCGTCATCTTGGCCTAATTTTGACAAGGCATCGCCCAAACGCAAAAACATATCGCCTTTTTCCGTTTTTCTTGTTTCATATTTTAATGCATTCTGCAACGCCGATACAGCTTCACGGTACTGCCTTTCCTGGTAGTATGCGATACCGAGATTCAACCAGGCCTTCGAATAATCTTCTTTTGCCTTAACCGCATCGCTGAAACTTTTGATCGCGTTTGTATAATCCTTTCTCCGTAGATATACATAACCGAGGCCAAAACTCGCTTTTTCATCATTGGGATTTATGCCCAACGCTGCCTGAAAAGTATTGATGGCATCGCTATATTTTTCTTCGCTGGCGTATAAAAGGCCCAGAGCATTATAAGCGTTGTCCATCTTCTGGTCTTTGTCAATGGCCTTTTTGAACATGTCCTCCGCCTTGCTGTTTTCTTTTTGTGCCTTGTAGGCAATACCCAATGCATAATATGCGACAGCAAGGTTGGGATCCTTTGTAACAGCCTCATTAAATTTATCTATGGCTTCAGTCATTTTTCCGCGTTTATACAATTGTATTCCATCATTAAAGGCTTTCTGAGCCTCAACAGTGGGGTCTTCCTGAGCAAAAGCGGTAAGCGCCATCAAGAAGATGAGTGCCAGGCCCATAAATGTCTTTAATCGCATCGTATTTCCTCCTGTCTTCTTTTCCAACCTTAAAAATTAGTATTTCATTTGACCTTTTCCAACACAAACATTACAATCTTGTATAATGAACCCACGATTGTGTGGCGATGTTCCCCAACCTCATGAATGATGGAATTTGCGGCAAAACAAAGTGGGGCTTTATTTTGCCCGTTCCAGGTATTTCCCGGTGGATGTGTCTATCCGGACAACCTCGCCTTCCTCTATGAAGGGAGGGATTTGCGTATCCAGGCCGGTTTCCAGTTTGGCCGGCTTATAGGAGCCGGATACAGTTGCACTTTTCAAGTTTGGCTGAGTTTCGATCACCTTTAGCTCTACAACGCCCGGCAATTCAACGCCGATTGGTGTGTCATTGTGAATTAGTATTTGAACAATTGTTTCAGGGATGAGAAAATATACATCATCGCCAAGCATGTCTCCAGTCAGGTGGATTTGTTCGTAGGTCTCCATATCCATGAAGAAATAGCTGTCGCCATCCTGGTATAAATATTGGTATTCCCGGGTAAGCAGGGTCGCTTTTTCTACCGCTTCGTCCGGACGAAAACGGTTTTCAGCTTTCACGCCATCGCTTAATCTTTTCATTTTTATTTGCATCAATGCCACACCCTTTCCGGGGGTGACATGAACTGCTTCAGTTACACGATACAGATCGCCCTGGTATTCAACAACGTTTCCTTTACGTACCTGAATTGCTTTAATTTTCATACAGAACAAACTCCTTTAAAAAGATTACAGAATTTTGAACTGCAAATATAAAATTTTTGAATGATTAAAGCAATTTCTTTGTTTTTCTGACTCGCAATGGCCCTGGCGCTAACTGAAGGCTACTGAGTAGTATTCCTTTCAGGAGATATTAATGTTAAAATTGCCTGTATTTTGTGCTACGGCGGCGCAAGATAGGCTGCGCTTTCCGGTCCTTTCAAAAATAGGAGAAATAAAAAAGGCAGCGATTGTTTGTATACCGGAGGCCAGGAGGTGTTCTCCGGCAACAATAATTCTCTTTTGGGGAATTCCGGGAAGTTCTGTTTATAATAAGGCGCTTCTTCCGGATAGATTAATAATTCCGGATGCTGTGTCCGGTTGAACCATTCCCTCAGTTGATGGTTCGTGTTGATTCCTTCGTCGCTGGAAAATACAATTTTCTTATGCGGAAATATTACCCCCATCTGCCAATTTAGAATGTCCTTTAAAAAATCGACCAAAAAGGTGTGGTCTCTTTCGTAAATATTTTTAAGCTCCGGGAAGTAATACTCAAAGAACGGAAAACCGCTGAAGCGCGAAATCAGGGTTCTCGCATGTTTTCTTCGCCATTCTCCTGTTTCGGCCAGGCGAACCTCCCGCAATGCAGGATGCGGTTCCGGTTGATGAACACAGGGAATGGACAGAAAAAAATTGCGATGCTGCCCGTCCAACCGTGCCCTGACGATGGGAGACTGCTTGCGGAATGAAAGATGGTCGGCCACCAGGAACAGTTCGCTCCCGGCGGCCCGGTAAAAATATGGGAAATCCGGCAGGTAGTGGGGCAATTGCGCGCCGATTTTAGCCATAAATCGTTATCGCCTATTCTTTCATGGCGAAAGGCGGAATATAGTGAATGTATTCGTTCAAAACTCGAATCTCAAATTTCTTGTCTTCCAGATCGACCTGCAGCAAATCCCTCAATGAAACTATTCCGGTTAATTTCAAATCTTTAACGATTGGGATGTGCCGGATGCTATATTTTCGCATCAGAGCGATACATTCGTTTACTTCGGAATCGGGGGATGCGATTATTAATTCGCCTGTCATTGCCTTTTCAACTTTTACCTCGGCGGGATTTTTCCTGAGTGCGATGATCCGTCGCAGCACATCGCGTTCACTGAAAATACCCACCAGTTTGCCTTTATCCAAAACCGGCAGAGCGCCAACTCCCTTTTCTGCCATTAAATCCACGGCATCCTGTACGGTCTGCCCGGTAGAAGCACAATAAACTTCCCTTTCCTGAATCAATTCATGCACTTTCATTTTGACTCCCTCTTTTTTTAGTTGTTTGTCTGGACGATCACATGGCGGAACCGTGACAAAAGTTCTTATCCTGTGTTCAAATCGATCCGGACAGCACTAAAATATGGACAAGAATGCTTGTAAATCAAGGAGAAATATGGGGGAGATGAAGAGTTTCCCGGTAATGGTGGGTGAAGTTATGGGCCAGCGGCGGCGGAATGCACTGCGGAAAATCCGAACGTGAACGGAACAAATTCATCGAGGTTGCCATCTACAATAAAATATTACATTAGCGGAGGCAAAGTTGAAGGCAGATGGAAAAACTGGTTATTGATCTACTCTTGAAAAGGGGACTTGCCACGCCTTTAATCTTGGCAAATCCCCGCAATGTTGAAAAACAGGTTGTCTCTCTGACGGAAATCTGATGTTTCCTGCCAGGCCATTCAAATCATTTCATCATGCTCATTTTTCCGGACTTCTGAAATTTTTTGCCCTGTCCGTTCGTGAAACTGATCCTATAGAAATATATTCCGCTGGCTGCCAAAGCCCGGTTATGATTTGTGCCGTTCCAGGTGAATGAATGCCAGCCACCGTTTAACTTTCCTGGATTTTCAGAAAACACCCTTTGGCCCGTGATGTTATAAATATTGATTTCTACTATTCCCGCCTCCGGCAATCCGAATTCAATTTTCGTTGTGTTGTTGAACGGATTGGGATAATTTGACCTGAGAACAAACTCTTCGGGTAAAACCGGGTTGCCAGAATTCACCTGGATTTGGGTTAGTGCCAGGCCGAAAATCTCCGAAATGCGCCTGAGAAGCTCTCTTTTGGTTGATGTGCCGGTTCCATCTTCCAATCCGCCAAGCTCGAAGCTGGTCCCAACTGTTTTATAGGCGGTCTCACTGGATGCGACACCAATGCCGGTCTCGGTTCCCGGATTCACCAGTATTCGTTGACCAAGCGGCTCTGCCTCGATATGATCCATGTAGGCGTTTTCCCCGCCGTATTGGAATTGGAAGGGTTCAAAAACGGTTCCCTGCTGCCCGACTACCCGGTAAAGATCGCCGCTGCCGTCGGAGGTTGCATGAATCTTGAACATCGGGTGCACAGGGGTTTGCGTGTCGTAATACCACGTATCCCCGCCCTCCATGTATACATTTCCGCCGGCATCCAGGTAGTCTTTTAGAATCTGGCCTTCGCCGCTGGAAAGAACATGATTGTTTGAATAAATCCCGAGACAAACAAAGACCGCATCCACGTTGGTATTCGGAAGATATTTCCCGGCATAATCGCCGGTATAGATCTCATCGATGTAGCCGATCTCCCGCAGCCCTGTTTCGATGGCGCTACCGGAAATGGGTGTCGGATCTAATTCCCAGATCAAAATTCCCCGAATAGGCCCGCCAAACCAGCGTTCGGTATCATAAAGCAGACGCCCTTTTCGATTCATCGTATCGACAACGCAGACCTGGTAACGAAAAAAGTCCGGGCGGGGGATTACGTCGGTATATTCCAGTGTATCCGGAGCGTGGGCAAGGTCAATCCTTGCGATGAGCGAATCACTTCTCCAGATAAGTGCTTCCCGCAGGGTATCCAGCGGATTTCCATGAACTGTGCGGATGGGGCTAACCCAGCGCAGTGTAACTTGTCCGGTAAAGCCGGTAGTAGAAATCCCAAGGAATGGGGTAGCTTCCGGGACATCATGAAAAAATTTGGCACCGATATCAAAACCATTTAGTCCGCAGCCGCAACAGGGAGAAGTTGCCTGCAGATTAAAATTCAAAACGGAAGGACTTATAAACTGGGGATCTTGCGATATGCAGCCTGTTCCAGGCTGTGGCTGAAAAACCTGATAGGAGCCGCCACCTCAACCAGGGCACCAGGCCCTATAATCGCCTGCACTGTTCTCATACATATTCATATAGTGCAGCTTTCTGCTCGAGTTGTTGTGACAGGCAAAACCGTATTGTGAACTGGAGGCAACGATTGTGTTCACGACTTCGATGTTGCCGGTCTGGCACATGTAACGAATACCCACCTGGTTTCCGTAGAAAGTGCAGTGGCTGATGATTGCCGATACCGAATCCTGGATCGAAATGCCGTCGGTTCCATTGACAATTACGCAGCCATCGATTTCTATCCTGGAACTTCCGGTAACGCCGATTGTGCTGCCGGAGAGATTAATCAATGCTCCACAACCTTTAATTCCGACCGTTACTCCGGAAATATTAAGACCGCCGGTGTAGGCGGAATCAGGGTTCAGGATGAGCAGCTTATCATACCCCATTCCGGGTTGGGCTTCGGCATAAGCCTGCTCCAGGGTGCCTGCTGATGTAACAGAGAAAAAACCAAAAACAAAGAAAAGTATGAGACTACGAAGAAATGATTTCATCGTTCTTTCCTCTAAAATGGTTCGTGGGCACTATTTATGAAAAAATAAATACAATATCAAGTAAAATTTGGAACGAATTGATAAGGCCTGCGAATGGGGGATTCCGACGTCTCTTCCCCGTTTCGGCAAGTTGAAATGAAAACAATCACTAAATAATGGGCAATAAAATTCTGAATTTCCGTTTTATTTTGCAAAATAATTGGCACAGGTATACGGATTTATTAGATTTTAGCGGAATATTAAACTTTCAAAAGTCCACCAAGGAGCAAAAATGGCTTTGTTGTTGAAGAAAACCAAAGAACTGGAAGCGCAGATAGACGAGTATCTCGATCTGGTTGATCGCGGAGGCCTCATTTTTAAGCAGGGACTTAAACTTTATTTAGAGAAACGGGAAGATGAATTCGAAGAACGCATGCAGGATCTGCGTGGAATGGAAAGCAAAGGAGACGCTTTGCGGCGGGAGATTGAACGGATGATTTATCAGCAAACATTAATTCCGGAATCCCGCGGCGACGTTCTTGGTCTGCTTGAAAGCACCGACCGTGTTCTGAACCTTTTGGCAGACACGCTGCTGGGTTTCTCGGTTGAATCGCCCGATATCCCCTCGGATATTCATCACCAATTCATGGACCTGGCGGAAGCTTCCATCTCCTCCGTGGAAAGCCTGGTGATGGCTATCCGTTCCTATTTCAGGGATTTCAGCGCCTCCAGGGATTATATTAATAAAGTGCTGTTTTATGAAAAGGAGTCCGATAAGATTTCGGAAAAAATAAAACGAAATATTTTTTCCAAAACGATGGATCTAAGCAAAAAAATGCACTTGCGTGGTTTTGCATATCACATCGAGCTGATCTCGGATGAAGCTGAAGATGTCTGCGACCGGCTGGTGATTGCCGCAATCAAACGGCATATTTAAGTGGGGTCGACTGAGGCATGATTTGGTTCTTTTTACTGAGTGGATTGTTTTTGGGATGGTCGCTGGGGGCCAACAACGCAGCCAATATTTTTGGCCCGGCGGTTGGCACCCGAATGGTCCGGTTTAAAGTTGCTGCAACGGTCGCCAGTATATTTGTGATACTGGGAGCGGTTATCAGCGGTGCTGGGGCAGCCGATACCTTAGGCGCATTGGGTGCGGTGAATGCGTTGGCTGGTTCTTTTACAGTCGCGCTCGCTGCCGCTGCAACGGTTTCGTGGATGACCCGGGTGAAGATACCGGTATCCGCCTCTCAGGCGGTTGTTGGCGGCATCATCGGCTGGAACCTCTTCACCGGTTCGCCGACCGATTTCAACTCGCTCACCAAAATCTTTATTAGCTGGGTTTCCTCTCCCATCCTTGCCGCTATCTTTTCCCTGGTTATCTTTCGGATTCTCAAGTTCTTTCTGGATAAAAGCCGGGTCCACCTGTTGGAGGTCGACATTTTTAACCGCATCGGGCTTATCCTGGTGGGAGCGTTTGGCGCCTATAGCCTGGGAGCAAACAACATTGCCAACGTCATGGGTGTGTTTGTTCCCGCTTCGCCTTTCAAAAGTCTGAGTTTAGGGAGTTTGTTTGCATTAAGTGGAACACAACAGCTCTTTTTTCTGGGCGGGCTGGCAATTGCAATCGGAATCTTCACCTATTCATACCGTGTAATGATTACGGTTGGGAACGAGATATTTCACCTGACGCCGGTCGCAGCGCTGGTAGTTGTTCTGGCTGAGTCCATGGTGCTTTTTATGTTTGCATCGCAGACCCTCCAAAAATGGCTGCTATCGGCAGGTTTGCCGCCCATTCCGCTGGTTCCCATTTCGAGCTCGCAGGCTGCAATTGGCGCAGTGATCGGCATCGCCCTGGCGAAAGGCGGGAAGGGCATAAATTATGGCGTATTAGGGAAAATTGCTTCCGGCTGGATTACGACTCCCATCTCCGCCACCATATTGACATTTGTCGCCCTCTTTTTTGTCCAAAATGTCTTTGAAATGCAGGTAATTCATTCCGTCGATTATAAGATAACGCCGGGGGTTCTGAGCCGTCTCGCAGAGGAGAAAATCCCACCCGCACCTATTTCGCCGCTAACGGACAAAAGTTTCCATAACCCGGTCCAGTTTCGCAGCGCACTTCAAAAATATCACGACTGGAGTGAAAACCAGCTTTCGACTATTTTTAAATATGCACAAAAAGACAGTTTCAACGTGCAATACGACTCCGTAGTCGTTCACATGTTAACGCCGAAATTATCTGAGAAGCAAATCCGGGCGGTGAAGCTGCTGAATGGAATGTCATTCAGTTACAAATGGCAATTGAATACAGCTCTGGAAAATGCCGGGGAATCCTGGCGACCGCGAAACGGAACGGAAGCAACATTATTTAACGAAGAGCTTCGAAAGCAAAAGGAAGCAATTTTCAAACTCTTCAGCGTCCCGACTCGATGATTATGAGTCGCGTGTCAGGCAGAATCACTGGCATTTGCCAAATATCCTATCTTTTGAGATCGTGGAATCAATGTAACTCACCCCGATTCTCTCTTTGCCTTTCTCTGCAAACTTCCGTCAATCCCTGCAATAATATTCCGAAGAAAAATTGATAAAGCAGATTGGCCAACCCGGGTTATCTTGTTGTTTCCCAAGCCGCCGAATCTTCCGAATTAATTTTCGGGATGTGTATTATTTACACAAGCGGGAATCGGACAGATCGTCTTTTGAATGGAAACAGGATTTGTGTACAAAGAATTCTTCATACCAATATAGG
>Ga0315542_1002077_pt1 | contig 12332 bp, 10 predicted proteins | sample SalMarSW160120MG_FD_202541 | JGI IMG/M metagenome (GOLD analysis project Ga0315542, IMG submission 202541) | Salt marsh sediment microbial communities from the Plum Island Ecosystem LTER, Massachusetts, United States - Salt Marsh Sediment SW1601-20 ... | reverse complement strand
AAGCTGCTCGATATGGAGCAACTGTTATGGAAACTGAGATAGTTGGAATGGTCCCTCTCTTCGCGCTTATTGATGCTCTCAAATACTATCTACGTCCTGAGAAATTAGAAGATTCAATGATTCTTGATCTATACTATCTGGGAGGCGCCCAGGACCCAACCAAAAAGGGATTCACAGAGATGTCACTGATTGAGTTCGGAAACGAAGTCCGTAGGGCACGAGCTACACCTGGTGGCGGTAGTGTAGCTGCGGCAATTGGTTCCTATGGTGCTGGGCTTGTTTGCATGGTGACCGGGCTCTCGCTCTCAGGAAGGAAATTCGCAGGTATCAAAGAGGAGATGCTAGAGCATCGGCACGCTGCGGAGTACGACCGTGGTGTTATGATGGACCTGATTGAGAAAGACTCTGCTGCTTTTGATGTTGTGATGGATGCATTCAAGCTTCCTGAGGAAACAGAAGCTCAGAAGAAAGAGAAAGCAGAGATTATTGAGAAGGGGACAATCCATGCAGCCGAGATGCCTCTTGCAACAATGCAACATTCATTCAGTGCAATGGAACATGCTAGGGCAGCAGCAGAGAAGGGAAATATCAACACAATCACAGATGCCGGTGTGTCTGCTCATGCACTCATGGCTGCTATTGAAGGTGCAGCGCTCAATGTACGAATCAATCTTGGTAACATCAAGACCAAGAGCTTTGTAGACAAAACTACAAAGGAAGTTGAAAGACTTCTTACCGAGGGTCGCAAACTCAAAGAAGAGATTCTTGAGATAGTCGAAGCTCGGATGAAAGAACTTGCTGAAGGAAAATAGATTAGTCATTTAATATCGTGAGGGAGGCTCCTTTGCTTACCTTCACGATATAAGATGTTCCTCCAGCTTTTTGGATGGCAGATGCTACTTCCTTTTCATTGTTTAATGCATATGCCATCATGGTTCCACCTCCTCCACTTCCATTAATCTTGCATCCCAATGCTCCAGCAGAATAAGCGGCGTCAATCATGCATTCAATCTTGGGTGTTGATCTATCGAGTGCGTCTCGCAGGATTTCATGATGCTCCCTCAACATATTTCCTAACTCTTGATGATTTGGTTTTTCATTATCTAACAATCCTAATGCACGATAAGTCAGGTCTCTATTGCGGAGAGTAGCTTCCGCCATGCTCCTTTCTTTGGTCGGATGACTTCTTCCAAGTTCATAGACACTATTGACCGGTGTTGTTCTGCGGTCGAAAGAACTGATTTTCTGCGCTATCTGCTCATACTCTCTTTCCACCGTTGTTCTAATGTAACGAAGGTCTCCAACAGTATCTTTCTTTTTCTCTTCAGAGTCACCAATGACAATTGAATCGAGCTTTGCTGGTAGCCTTGAGACAGTGTTATCTTTCATATCAACATGAATCACTCCACCCACAGCAGATGCAAAGTGGTCCATGTTCCCACCACTCTCGCCAAATTCAGCAACTTCAGCATCGTATGCTGTAAGAGCAATATCCTCAGTTTTCATAGCCACACCTGATATCTGAGCAATCGCTAACACAGATCCAACCGCTAATGCAGAGGAGCTTGAGAGACCTGCTGCAATAGGAATATTCCCTGAAATTTTGAGGTTCACACCATGAGTAGGAATGATATCCTTTCGTTTCATCACATTGAAAGCACTTCGGACATAATCTCGTTTGTTCCTATATTGAATATCTGAATTCAATGAGAACCTGTCATTTTCTTTGAGATCTAAATATGACAAGGTCACCAACTCATCATCACGTGGACTACATTCAATCTCTATTGCCATATTGATGGATGCAGCAATCACATCCAATCCAAGATAGTCGCTATGTTCTCCAAACAAACACACTCTCCCCGGTGCACTTACACGAAAGGATTGTCCGGTTATTTCGTTCCACCTCACATCATTTGCCTTACCCAAGCGTTCTGCCTACGTTGTATGGTGAATCCAAACCTATCACACATCTTAATGGCATCAATTTGTGTTAATTCAGAATCTATGAATGCAACTTTGTGACTGATGCTATCTCAGATTCATCTCCACAACGATATTGTCGGATATGCATGAGTCTCTATTCATCAATCAAGAAAGATGAACTTATCCACTAGCTTGTTTCCTGACTGATAGCTAATTTGATTGATTTTTCAATGTCTTCAGGATCAACACCAGGGGACTCAATTCCATTTTCAGAGTATGCGACCCGAATGCGGCGGAGTAGCTCATCTCCTTTAATAGAGCTACCAATAATCTCTCGTTCAAGTTGTGAGATTCCCTCGTTCGGAAGCATGAAGAAGTCACCACTGATGACGAGTTCATTGATTTTTTCATCCACAACCTCTACAGTAGATCTAATGAGGCCGCCGGGGACTTTATAGTTTGAAGTCCCAACAGAGGTCGAAGCTGAAATCTTCACTGTTCTGGCATCAGTAAGTCTACCGCCTCTTCTCCAGTGTAACCATTCATCAGAGAGATATTTGGGACGAAGTTCTGCCATCCTGTTCTTCTCCCAACTATTGAGATCTGCACGAACTAGTTCAATATCTAGGGTCTCCTCATAGAGCCGAATCAGATCCTCTTTCACTTCAGTCCTATCTGGCATCGAGCCTGTTTCAAGTTTGATTGTGGTCATTCTTTCACGAAGACTCTGTGCAATCTTATCCCTGAATTTCTCGCTAGGCACCTTCAACACCTTGACCATCATGTCAAAATTGAAATCAAAGATCAAGTTCCCAGTTAGGATTCTTGCATCTCCTACATCACCCGCACCATTTCCTGAGATTTTCTTTCCATTGACAATGAGGTCGTTTACAGGTTTGAATTCGGCTTGTACTCCTATATTCCGATAGGCCTGGACAGGAGCCTCTAGGAATTTTCTGTAATAATCATCAATTTTCCGTGGGGTTGTTGGACTATCAATTCTACCTATTAATTGATAGAACATTTGACCATCATCCAGATAGACACCACCGCCACCAATCACTCTACGAGTGTATGCGATGTTGTTCTCTCGACAGAACTTGGTGTCAATGTCTGCTTCTATCTCTTGGAAATGACCAAGGCTCACGAGTGGTTTCGCCGGCCAACAGATGATCAATGTGTTTTCTGATTCTTCTTCAGTAATGCCCTGAGCAATCATATCATAGATTGTCTGAGTTTCTATAGGGTCTATCGGCCCAATGTCCAACAGTCTCCAGCTTTCGAGTGGCATATCTCGGCACTTTTTTGGGGGTTTATAATCGTATCCGAAGAGCAGGAAATTATGTCTTTTATGCCAAAGCTTAATTCTATTCAGTTTAGTTCCGTGGGTGATATCAATGATTGAAGCTATCACGCTGACGAGAAAATTCAGCGACTTCACTGCTGTTGACAGACTGTCATTTCAGGTAAACCCTGGAGAAATTTATGCACTCCTTGGTCCAAACGGTTCAGGCAAGAGTACAACCATGAGGATGCTCCTTGGTCTCTTGAAACCGACCATGGGAACAGCTCAAATCAATGGATTTGATATTCAGGAGAATAATGTAGAAGCAAAACGCTTCATCGGGTATATTCCCGAGGAACCTGTTCTACCTGAGCGGTTGACTGGATGGGAATACATCAATTATGTCAGTGACATATGGAGAGTTCCCCGCGGCGTTGAGAGAGATGAGGAGATAGACGAACTTCTAACTCTGCTTGATATCAAAGATGCAAGTGATGATCTCATAGAAACATACTCCAAAGGCATGGCTAGAAAGATAGGTCTCGTTGCAGCTCTCATTCACAATCCCAAGATATTGATTCTGGATGAATTGCAGGCTGGTATTGATCCCCGAGGTGCTGCCACTATCAAAGAGATACTTCACGGTCTCCGTGATCGAGGTGTTACAATTCTGATGACCACACATGTGCTTGAAATTGCCGAACATATGTGTGACCGTATTGGTATTATCAATGAAGGGAAATTGATAGCCGAAGGTACGATGGATGAGTTGCGATTACAAGCAAAAGGGCAGCAGTCTCTAGAGGATATATTCTTGGATTTGACTGGTGGGCCTGATATGCAGAAGATTGCGGCATTTCTGGGTGAAGACTCTTGATTTCAGACCTCCTAATTCTGTTGAAACACGATCTTGCTGGGACAGTTAGGATAAGGAATGTGAAAGGAAAGAGGTCTGAGAAACGTAGCGCTCTACGTAGGTACTTACGCTATTTTGCAGCCGCTGTCTTTGCAGTGGTTATCCTCTGGGGAATTCTTTTCATGTCTGATCTACTCGGATGGGAGTTTTTCCGTACAGTTATTTCTGATAATATCGAGTTTGGCTCTACCCTCTTCAACTTCCTTGTAATTATTTCATTCATGGGTTCTATCGCCATTAGCGTTTCTACAGTAGCCAACTCTTCGAGAATGGAATATTTGATGATCATGCCCATTTCACTTGAAACACTGTTTTTGGAGAAAACAATTGTAGTTATTTTCTATAATGCAGTGATTTACCTCATAATTGGGACTCCAATTGTCATTGCATTTGCAATCGCTTCTGGTTCAGCTATTGCATACCTGTCCATTCCAATCTTCATCGTTATGTTGTTAGCGAATGTTACGCTTGGTGTTTCAATAGGTGGACTGATTGGTTTGGCAATATCACGATTTCTTGCTGGAAGACGGAGATTGAAACAAATCGGTTGGTTTTTCGGAACTGCTGCAGCTATCCTCTTCTCATCATTCTATTACTTCTCTCTCTATACCTCTGGTTCAGGATTCAGTCAACTATTTTCAGTGATATTCGATTTCGCACGAACGATTGGATTATCCTCCGATTTTAGCCCTGGCGGTGCAATGAATGCAGTTACTCTGAGACTAATTGTGGGACTTCCGATCAGCATGACCGACATCCTGCTTGCAATTCTGTTCTTGATTATTCCAGCTTTCCTCATCTATGCAAATGCTCACTTCAGTGAAGTCGCTCACTACAGTGGTTGGCTCGCAAGTGGTTCAAAAAGGTCGTCTAAGGAAGTAATTACTATTGCACATACCACATGGAATCCATCTAGCTATCCACTCATCAAAATGAGTGAAACTACTAGCACTTCAATGTGGTACAATACTGCGTCAGTCCGTCGCGAAGGTAGAGTGCTAGCCAATTATCTTGTTGGACCATTTCGAACAGTACTTTGGTTCTTCATCTTCCTTCTCGCCCCGGGTGGTTCTCTATTCGGATTCACTTCGTTAATTATCATTTATGCGATGATTCCCTTTGCTGTTTCATATGGTGTGTATTTTGCAGGCTATGAGCTGGTTTACGAAGGCAAGAACTTGATGAACCTCCTACTTGCACCAGCAAGTCTTACTGACTATGTAAAAGGTAAGGTTTTCAGTGCAGTGCCCTTTACCTTGATTGCAACAAGTATTGCATCAGTTATAGTCATAATTGTGCAACCCTCGCTTTGGATTTACATTCCTGCAGTAATAATCTCCTGTATGTTTCTCACACTTGCCTCTGGAGGAATTGCCTCATATTCCGCAGCTACTGGCGGTGATTTTAAGGCTGAGAGAAATATTAGTAGACAACGCGGTTCTGCAGTCCAAATGCCAATCCGAAGCATGTGGGCTATGGCTCGAACGTTTCTACTTCCCAATCTGCTTGGGTTTTCAGGGATTGGTGGAATGTTGGCTTTTGGAATGTTCTTTAATCCCCTGTATACATATCTCATGGTACCCCTGTTTGTGTTGATTTGTATCCAAATCATGCGATCCTATGTAGGTAAAACAGGTCGAAAGATTCAGACAATAGAAGCAACCGAATACATGTAGTTAGAGCTTGACCTCTCCGATGTTTTTCCCTGCAGGAACAGTGATATTACAATCAAAGTAGAGACCAATGAAGCTACTCTCAACCTGAACTTTACTGAAATCATCACGGGGTCCACTTTGGAATTCAAATTCGACCTCTCCAGAACGCCCCTTCTTGATATCATAGGTGAGATATGCCGCAGTAAGAACTGCTAAGTCATATCCCTTTCCGGTAACACTTGGTATCATTTTGAGATTGATATTCGGACCGCTATCGATCCATTCACCTTCATCATCTAAGGTGCAAGTAGCTTTGAGTAGCGTTACACCATCACGCTTTGCTGTTCCAGTTAGAATATCTCCCTTCCAATCAAGAGAAATATCAGCTAGTTTTCTGGGATAACCCCATATCTCTCTACCAGCTGCTTGAGCAACGTCTGTATCTACATAGTTGTACGCAAAGTATACTCCTACTTCTTCTTCTTTTGTTTCTGGATTATCAAATAGGCACTGAATAAGCATGCCAGCTTCCATGAATGTTCCTGCCTCCTTGCATGGTTGCTCTCCAAAGAGTAGACCTGCAAGTGGCATTTGCGATGGTCGTAGTGGCTCTGGAAGAAGTGCTCGAATAGATTCTTCTGGCGGGTTGAATAGTGCAAGGAAAATCTTGGCATCTTCATAATGATATGGCGGACCTGGGTACGTGGGTGATAGTATTGGTGTACCAATTCCCTCTTTCACTCGTTTCACCTTCCTACTATGACGTAGCAATCTGACTCTTGAATCTGTCGAGAGCAGGCTTTTCATAAAATGCGACGTTGTAGGACATCATATCCTACAACATCTTGTTTCAGAGATTTGCGTTCTTGAATATCAATGGCCAGACGAAGATTCCAACTATTGCAGTAAGAAAGTATCGTATCGAGTGAAATACGATGTCTGTGGAAGGTAAGATATCTGAAAGACCAAACATCACGCCAATGACCAAAAAGAGACCTAATACAACGCGGATTACGAGTCGCCATCTTTGACCCATGTATGGTTCCACTGAGAACTCCACATATCGATGCTCCAAGGCAAATCCAAGCGCTATTCCCATTGTCAGTCCCCCAATTGCTCCAAAGTTGTCATTTGGTGGGGCAGGGAGAAATATCGCAATTACTAGCAACACTAAACCAATAAAGAAGACAGATAGGAGTAAGTGTTCAAATTTATATTTGGACAGATATTCTCTTGCAGGTTTCTCCAAATAATACATAGTAACAACTGTAAGAATTCCAACTCCCCATCCGATGAGGACATCTTCAAGAAAATGTACTCCGAGATATATTCGAGATATTCCAATTAATAATGTGCAGCAGAAAGCAATCAGAGTCATCCACCACTTCTTTACTCTGACAGAAATCCAACCGAAGAAGGTTGCTGAATACTGAGAGTGACCGCTAGGGGTGCTATAACCAGGAGTATCCGCTCCTTCTAACCAGTAACTAGTTGGTGGCCGATCATGCGCGATGATATATTTCAGCCAGTAGTTTGTAAGGATTGAGATGACCAACACATAGGTCATAATGATTGATTCTCTTTTGTTAAATGCCCAGTATCCTATCAAAAGTAATGCAACGTAGAAGACCTCACCGCCTAATTGTGAAATTAGCAAGAAGAATTCTCCTAGTCCTGGTAGAGCCGCTCGGATTGCATCAATGATTCCCGGGTCGAAAAACATCTAATTCTCTCCTTCATCCAACTGGATGACGTCGTAAGACAAAAAGGTGCCTGTCCATTAACAAAAGCTTATAGTATCGAATTTGGTCTGTCAGAAACAGATAGAGGTTTTTTGAATGGTTCTTGAAAATTTAGAGCCCAAAGTTGTCTGGGAAATCTTTGAGTATGTCTTCTCGGTGACACCACGAGAATCCAAGAAAGAAGATAAAATCAGAGAGAAATTAAAATCATGGATACCTGAAAGAGCGAAATCTTTGGGTATAGACATTACACTCCTCGAGGATGCTGCAGGAAATATCCTCGTTAAGCGACCTGCATCTCCAGGAATGGAATCTGTTCAATCTTTGCTCTTCCAAGGGCACATGGACATGGTCTGTGAAACTGATCGACCTGATGGTTTTGATTTTGATAATAATCCTATCCCTGTTCGAATCCAAGATAATGGTGAATGGGTTGACGCAGATGGTACGACTCTCGGGGGCGACAATGGAGTTGGGACATCTATAGCACTTGCAGTCTTACTAGATCCAAATCTAAAAAATGGTCCATTAGAACTCCTCATTACAGTTGATGAAGAGACCGGTTTAACTGGAGCTTTTGCACTTGACACGCAGAAACTTGCCATTGAGAGTAGATTATTAGTAAATATTGACTCTGGAGGCCTCGGAACTATAACAATTGGTTCTGCGGGTGGTGGCGACACGACATTCAAGAAGACATTGCAGTTCACCGATGTTACTGGTGAAGCAACATTCTATGAATTGGTTGTAACAGGTCTCCTTGGTGGCCATTCCGGTGTTGACATACACAAACATCGAGCAAATGCAAACAAGCTTGTCGCAAGATCCCTCACATCCATTGTAGATGAGATGAATGTTCATCTATGCAAATGGAATGGAGGAAGCAAGCATAATGCAATTACTCGTGAAGCTACGGTAACATTTGCAGTCGAAGCTGGAAAATCATCCCGAACAAATGAGCTTTTAGAGAAAAGTCGAGATGAAATTCTTGCGTATTTCAAAGAACTTGAACCTGATATTCAGATAAACTGGAAGAAATCCTCTCCAGAACCTGCAATCTCTCTTGAGGAGTCAAAGAAGATAATCGCGTCGATCAATCTCCTTCATCAGGGCCCCGTTGCTTTTTCGCCTGCCATTGATGGTCTCGTTGAAACTTCCAATAATGTAGCTGTTGTCGAAACAAAGGATTCCACAATCAAGGTTCTCTTGAGCACTCGAAGTAGTGTTGATGCAGAACTTGAAGAATTCAGAAAAAAACTATCCACTATAGGGCAATTATCAGGATGGGAAGTCATCCTAGAATCTCCCTATCCCGGTTGGAAACCAGAGCCAAGTAGTCCCTTCACCTCCTTCATTCGTTCCCAATATGAGAAATTTGTTGAGGAGGATCTTAAAATATCTGCAATCCATGCTGGTTTGGAGTGTGGAATTATTGGTGCAAAATTTCCAGGAATGCAAATGGTGGCAATCGGGCCGACTGAAGAGAATGAACATACTCCTGATGAAAGGGTCAAAATTTCTACAGTTCGAGATATCTACAATCTCCTTGTTTCAATCGTGGAAGAGATTCCAAACTCGAACCTTTAGTATTATATGAAACCATCAAGTCCGAGAGCTTTTAGCTTTTCTGCTGGTGGTTTCCCACTCTTTCTGTCCCATCCTCTGAATTCATACCACGTTGTTAGCTGTTCTTCAATATCTGGAACATGACCTTCTGTTGGTCCTTCGAGAGGTTTCGAAATGAGAAGAGGTAACTTCTCGTTTGCTGTATTATATCCAAGTTTGAGGTTGAGAAGACGCATCATAGTGAAGATTCTTTCTCCAGTAGTAACAATCTCTTCCACAGATATGTTCCAACCTGTGACCTGATTCATAAATTTCGCTAATTCATCTCCGTTCAGAGGATAGAAGTTACACATCACAACAGAATTAGTTAGAGCTCTGAAATTCTGCTGTTTAGCAACAATGTCTGCTTCGTTGAGAAACCTGTCCTTGCTCTCGATATCAAACGCATCGTTTGGTTGCCCCATTTGCACATTGTACATATCCGCACTCATGTGACATGCTCCTCGAGGTGAGGTTGCATATCCAACAGCTAGTCCCGAAAATCCTCTAGGGTCATGTTGTGGAAACTCCATTCCATTTACCTGGACTGCCAAATCTCCACATCCGAACTTCTCTCCGAATTCAAAAGATCCCTCCGCCATGATGTCGCCAATTCCTTCCCTCTTGGCTATCTTTTCTGCAAGAGCTATGGCTGAATCGACTTCACCCCACTCGGGAGTTATACCGTCTATATCGTCCGCAGTTATCTTCCCTTCTTTAAAGAGGTAGTAAGCAAAAGCAATCACGTTTCCTCCTGATATCGTATCAAATCCCAGAAGATCGACTATCTTGTTTGCATAAGCCACCGATTCGACGTCATTATTGAGGATCAGTGATCCGAGAGTACCTGTCACCTCAAGCTCAGGTCCTGCAAATTTGCCCATCTTGTATTTGCCCTCTGGAATCTCAACTACTCTCCCACAACCTATTGGGCATCGGTAACAAGCGCTCTTACCAACAAGGATGGTTTCTTTTACACTGGTGCCACTAAGATTGTACGTGTCAAATTCACCGACTGTATAGTATGCCGCGGGGAATGAACCATACATCATACTAGCCATGTCGGTATATCCTGCTGTACCAAGATCTGAATACATTCGAAATGTAGGGTCCTCCCTGAAAGCTTCATTGAGTTCCGAAGCAGTTTTTCGTAGTTCTGTACTATTGGCTACTGGAATCTTTCTATTTGAACCCTGAATTAAAATCGCTTTGAGTTTCTTTGAACCCATGACTGCACCTTGCCCCGTTCTACCAGCAGCTCGATAGTGGTCAACAAGGATACTTGCATATTTTACTAGATTCTCCCCAGCTATCCCGATACGGGCAATCCCCGCATTTCTGTGACCTGTTTCTTCCTTTAGAATCTCCCACGTTTCCTCAGTATCTTTTGTCCATAGATGAGATGCATTTCTAATCTCAACGTCTGAGTCTTCAACTAGTAAGTAACTTGGTTTTTCGGAAGCTCCTGTAATGATGATGCCATCATACCCCGCAAATTTCAGGTCCGCTCCAAGATGGCCTCCCACCGTACTATAACCAAATAACCCCGTCTTCGGTGATTTTGAAACGAAAGTTGCCTTTCCGCTTGTGGGGACAAACGTTCCTGTGAACGGTCCAGTCAGGAACATCAGGGGGTTTTCGGGACCCAATGGATTCGTATTCTCATCAACCATTTCATAAAGAAGTCGAGCGCCTAGACCTGCTCCCCCTATGAACTGCTTCAGTAAGTTTTCATCCAGGGATTCAACGGATGATGCACCAGTTGTCAGATTGATTTTGAGAATCTTTCCTCGATACCCATTCATTTCTAATATCCCTCAGAAATCTACAATTTTTCCATCAAACATATACTCGTAGAGTTTACGAATCTCATGACTATCTGTATTTCGTGGATTCATTGTTAGACTGGAATCCATCATAGCAAATTCCACGAGTTTATCTAACCCGTTATCAAAGTCCTTCTTGCTAACACCTGCTTCTTTGAAACTGGCAGGACTTCCAATCTTCGCCATTAGTTCCCTGATAGCTGCTGCAAACTTCATTGAGGTCTTTATGTTATCTTTCTCATTAATTGCAAGAAGTAGTGCTAATTCAGAATATTGTGCTGCTGCGTCTTCACTATCAGTACAATTGAACTCGATAGTGTAGGGTAGTGCCATCCCCACAGAAAGACCATGATGAGTACGAAGAACTGAGCCCATGCTGTGCCCCAATGAATGGGCAAGTGCTGCTTGCGAGTTACCAAAAGACATCCCTGCAAGGCAAGCAGCAACAAGCATTTTCTCTCTTGCCTCGAGATCAGATAGGTCCTCTAACGATTTAGGGAGCCATTCAAATATCATCTTCACCGCCTGTAACGAACTCCCATCAGAGAAATCATTCTTCCATACTGATACATATCCCTCGATAGCATGCGTGAGTGCATCCATTCCCGTATATGCAGTCAATTCTTTTGGTAGTCCTTTTACAAATTCTGGGTCTAAAATGGCTATATCGGGTGTCAGCTCGGGATTGATTGTTGCAAATTTTCTTCCTGTTTCATCATCGCGAATTACAATTGCTTTCGTTGCTTCAGATCCGGTTCCCGCAGTGGTTGGAATACAGATTAGTTTCGCCTTCACCCTGAGACCTAATTCATCAAAAGGAGTTAGTGCATCTAGCTGAACATCAGGCTTCTCATAAAGAACCCATGCTGCCTTGGCAGTATCAATCACACTTCCACCGCCAACAGCAATGATCCAATCTGCACCAATCCGTGTCAACGCTCGTGCAGCTTCTTTCACAGTTGATACTTTTGGGTCTGACTCGACTCCATCCCATATTGCTGTTTCCCATTGTCGATCACACAGGAGGTTGGAAACCTTCTCAGCGAGTCCTAATTCATTGATGACCTTATCAGTTATAATCAGAGCCTTCTTTCCCTTTATCGTTTCAAGTTCAAGTAAGGCATCGTCACCAAACACAATCTTCGGTATTGCAAACCACCATACCATATCTATTACTCCTAATCACTAGTCGATACACCTTAGGGATTGCACTCCTCCCTCTTATTTGCTCTGCCATATCGATTTCAACTGCTAAGATCATCTTCATGGATTGTTTTCAGAATCTCAACTACTGTTTCAGTTACAGGTGCAATTTGAAGAAGAAAATCAACCATAGGAAATGTATTCTCTGATTAACTCATGACATTCTTAGGAAGC
>Ga0315542_1002076_pt1 | contig 12341 bp, 9 predicted proteins | sample SalMarSW160120MG_FD_202541 | JGI IMG/M metagenome (GOLD analysis project Ga0315542, IMG submission 202541) | Salt marsh sediment microbial communities from the Plum Island Ecosystem LTER, Massachusetts, United States - Salt Marsh Sediment SW1601-20 ... | reverse complement strand
ACGGGTCCCGGTCCCTGGGGGACGATTGACCATATGGATATCCTTCTTCCCCAGATCCTTTGTGGCCTGGATCCCTTTTGGATTCCCTTTCTGCAAAATGAGCCCCTGTTCACGTCGACAAAAATTTACCACCGCAGGCATCTGGTCCAGTTCTTCCTCTGCAAAACCGAAGTTGTATTCCTCATCCTTTTCCTGCAGCAGGTGACTTGATGCCATGTGACAAAGGTTCCGCCGCAATGACCTGATCCCCCCCATGCTCCCCAGGTTGCCGAATACCCCTAGATGATCAGGATAGGTCCGGTTAAACAGGGTGATGGTCCTGTCCAGCAGGATGTCGTTGCTCCCAGCGATAATAAGCAGACCGTGATAGGGCGGCAGGGGGTGGGAGGGCTTCGGATAGTTGATGGTCTGATTTTCCAGCCACTGCACCACCAAATGCCTGGGGAAAAGCCACTTACCTGTTGCCTTGGTGCCTGGAAGGCCTTTCTCGGATATCAGCGAATAGACCATCTTCTCATTGATATCCAGGAGACCGGCCACCTCCCGCGTGTTCAACAGTTTTTTCTCTTCCATCGTGAAATCCCTCCTGGGCGCAAATTACAGCAATAATGTAATTATTAGTCAATAGTATTTTTTTCGTGCGGGAAAAAGGGTCATACAGACAAATATTAACGAAAAAATATAATAGTTCAATAAACAGTGGCAGCAATCCTTCCCCTCTTTACTGAACTACTACGAAAAAATATTATTTCTTCACCATCACTATTCCTGCTCTCTAGGACAGTTCGAACAGGATCGTGAGATTTAATGGAATATCTTCGCTGAAAAAACGGGGGGTTTGGGAAAAGGGGCGGCGTCCTGTACGGCCTTAACGGCCGCCCTGTCCAGGATACTCGACCCCGAACTCTTCATGACCCGTGCCGTGTTGATGTGTCCTTCCATCGTAACAACAAACCGCACGGTGACAGCCCCCTGTATCCGCTTTTGTCTGGCCGCGCGCGGGTATTTTTTACAATGTTCAATCCTGAGCTTAACGATGTTGAAGTAGGACCGGCGACTGTCGTATTCGCTGGTACCTCCACTCTCCCGAAGACCTGAACCCCTGTCGGCAATCTTCGGAGCCGTTTCAGCTCTGACCGGTGGAATCCACTCCTGGATCTCAGGCGCATCAAGGGCCGGCAATGCGAATACGCTCGCACGTTCCGGCGGAAGAAAATCCGTCATTTTCTCCACATCAAAAGGCTTCGGGGGCCTGGGTGAAGGAACGGTCACTGTCCGTATTGCCGGTCTCTCTAACGGTTCGGGACTGGGGGGATCAGCTTGCACACGTCTCGGCCTGGGAATGCTCCTTAATGACGGTCTGAAAATTTCCTGCAAAGTCAAATCAATGTAACTTAAGGCACTCGACCGATAAATCCCCGCCATATGCAGGAATAGAGCCAAGTGAATCCCGACGGAAACAACGATCAACCCCCGAAGCAACCAGTTAGCATCATTTCCGTGTTCACTGCCGCATTTCAGTTTGTTCCCACCCTACCGCGCAACGGAGTCAATTGCCGCTACAGCCTCTTTTCCGTGGCAAGGCAGAGCCTTGCTGCTCCCGCCGCCTTTGCCACGTCCATCACAGCTACCACCTTGTCCAGGACCGCTCGCCGATCCGCCCTGACGACCACCAGCCTGTCCTTCCCATTCCCAACCATCTCCCTGATTTTCCTGAACAGGGCTCCCAGGGCGACTTCATTTTGCCCCAGAAACACCTTTCCTTCCCGATCCACGTACACCGTAATCTCCTCTTCCGTCCGGGGTGCCGCGGCACTTGCCCTGGGCAGTTTGACATTGATTCCCTCATTTACCATGAAATTCGTGGTCAGAAGAAAATAGATCAGCAGGAGAAACACGATATCGATGAGGGATGCAATAGGAATGATCACCTGATAGCGAGGCCTTTTCCTGGAATATCGAAGCACAGAGAACTCCTTTCAGGGCTTTCTTGACAGGGCCTTCAAAAAAGTCACTGCGCCATCCTGCAGCCTCGCCTCAAACCTGTCCACGCGGGCCATCAGGTAGCTGTGGGCCACCATGGTGGGAAGGGCCACGGCAAGACCGAGGGCAGTGGTCAACATCGCCTCCCATATACCCCCGGCAAGAACCGCCGCGTTTACCTTTCCGCCCATCTGCTGGATCACCATGAATGCCTTTATCATGCCCAGGACCGTCCCAAGGAGCCCCAGCAACGGGGCAATATTCCCGATGGTGGCAAGTGCTTGAAGATACCGGGACAACAGCCTTATCTCCTCTCCGGTGGAATGGACGATCACCGTCTCCAGGGTCTCCCGGTCCTGGTTCTCGACCTCGATTGCATGGGTGAGCATGCGCCCCATGGGTGTAGCGCTTGATTCCGCAAGCTCATAGGCCTGGTGATCTTCACCGTTTCTCATGTGCGTTGCCACCCTCTGCGCCACCCCGTCCCCGTCTACTCGAACCCGGGCAAAACGGATAAGCCTTTCCAGGAAAATGGCAAGGGCCACCACAGAACAAAAAAGGATCGGACCTACAAGGACTCCACCCTTTGAAAGAAAATCAATCATACCTCTTATCTCCTCATCTGCCCGACCACTTTTTCTTCCACGTAGACCTCTCTCAGGCGCTCCGGTATGTTACCCGACGGCTCCCGACTCCCGTACATGCTTTTCCCTCCGGGATAACTTGGTCCTGAACTTTTCCGGGAGCTTCTTATGTCATTTTTGATAGAACAAAATACCGAAAAAAAGAAACTTGGCGCCCTCAAGTTCCTTAACGTGATGAGACTATGATTCAGAGTCGATGTTTGTCAAGGAAAAACATTATTCATACTGATTACAACCATAACTTACCTGTACTAAGGACATCAACGCAACGACAGCAGGGACACGTGCGACAGAACAGGAATCACAGGAGACCGAGGCGACGGTTCAAGCTGAAAAAACCGTTGCCGGCCTGCCCCCCATATGGCAAACTCGGTGGCTTCCAGGGACCGGGCACAACGGACAGGTTCATGCCGAAGCGGCTCATGACGGTCTTAAAGGTCTCGGCGCCGGGTTCCGAAATTATGAATGGATTGTTTCATTTTCGCGCACGTTCCGCGTCATTATAGAGTGGGACGCCGTATTCTTTCTTGCCGTAGTCCCTGAAAATCTTCTGCCCTTTGACGGACGCTATGAACTTCAGGAACTTTCGGGAGAGGTGATGAGCGGAACCGCGATCTCCGGCACAGGCTATAAGCCCATGGTAGACGTTCACAAGGATCGGATCTCCTTTGAAGAGGACAATCAGACTTTTCAGGGCGGCTCGATTTACAATCAGCGTACTCGAATCGGTCATGAAATAGCCATCTTCTCTATCCGCACGCTTGAGCGTCGGGCCCATGAACTCATGGGTTACGATGTACCACTCTCCTTCCGGCTTCATGCCTGCCATCTTCCATATCTTCATCTCCCTCTTATGCGTGCCTGATCCGTCTCCACGAGAGAAAAACCTAGCCCTCTTCTTCGCAATCCTGGCGTATGCATCGGCCGCCGACTCAGCCTCATGAATCCCTGCCGGATCCGACTTCGGGCCCACAATATAAAATTCATTGCCGCCAAGCAGTGTTCTCATGCAGGCCCATCCTTCCTTCACCGCCCTTTTTTCCGCCTGTGGCGCATGCACCAAGATCATGTCCGCCTTTTCCGCCTTGAGCGCTTCGAGAGCCTTCCCGCTCCCCATCTTTGTCCATTGGATGCGACAGGGCGTTTCCTTGCAGAAGGATTCCGCCAGCGACTTCAAGAGGCCCAATTCACCGGGACTTCCGGTGGCAACCATGATTGCCGGACCTCCGCGACCATAAACGGCATCAAATTTCAGACAGCCGTTATCGCCTGCGCTCGAAATCGCTGCAGGGAGGCAGAGGAACACAAGAAAAGCGGAGACAAAGTACCCAATTCTTCTCATGACAGCTTCCTTTCAGAAATGTAAGGATGTCTCACCTTAGCTCGAAAACAATGGCAATCACCAATTTGATTGATTCCTTGAAAAGGGACTTTGGAGGTTTGGGAAAGGGCGCGGCCCCTTTCAGAGCATCCAGGGCGGCCTCATTGAGGTATCTTGAACGGGATCTCTTGACGATTTCAACGTCCCTGATATTCCCGTCAGAACCGATTACAAACTGAACGGCCACCCGTCCCTCGACCCTGCCGGCCCTGGCAGCCTCCGGATATTGCTTGTTCCTTTCAATAGCCTGTCTGACCAACTCGAAGTAGCCGTCCCGCGTGGCAACCGGTGCGGACGGTCCGGCGATCGGCGCCGCCGCCGTTGGTCCCGCCACTGGTTCCGCGATTGAATCCGGGCGCCATGCGGCAATGGATGGGGTAGATACATCCGGCACTGCCGGTACACTGATTTTTTCTACCGGTCCAGTGGAGAGTACGGACGCCGCCGGCTCGATCCGAGGGGGTTTCAGGGATGGGATCGGTCTTTCGGTCGCCTTCGGTGGTTCTGCCTCCTTGAGCAGTGGCGGCATGTTGAGCCTGCGAGGCGGTCTGGGGATGCTCCTTCCAACCGGCCTGGAAACGTCCCGCAGGGTTAACTCGATACTCGTAAGTGCGTCCGAACGATAGACCTCGGCGATGCGAATGAGAAGGAGTATGTGTACCCCCACAGAAAGGACGATCAATCCGCCCAATAACCAGTTTCTATCTTTCCGGGGAATGGATCGCAAAGGAGCCCCGTTCAATGTTTTCAAATCAGAAGTCCTTCTCAGTAGCCAGGCAGAGCCGCCCTGCCGCTGAACCGCGCTCTCGAAAAGCGGATAAGCCTTTCAAGGAAAATGGCGAGTGCGAGCACTGAGCAGAAAAGAATGGGCAGCACCAGGATGCCCCCTTTTGACAGAAATTCAATCAGATTGCCTCCCGACCTTTATGCTGCCGCAACAGCGGCGCAAGTTTACTTCGATCCATTTTGCCCCACCGTCTCCACGAGATCCTCTTTTCCATCAAAATCGATGTCCTTTGACCGCTTGACAAGAACCTCGGCACCGTCATACTCCTCCCAGATGTCGGGCCTGCCGTCGCCATTGGTGTCTTCCTCCACACGCGTCAGTTTCCCTTTCTTGTAGAAGTACCAGATCTCAGGACGGCCATCCCCATCCTTGTCCCTTTCCGCTCGGACAGCCTCCCCGGTTTCATTGAAGAACCAGGTCATATCCATATGATCTTCTGCATCACCACGTTCCTGACTTTTGATCAATTTTCCATGCTTGTTGAAATATTGCCGCCGGTCGATCACTCCATTGCTGTCTTCATCGATCTCCTTCAGCCTCAGAACGCCCCCCTGGTAACAGTAACGCGCTTCAGGACGGCCGTCCCCATCTCTATCCTGTTCCACGAGGACGGACCAAGGAGCCTTATCAAACCATTCCGTCGTCTCGAAGCGACCATCATGATCCAAATCTCTCATCAGTTTTTCCTTCTTGCCATCTCTGTAGAAGACCTTGAGACTTACTTTCCCTTTTCCTTCCTCGTCTCTCTCGACCCTGGCAAGTTTCCCATCCCGGTAATATTCCCAGGTATCTACTCGTCCATCCAGGTCTGCATCGATCTGCGCCTTCACTTTTTCGCCCTTGTCGTTGAAATCGATCAACACATCCGGCTTTTTGTCCGCATTGGTATCCTGCGTCTGAAGATAAGGTTTTCCCTTCTTGAAAAAGGTCGCCGTTTCTCTGAATCCGTCGCCGTCCCCGTCATATTCAATCCTGGCCGGCTGCCCATTCCGGAAAGTCCTGATTCGGTCTATCCGGCCACTGAATCGGGTGTCCTCGTCTATTCTGGCTGGCCGGCCGGCCTCATCGAAATAGATGAAACGATCATTCTTGCCGTCAAAGTTCGTGTCGCACTCCCGGTAGAACGGCTTTCCGTCCTTAAAATGGATAGTCAGATCAAATCGACCGTCCTTGTTTGTGTCTTGTTGTTGTTCAACGGGCTTGCTCTTTTTGAACCGGGTGACAATCTCCGGACGGCCGTCATGATCTTCATCTTTCCGCTCTTCCAAGATGAAACCGTTCCGGTAGGTTCGGGAGGTCTCCATCTCGCCGTCGCTGTCCAGATCGTGCCAGCTCTCCCGGGGAAAGCCGTCTGCTCCGTAAGTGATGATTGTCTCGGGTCTGCCGTCTCCATTACCGTCAACCCACCTTTCTATGGGTTTTCCATCTCGATAGGACAGCCTCACGTTCGCCTTTCCGTCACCATCGGTGTCTCTTTCCAAGGAGATCAGCTTTCCATCTTTGTAGAAGTAGGTGACGTCGAAGGATCCCTTCTCCTTTGAATCTTTCACGATTTTCAAATAGCGTTCCTGCTCATCAAAATAAACGATCTGGATTATGCGGCCTGTCTCGACGGATTTCCTCTCCTGCCTGACACTTTTTCCTCCCTGAAAGTAGTCGCAGGTGTCCGTTTTTCCATCTCCATTTGTATCCCTTTCAATCCTGACGACCTGCCCGTTTTCATAATACTGAAACCGGTCAATAATCCCGTCGGCGTTGCTGTCTATCTCCAGCTTTTGGATCTTGCCGTCTTTGGCGACATGAGCGATCTGATCGATCTTGCCGTCCTGGTTCGTATCCCTTTCGATTACCCTTTCTGCTGCGCGGACGGAACGGCCGGGCAGCCAGATCAGCGCCGAGATGGTCAATAGCATACCGAAAATAAATTGTCTCTTTTTCATGGTAGAAGAGGCCCTAATCCTTTTGACTCTATACGCCGGAAAAATCTTCTTCGAGACCAATGCGCTTGCGGGCGGATCGGTTGAAGAAAAAGAAGATTGAAAGGCCTGCCAAGATTGTTCCGCCACCGTACAGGAAGACGATCGGATTGCTTCGAAGAGAAAAGATAATGATCCAAAGATTGCCCAGCATGAAAAGAACCGGTGTCACTGGATACCCGAAGGTCCGGTAGGAACGTGGATAATGGGGATACCTGTAGCGCAGGACCACCAGGCCCAGAACCGTCAACATGGCGAAAAGGGATAGAGTAAAACCGATATACAGGAGGAGCTTGTCAAAGGCCGACGTGATGACCATGAGTACGGCTATGGCGGCCTGCAGGAAGATGGAGCGTCCCGGAGTCGCCGGGCGGTTGCCGACTTTTGCGAACCAGCTGAAAAACGTCCCATCCTTTGCCATGGCGTAATAGACCCGAGGTCCAGCCATGATCATGGCACTGATGACGGACAGGAGACACGCGGTTATGGCCATTGAGAAAGCGTTTCCCGCAGAGCCTCCGAACAGGGAGACGGCCGATTTTGTTCCGACGTCCAAAAGGCCGCTCATTTCTTCCACGGGGAGGGCGTAGATAAAGACTACATTCAGGAGGAGATAGAGGAGCATCACTAAAAGGGTGCCGTGCAAAAGGGATCGAGGGATGTTCCGTGCAGGATCTCTGATTTCGGCTCCCAGGTAAGCGGCGGCGTTCCAGCCACTGTAAGCAAAGGACACAAAGATCAGGGAGGTGGCGAACGGTCCAGAAAAGATTAGGCCGGTGGGTAACGGGGAAGAAAAGTGAGCCGTGCTGCCTTTGCCGAAAGTCAGTCCCCCTGCGATAAACGCGAGAATGGCACCCACCTTGATGATCGTCAGCAGATTCTGGACGCGGCTGCCGAAATGGAGACCTCTCCAGTGAACCAGCGAGAAAAGGACAATGACCGTGATAGCCGCGAGGTTCAGGGGAGAAAGCGTTACCGGGCCGGCTTTCCAAAGGAACAGGGAAGTCCATCCTTGGGCGCCGGCCGGCAGGCTGTGGAAGAAGTACGTGGAAAAGGCTATTGCAGCGGCCGCTGTGGGGGCTGAGAACCCGACGATGAGCGAGATCCAGCCCGAGAGAAATCCCATGAGCCGCCCCAGGCTCTCCCGCAGGAAGACATAATCTCCCCCTGCCCTGGGGAACATGGCCCCAAGCTCTCCATAGCAAAATGCCCCCGAAAGGGCCAGGATGCCGCCCGCAAACCAGCAGAGCAGCATGGCCTGCGGGCTTTGAAGAGACGACATGATAAACCCAGAGGTCGTGAAAATCCCGGTGCCGATCATGCTGGCAATTACAAGGATCGTTGCGGAGCCCAGACCCATATCCCTTTTGAGCTCCGCTCGACCGACCGGAACCTGCGCTGTCCTGGCGTTCCGGATCATATGGAACCTCGACCTACTCGCAATCCTCCCCCTCCCTTACTGCAAGACAGGGTCCGATATAGATCAGGCCGAGAAATTTCTCCGGGTACTCGTCAGCAGCCTTTTGGACTCCCCCGAGCGTGGTTTGGATCACGTGCTCGCTTGAAGAATACCCGGCCTTGTAAACGAGAGATGCCGGAGTATTTTCATTGTAATATTTCCTGAACAGGGGAACCAGGTTCGGTAGGTCCTTCAGGCCCATGAAGATACAGATCGTTTGACCTTCTTCTGCCAGGGACTTGAGCAGAGGCATGTTTTTCTTTATTTCCCGCGGTGTAGTCAGGATAATGGATCCATTGCAGTCGATCCGGCTTCCCAGCAAGGCGTTCGCTACGTTGAAGGAACTCAGCCCGGGAACAATTTCAAGAGTATCCCCTTTGAAAAACTCTCTTGCCCAGCTCCATCCGCTCCATATGGTAGGGTCGCCGTAGTCGAGGATGGCGACATTCATGCCTTCCTGCAGTCTTTTTTTGATGATTCCTGCTGCACGGACCTGCCTTTCCCTCGTCAACTTCTTCAGAGCCTCCTGAGAAAGCTCGGGGTGCTTCTTTCTCAAGACAGGAGGAGCGAACTCATAAAGATCGAACAGGACCGATTTGTCGCCCATGTACCTGGCGAAGCGTTTCCGTATATCGGGGGGGCATACATAGGCATCTGCTCCGGCCATACGGGAGACCGCCTCCAGGCTGATCAAACTTGTGTCCCCGCAACCCACTCCGATAACGGAGACCTTCGGCCGCGTCTTGAGGGAGAGAATTTCCACTTTTTCCGCCGCCTTGACATCTCGATCAGCCATGAGATCGTCTGGAGGTATGAGAAAAAATTTGCCTCCCTGCTTCAAGGGCTTGCCTGCCATCTTGTCAGCCAGGATGATGCGGTCTCCTAAGGCGTCCAGAAACACTTCCCCATAGGAAAAAAGTGAACGGTACCCGTCAGGGGCCGATATCAAAAAGACCTCGCTCAGGTCGCGCTTTACCCCTGCTTCTTCGAGCAGCCCTTTGAAAGAAACGCCTTCGAAAACGTTTATCCCGTGATATCCCTTGCCCTGCCCCAGGTGTTTGACCCGCAGGGCCTGCCGGGGCCGGCCGGACAGATCTCGCAGCACCGTTGTCTTCACATTCCTGCCTGTGATGGTACATTCAGGTGAAAACAATTCTTTCATCTTTCGCGTAGGCTTGCCGGGACGCAGGTCGAGGACTTGGATGGTGGAAACGTCCTCCAAACAACGATCCGCGTACGCGTCCCCCGCGACAACCAGCTTCGGAAATCCGATCTTCCGATTCAGCTGATCCAGCCGCGGCTCATACTCCTCCGGCGTGTGACAGGCTTTGCAGTCGTGATGCGGCATGATCGGCCGGGCCGATGTGGCCAGGATGATCCTCGCCGGGTTCTTGAAGAAGATCTCTCCCCATGAGAGGGCCACCTGTTTTCCTTCCCGATTTTTGACGCGGACGGCCATGTCCACTTGTTTCGAAAAGGCTGTCTCCTCCTTTTGCACGAATGCCGTCTCCAGCAACGTCCTGAGGGGGATGCCCGTGTAGTAAAAAACTCCCTGGTAGGAGCCGTCTTCCATGACCCCGTTCAGTTGAACGGTGACGGACTGATACCTCTCCAGATCCGTTAGGGCGAGATTCAAAGGCTGTTTCACGCACCCGGTAACGCTCACAAGGGCCGGTTGAGCTGCGTGAGTGTTTACCGTCCCCAACAGAACCAGGAGAAGAGCGGCCAGAATGTGCGTCTTCTTGATCTTTCTTTTCATGTTTGACCTCGACAACAAGTGCATTCTCCTAAATGTTTTGATTCGCAATTACACCAACGTATTGAGACCTCGCGAGCAGGGAAAGGGGATATCCCCTTTCCCTGCCTTCCCGGAAAGCCACATTTTTGGCAGCATGAAAATACGTCAGCGTATTTACGAATCGATGGACAAAGTGATCTGACATTCTTTCCTCTCTCTACGAGGAGACTTATCGGCAGTGGACTTTTCTAAAAGGCGAAGCGGGCTAAGCCGAAAAAGGTCCGCCCCTCTCTCGGAAAGCCGTAAGACAGTTCATAATTCTTATCAAAAATGTTTTTGGCTCCTGCCTCTACCGTCAGGCATTTTGTGATGTTTATAATTACCTTCGCGTCGGCCGTACAAAAACCTCCCAGGGTCTTCCATTCCCCGGTGTCGGAATCTTCATAATATTGTTTGGAGTAGTAGGTGGCCTTTCCGAAAAGAGATACCCGGTCATTCACCTTGAAAAGATCGCTCACGTAAAGTTTATGTTTCGGCGTCTCTTCAAGGTGGCCGGTCTTCCTGTTCGGGGATCGGTCCCCCGCATCCAGGTAGGTGTAGCTCACCCTGATATCGTTGCGCGGCACGAATCCGGTATCCAAATTGACCTCGAACCCCTGATATCGCGCCTTGCCGACATTCTGGAACTGGTCGTCTCCCGATGCCAATTCTTTGCTGACGATCAAATTCTTCACATCCGAGTAGTAGAGGTTGAACTCGGCAAAGGTCTTGAAGGGCAGGGTCTGCCTGACTCCCGCCTCGTAGTTGACGGCTTCTTCCTTCTCGAGGTTCGGGTTTGGAACATTTCTGTCAAACAGACCGGAATAGAGTTCGAGCAGGGTGGGGAATCTCGTCTTTTTTCCCACTGAAGCGTAAAGGCTCGTATCCTTGAGGACGGACCAGCTGATTCCCACCTGAGGGTTAAAGGAGGTGTCATCGTCCCTGACCGGTCCTCCGTTGGCGTATTGAGGTTTCTGGACATCGTAGCTCGCCCCTAAGACGGCGGACACGGTCTCGGTGAGCTGGACGGCGTCTTCCAATCCATAAGAAAAGATCCTGCTCTCATAGCGCTCCCAGTCGGCGCCATAGTCATCCTGCTCGCGGTGCACATCCTGCTTATAATGAAAGGAAAAGCCCAACGTATTCCTCGGGATGTACGTTGTGTGGAGAACCAGCGAACCGCCGTTGCTGTGATCGTCATAGGTGCTGTGGAAGGCGTACCGCATAGTTTCCGTGGAATACGTGTCGTCGTCATAGGAATCCAGTACGTTGAAATACTTGTCATGGAATGCTCGGACCTTGGCCGTGAGCCCGTCCGTTATTCTGGAGTCTCCGATCAGATAATAGGTCGTCTTTTTCCAATCCGTGAAGCGCCAGTAGCGGGGTCTCGCATCGTAGGCATTCGGAGGAAGTCCCCTCTCGCTCTTTACATGGTTGACACCCACGGCGAATTCCTGCCCCTCAGCCGGGGTAAACCCGGCCTTAAAGGTCCCGTTCCACTGTTTGCTATCAGAATTGTCCCGCGTTCCCCCGTTTTCGTTCATGGTCGGTGTGAAGTCATGAGAGAGCCTGAACCCGTCCGAATTCAGGTATCCCCCTCCGGCCGTGATGTAGAATTTGTCAACCTTCGAGCCGAGATTGAAGTTGGTATTCCAGGTATCCTCTTGGCTGTACTCGACGCTGGCGTTTCCTTCGAAACGTTCCACAGGTTTTTTTGATACGATATTGATGACCCCGCCCATGGTGTTCGGGCCGTAAAGGACCGAGCTTACCCCCTTTGTTACCGTTATTTGGGAAATATTACCCGTGGGCAGCTTTCCTGTATCCACGTAGCCGTCGTTCGGCACATAGATGGGAATGCCGTCGTAAAGAACCGGAACGTATCGCTCATTAAAGCCCCGTACGTTGAAATTCCTTTCATTTTTGTTCCCCACCGAAATGAAGACCCCGGGAAGGGTATTCAGGGCATCAGAAACATTGTTGGAGTTCGTCAAATCGATCTGTTCCCGATTTATCACATCTACAGTGGTCACCTCCTCGACGGCCTCTCCCGTTACCACCACTTCACCAAGGGAGAACACACCCTTTTCTTTGGAGATCGAACGGTCTACCCCCTCTTCCGCCCAAGCGGCAGTAAGGAAGACACCCAAACATAAAATAAACAACACCGTTAAACCATTAAACATCCTTCCCATATCTCTCTTCCTCCTTCTATAAATTATTCTTGACATTGATCACGCTGCCGCGTGCATTACGCCAGGTCATCCCCAGATAGATGCCTATCCCCACAATCATGAATGGATAAAGGATCAAAAAGACGTTCAATACCGGGTT
>Ga0315542_1002075_pt1 | contig 12342 bp, 8 predicted proteins | sample SalMarSW160120MG_FD_202541 | JGI IMG/M metagenome (GOLD analysis project Ga0315542, IMG submission 202541) | Salt marsh sediment microbial communities from the Plum Island Ecosystem LTER, Massachusetts, United States - Salt Marsh Sediment SW1601-20 ... | reverse complement strand
TAATATGTATATAATGTTATTACCTGAAGAATTTATCCACAACCATATTTTAGTAATTATGGCTAACAAAAAATTAATCCTAAAAAAACCAAGCGGATAAGACTTTGTCTTTTTTAGTCGTTCAAGACCGCTTGGCTAAGCGGTTTTTTTAGTTCTTTGAGGCTTTAATTTCCTATACAATAATGATCTTAAATCTGTATAAGGGATTAAGGTCTAAAAGACCACGGACCTTAACAATTAAATAAGACATTACAACGTTAATTATACGTGTAATGAGCATCTATAAAAAATTTTTAATTGTCAATGAATAATTGATAATTATAAGTTGCAAAAAATAATTGTATATTGGTCATTATCAATTGATCATTATACATTAAACCAAGAATATGTTCCTATAATTCTTGTGATTAAACAAGCAAGTGCATATGGTGGATGCCTCGACATGGAAAGCCGATGAAGGACGTAGCAGCCTGCGAAAAGCCTCGGATAGGTGGCAAGCAACCTTTGACCCGGGGATTTCCGAATGGGGAAACCCACTCCGTTTTGCGGAGTATCATATACTGAATTCATAGGTATATGAAGCCAACCTGGGGAACTGAAACATCTTAGTACCCAGAGGAAAAGAAAAAATCGTCCCGCTTTGCGGGACACATTCCCTGAGTAGTGGCGAACGAAAAGGGAAAAGCCCAAACTCTATTAGTGTTGTGCTTAATGAAACTTGTTTTACTTGTGGATTTGAGCACTTAAAGGTGTAAGCCGTTGCTGGTAGAGTGTAGTAAGGTAGTAACATTAGATTTCTTACAGAATCTAGACAAAGCCAATTATTATAACTTCCATAGTAGAATCCTTTGGAAAAAGGAGCCAAAGAGGGTGATAGCCCCGTACCGCGAAATGGGTTATAACTTTGTGGTTACTATCCTTAAGTAGCACTGGACTCGAGAAATCCTGTGTGAATCATCCATGACTATGTGGAAAGGCTAAATACTCTTCCATGATCGATAGTGAACAAGTACCGTGAGGGAAAGGTGAAAAGTATCCCGGTGAGGGAGATGAAATAGTATCTGAAACCATATGCTTACAAAGAGCCGGAGCCTCTTTAGGGGGTGACGGCGTGCCTATTGAAGAATGAGCCAACGAGTTATTGTATGTTGTGCGTTTAAGTCCCAAAAGGACGAAGGCATAGTGAAAGCGAGGGTTAATAGCCCGTTTAAGTTAATTAGTTACTAGCTATTTTTTTGGCTGGTGACTAATTAACTTTTAACAGCATACAATAGACCCGAAGCCGGGTGAGCTAACCATGGCCAGGGTGAAACCAGTGTAACAGCTGGTGGAGGCCCGAACCCTAGTGCCGTGCAAAACACAGGGAAGAGTTGTGGTTAGAGGTGAAATTCCAATCGAACTCGGCGATAGCTGGTTCTCCCCGAAATAGCTTTAGGGCTAGCCTCTTCGAATTTTCTTGGGGGTAGAGCACTGAATGGGGACAGGGGGTAACCTACTGTCTCTAATCAAACTCCGAATACCAAGAAACAACGCGAAGGGAGTCAGACTATGGGGGCTAAGCTCCATCAGTCTAAAGGGAAACAGCCCAGACCGCCATTTAAGGTCCCTAAATCCAGATTAAGTGTAAAAGGTGGTGGGATGACTTTTACAACCAGGAGGTTGGCTTAGAAGCAGCCATCCTTTAAAGAAAGCGTAATAGCTCACTGGTCAAGTTGTCTTGCGCCGAAAATGTACCGGGGCTAAATCTGGTACCGAAAATGCGGCATAGTCGTTTTCGGACGACTTTGGGTAGGGGAGCATTCTATAACCGCTGAAGCAGTTTTGCGAGAAATTGTGGAGGTTATAGAAGAGAGAATGTTGGCATGAGTAACAAAAATACAGGTGAAAACCCTGTACACCGTAAGTCTAAGGGTTCCTGGGCAACGCAAATCGACCCAGGGTTAGTCGGTCCTAAGGCGAGGCCGAAAGGCGTAGTCGATGGACGAGCTGGTTAATATTCCAGCACTACTATTGGTTTTCGATGGGGTGACGTAGCTTATGAGATTGAGCGTTTTTTGGCTATAGGCGTTGCTAGTGATTGAGTGATAATTGTCAAATGCAGTTATCATCAGCTCAAGATCTGGCAAAAGGTGAAGCATTAGCCGAACCAATTTAATCAATTAGGTTACCTAGAAAAACCTCTAGAGCTAAACCAGTAGTAACCGTACCGTAAACCGACACAGGTAGACGGGCATAAGTGTGCCAAGGTGTACGAGAGAATCCTCGTTTAGGAACTCGGCAATACAGCGGCCGTAACTTTGGGATAAGGCCTGCCCAGTTATTTGACTGGGCTGCAACAAAAGACGCCAAGCGACTGTTTACCAAAAACACAGGTCCCTGCGAAAGCGCAAGCTGATGTATAGGGGCTGATGCCTGGCCAGTGTCCGAACGTTAAGGGGTGGGGTGCAAGCTCTAAACCGAAGCGCGGATGAACGCCGGCCGTAACTATAACGGTCCTAAGGTAGCGAAATTCCTTGTCGGGTGAGTTCCGACCTGCACGAATGGCATAACGACTTGGCGACTGTCTCAACGAGGAACTCGGTGAAATTGCAAGAAGAGTAAAGATGCTCTTTACCCGTGGCTGGACGAAAAGACCCCGTGAAGCTTTACTACAACTTGATATTGGATTAAGGTTAAGCATGTTCAGAATAGGTGGGAGCCTTGGCAACAGTGAGATACCACCCTTGCTTAATTTTAATTCTAATCTTGCCCCTTCAAGGGTTACGAAATAACCAAAAGGAGGTGATGAACTTGTCAGATAGAACTTTAACTTTTAATGAATTGATGATTATCGGAGCAATTAAAGGAAATCATTTAAATCCATTTAAACCAGAAACTTGGGATAAGTACCCTGATTTTTATCGCGGTTTAGCTCGAATTGCAAAGACTATTATGATTGCTCAAAATGGTTTAACAAAAGATGGTCAAGCAGAATTTGATTTTTGGGAAAATTGCGATGATGTTAAAAAGTGCAAAGAAAAAGTTCAAGAAGCAATAACATTACTTCAATCAAAAAAAATATTAGCGGTAGCTCAGTAATTTTAACTGAGCTACCAATTCGTACTCCTTGCAGGGGCAGGAGACAGTATCTGGTGGGTAGTTTAACTGGGGCGGTTGCCTCCCAAACAGTAACGGAGGCGTTCACAAAGGTCAGCTAGGTTCCGATGGAAACGGAACTGATAGTGTATAGGCAAAAGCTGGCTTTACTGCAATTCCTACAAGAAGAGCAGTTGCGAAAGCAGGACTAAGTGATCCGACCGTACGATATAGGACGGCGGAAGCTCAACGGATAAAAGCTACTCCGGGGATAACAGGCTAGTCTGGTCCAAGCGTCCACAGCGACGACCAGGTTCGGCACCTCGATGTCGGCTCGTCGCATCCTGGAGCTGTAGAAGGTTCCAAGGGTTTGGCTGTTCGCCAATTAAAGCGGCACGCGAGCTGGGTTCAGAACGTCGTGAGACAGTTCGGTCTCCTATCCGCCACGGGCGTTGAAACTTGAAAGGGCGCTTCCCTAGTACGAGAGGACCGGGAAGCACGAACCTCTAGTGTACCAGTTGTTCTGCCAAGAGCACTGCTGGGTAGCTACGTTCGGTTTGGATAAACGCTGAAAGCATCTAAGCGTGAAGCCGTCCTTAAGATTAGGTTTCTTAGGATCCTGGAAGATGACCAGGTTGATAGGCGCTAGGTATAAGACCAGTAATGGTTTTAGCCGAGGCGTACTAATATTCCGTTTGTTTAATCACAAGAATTGTGGTGAATATATTTGGAAAATTTGAAACAAAGTTATAACATATCAAGTCATTAGACTTCGGTTACAAAATTGTTTTTCAATTTTGTAACTTTGTCTGGTGATTTTAGCGAAGGGGAAACACCTGTTCCCATTCCGAACACAGAAGTTAAGCCCTTCAGCACCGATGATAGTCCTTCGGGGCGAAAGTAGGCCATTGCCAGTTTAAATAAAAAACGACCGTAAGCGGTCGTTTTTTATTTTTATTTACTTATTGACATTTTAGAGCTAAGGCTGTATTATATTGATTATGAAAATCACCATTCGAAAAGCTCAAAATAAAGATTAGCTAACTTTAGCCAAATTACACCGAGATTTTCGGCGTTTTCATTTTAAAATTATAGATAAGATTAGCAAAAAATTCAGGATTTTTGAAGCCCCCTATTTATCTGAAACCTTTAAAAAGATTTTGAAAGATAGAAATAAGCTTTATTTAGTTGCGCTTTGCGCTGGAGAAATCGTGGGTTTTTCCATTGCCGAGATTAGTCGTAAAAAATATCAGGAAACTAAAGTCGTAGAAGGCACAATTGCCAGGCTGTATGTGATTAGAAAATTTAGAGGCAAAGGTGTTTCTTCCCTATTGTTGGAAAGAATTAACCGTTGGTTTAAAACTAAAAAAGTTAAATATATAGATATTTGCGTTTTAGCTAAAAATACCAAAGCCATGGATGTTTATAAAAAATGGGGCTTTAAACCTTTTGTCGTTGTCATGCAAAAAGCTTTTTAAGAATTCGTTTATATATAAAAGAAGTCTCGTTAATGCGGGGCTTCTTTTATTTGAAGAAAAATGTTAAAATTTAAATATATTTTTTAGTAATTAGTCATTAGTAATTGGTAATTAGTGATAGGAAAAATATAAATGAATAAAGAAATTAATTAATTATAGTATGCGCATAATCGCTGACTTACATATCCATTCCAAATATTCTAGAGCTTGCTCGCAGGAATTAACTTTGGCGAATATTGATTTGTGGTGCCATTATAAAGGTATTGATTTGGTGGTGACTTCTGATTTTACGCATCCGGCTTGGTTTAAGGATATTCAAGAAAAATTGGAGCCGGAAGGGAATGGGTTATATAAATTGAAAGAAGCCGCCTCGGTTGATGGTTCGACTAATCCTGCCCTGAGCAAAGCCGAAGGGCTCACCATGACAACCTCGGCCGTTAAATTTATTTTAGGCACGGAAATTTCTTGTATCTATAAACAAGGTGACAAATGCCGCAGAATACATCTGAATGTTTTTTTTCCAGAAATTAAAAATGTTGAAGAGTTTAATTCAATTTTGGAAAAAATGGGCTGTAATTTAAAATCAGATGGCCGGCCGATTATTGGTTTATCGGCAATTCAACTCGCTGAAATTGTTTTTAATATTAATGATCAGGCAATGATTATTCCGGCTCATGCCTGGACTCCCTGGTTTTCTATTTTTGGTTCAAAATCTGGTTTTGATTCTATTGAAGAGTGTTTTAGCAAATTTAGTAAAAACATTTTTGCTATTGAAACAGGTCTTTCTTCTGATCCAGCCATGAATTGGCGCTTGTCAGCTTTGGATAATATTATGTTAGTCTCCAATTCCGATGCCCATTCTTTGCCAAACTTGGGTCGGGAAGCTAATGTGTTTAATTGGCAGGAGCCGAGCTATGATGAATTTTATAAAACTTTAAAAAACAGAGATAAAAAGAAATTTTTATATACAATTGAATTTTATCCAGAAGAAGGTAAGTATCATTATGATGGCCATGCTAAGTGCGACATATCAATGGACCCGACAGAAACTAAAAAACATAAAGGTATATGTCCAGTTTGCAAAAAGCCATTAGTGGTAGGCGTGCTAAATAGAGTAGCTGAATTAGCTGACCGAAATAAAGGTAAACTGGACAATCACGTCCCTTATAAAAGTTTAGTGCCTTTGCAGGAAATAATTGCGGAAAGTTTTAATGTCGGTAAAAGTTCTAAGAGAGTGCAGAAAGAATATTTTAATATGATAAAAAAAGGCGGCAGTGAATTTTCAATTTTATTGGATAGGAGTTTAGAAGAATTAAAAAAGATTACAGTATCTGAAATTGTTGAAGCAATAAAAAGAGTGCGCGAAGGGAAATTGCACATTGTGCCAGGCTATGACGGTATTTATGGCAAAGTGCAGATTTATAAAAATGATGAAGAACGTGGCGCAGTGCAAAAAAATTTAATCTGAAAAATTTAATATAAATAACAAGACCCTCTTACTTTTGCAGGAGGGTCTTATTGTTTATCTTTTTCTTTTTTTTGCAGCTTTTTTCTTTTTAGTTGCTTTCTTTTTCTTTTTTGGAGCTGCTTTCTTTTTTGCTGCTTTTCTTTTTTTCTTTGCCATTGTTGTGCAAGTTAATTTTTAATTTTAAGAAAAAATATTTCTTTGTTTTATTATAGCATTTTTTGTCAATAAATTTTAGTTTTTTTTATAAAAATTGTGGATAACTTTTATTTGAGTAAAAAGTTAAAAGTAAAAAATAAAAAGTTTTTAAAGATATTTTTGTGATTTCAGTGTTTGACAATAATTAAAATTCTTGCTATACTGGATTTAGTTCGAAAGAACTATTTTTATTTTATTAATTTTATTTTATTTTGTCGCAAGTTAAAAGTTATTGGTTATAAGTTAAATCTGGGCCCGTAGCTCATCTGGTAGAGCGCCTCGTTTGCACCGAGGAGGTGGCAGGTTCGAGTCCTGTCGGGTCCACACACCCAAACGTTCCATGAAAGTGGAACGTTTTAGTTTAGAAAAAATATTATCAATGCCTCATCCTGCTCCGCATTTGCAAAACATAGTACGGTGGCGGGTCTACGTTTCTCTTGCCTTTGGCAAACTACGAGTGGCGAGCTACTTTAATATTTATGTAGAGTGCCGTTTGAGCCTTTATATGAAGAACGATACTTTTTGTTATAATTAAAATATTTTTTAAATAAAAAAACGCCCCATTTACTGGAACGTCTTTTTTTATCTAAATTAATTTAGATGGTCATTTTTTCTTGAATTTTTTATATAGCCATTTAACAATTAAATAGATTAGAAGCAATAAAATTAAATAGGGAATCAAACTAATCAGGAAGAAGATAACGGCAACAATGAAATTAACAAAATTTTGCAAGCTGACAATTAAATTCTTGGTAGATTCTTTTATTACTTCCCATGGCTGCCATTTTTCAGCCGGTAAAGTTACTTTAGCTTCGCTGGAAATGCTAACAGCGATGGTGGCCATTTCAGTTTGATTATCTAAATACCTTAGCCTGCCTTTCAGCATTTCAATCTCGCCTTGCACCTGATCAAGCTTATTGCGTACAGCAATAATCTCATCAACTTTTTGAGCCCGTTTTAATAATTCTAAATATTGCGCTTCTACAGCTTGGTCATGGGTTAAATTAGCCTGCAAATCAATATATTCTTGGGTGACTTCCTGGCCATTAACATCTTCGCGTTCTACCAATTTGGCTAAAGATTTAATTTCGTTGATAACTTTTTCAAAGCTGTCAACTGGCACGCGCAAAATTATATTGGCGTATTTTTGTCCTTTTTCATTTTCAGTCACGCTAGAATTTTGGACAAAACCATTAACTAAAACAGCTTCGTTAGTAATTTGGCCAACTGTTTTATCGACATCCCCAACTGTAATGGATAAGTTGGCAGTTTTAATGACTTTGGGCTGGATAGCGCCGCCATTACTGGCAGTTGGCAAAATACTTGGCGCCGGAGCAATTTCGCGTACAGGCATTGAGTTGTCTTGAATAGAAGGAACACTTGGCGCTAAGCCCATTGTTTCGCCGCCTATATATCCAATTGTTGGGTTGGAAGTTTTTTTACTACTATTGATGCTGAAAATAATAATTACAACCACAATAACTGCTATGGCTAAAACTATAGCCAAGACATTTTTTTTAAGAATGCTAATGATTTTGGTGTTAAATTTTTGTAAATCCATAAGGTTTATTTTAATAATTAAGCTAAATTTGGCTGGTTTTATTATAACAAATTATAAAGCATAAGGGTATTTTTATTTTGACTTTTTCCCTTAATTTCGCTAAAATATTTAATATGATTTAGAAATAAGCACTAAGAATTAAGTATTAAGTTTTAGAAAATATGGCAGATAAAAAGAGTCAATTTGCACAAAAAGAAGAAGAATTAATCAAGTTTTGGGAAAAAGAAAAAATTTTTGAGAAATCTATTAAACAGCGCGAATCAGCGCCTATTTTTTCATTTTATGACGGGCCGCCTTTTGCTTCTGGTTCGCCTCATTATGGCCATATTCTAGCTTCAGCTTTAAAAGATACTGTTACTCGCTACTGGACAATGCGCGGCTATAAAGTTGAACGTACAGTGGGCTGGGATTGTCATGGTTTGCCAGTTGAAAATTTAATTGAGAAAGAAAAGAAGATAAAATCAAAAAGAGAAATTCTTGAATTGGCCAGGACTGAATATGATTCTATTAAAATTTTTAATGAAGCTTGCGCTGCTTCTGTTTTTCGCTGCGTTGATGAATGGAAGGAGACTTTTAAGAGAATTGGACGTTGGGCTAATTATGAAAACCAGTATGCGACCATGGATAATGAATATATTGAAACAGTCTGGTGGGCTTTTAAAGAATTATTTGCTAGGGGTTTAATTTACAAAGGTTATCGCGTTTCGCCTTATTGTCCGCGTTGCGGCACGCCACTTTCTAATTTTGAAGTTAATCTTGGTTATGCTAAAGCCAGCGACCCCTCTATTTATGTAAAAGTAAAAATAAAAGATGAAGCTGATACTTATTTTTTGGTCTGGACTACTACGCCTTGGACCTTGCCGGCTAATGTTGCTTTGGCAGTCGGTAAAGACATTGATTATGTGAAAATTAAAGTTGATAATCAATTTTTAATTTTAGCCAAAGCGCGTTTAGATGTTATAGAAAAATATTTCAAAAATTATGATATTGTTGAAGTTTATAAAGGCAGTGAATTAGTCGGCTGGGAATATGAGCCAATATTTAATTATTATGTTGATAAGATTGATAAAAAAGCTTGGTATGTGATCAGCGCTGATTTTGTTTCAGTTGAAGATGGTACTGGTATCGTGCATATTGCGCCAGCTTTTGGCGAAGATGACATGAAAGTCGGAGAGGAAAATAATTTGCCCATTATTATGTCAGTTGATTTAGAAGGCAAGTTTAAGCCAGAAGTTAAAGATTGGGCAGGCCAGTTTGTCAAAAAAGCTGACGATGGTATTATTGAATATTTAAAAAACAATAATATTTTAATTTCAGGCGTGGAAGAAAAAATAGAGCATGATTATCCGTTTTGCTGGCGTTGTGACAGTCCTTTGATCTATTATGCTCTTGATGCTTGGTATGTAGCAGTCACAGCTATTCAAGATAAATTAATTAGAAATAATTCGGCAGTTAAATTAAAAGATCCTAATGGCAATAAGCATGAAGGCATTCGCTGGGTGCCAGGTCATTTAAAAACAGGCCGTTTTGGGAATTGGCTGGAAGGCGTTAAGGATTGGAATATTTCCAGAAACAGATTTTGGGGCGCTCCCTTACCCGTGTGGACATGTGAAAAATGCGGAGAGGTTAAAGTTATAGGCAGCCGAGCAGAATTAGAAAACGAAGCAATAAAAGATTTGCATCGGCCTTATATTGATGAGATTAAATTTAAATGTAATTGCGGCGGCGAAATGAACAGAGTTGAAGAGGTTTTTGACTGCTGGTTTGAATCAGGCTCAATGCCTTATGCCCAATATCATTACCCATTTGAGAATAAGGCTAAATTTGAATCTGGCTTTCCCGCTGATTTTATTGCTGAAGGGCTTGATCAGACTCGCGGCTGGTTTTATACTTTGCATGTCTTGGGCACAGCTTTATTTGATGAGCCAGCTTTTAAAAATGTAGTGGTTAATGGTTTGATTTTAGCTGAAGATGGGAAAAAACTTTCTAAAAGATTAAAAAATTATACTGAACCCACTATTTTGTTTGATAAACTGGGCGTTGATGCGGTACGTTATTTTTTGTTAACTTCTACGCCGATTGGCGAGGATTATCGTTTTTCTGACCGTTTAGTTGAAGAAACTTTGCGCAAAACAGTCATGCTCTTAAATAATATTTATAGTTTTTATGCTCTTTATGAAAATACAGCTAAATTTGATAAGAAGTTTAAAGCCAAAGATTTAGTTAATATTTTAGATCGCTGGATCGTGGCCAAATTGAATTTATTAATCAAAGAAACAACCAAACAAATGGATGATTTTGACTTGACTAGAGCCAGTCGGCCAATTGCTGAATTTATTAATGAACTTTCTACGTGGTATTTAAGGAGAAGCCGGGAACGTTTTAAAGGCGATAACTTGAAAGATAAACAGCAAGCTTTGGCTGCTATGCATTATGTTTTATTAAATTTATGTAAAGTTTGTGCGCCTTTTATGCCTTTTGTCAGTGATGAAATTTATCAGAAATTAAAAGGAGTAAAAGAAAGCGTACATTTGGAAGACTGGCCAGAGCCAGCAGTTGAATTGATTGACCTGCAGTTGCTGGAACAAATGGATGTAGTTAGAAAAATCATTGAACAATCTTTAGCTTTGAGAGCAGAAGCTGGCATAAAAATCAGGCAGCCTTTAGCTAAATTATATATAACTAAAAAATCTTTGCCAGAAGATTTGTATTTTTTGATAAAAGATGAGGTGAATGTTAAGGAAATTGCAGTTGCTGATGAATTTCCTAAAGGTGATAATTTTAAAATAGGCACAGATGAAAATTATAAAGTTTGTTTAGATATAACCATAGATGAAAATTTGAAATTAGAAGGTAATGCCAGGGAACTGATCAGACAGATTAATGCCAAGCGTAAAGAAATGGGTCTATCTATCGGTGATATGGTGGAAGTAGTTTATAAAACTAAATCTGATGAGATGAAAGTAACTATGGCTAAGTTCAGTGCGGAATTAAAAGTTGCAACATTAACGAAGAAATTAAGTGAAGGTAATGCTCGGGAGGAATTGAGTATTAATGGTGAAAAGATTTTTATAAGTATTAAAAAATAAAATCACGCCTTTGGTAAAAGGCGTGATAAAAAGATTCCTTAAGCGATGCCTTTGATTGAGGCAACGTTATCATCGGACAGAAAGTCCATAATCATTTCTTTAATGCGCGGCGTAACCTGGCTATGAGTCTGGATTTCTTGAGGCGAAAGCCAGAGAGCTTTATAACCAGGGGTCCTTTGCCAGCATGTTTTTTGGGGTGGCAAGGCCGGACTCAAATCGTAAATTATAATTTTTTTCCCGCTTTTCAGGAGTCGTGAACCTCTGATGCCTGTTGTTTTGACCCACAGACCCGTTTTTTTATAAACGTATCTTGTCAATTTTTCTTTTCTTTGCTGTGAGTTGCATTTGGACAAACCGCCTGGCAAGTAGATTTTCCCTTGAGGCGTTTTAACTAGTAAAATTTTATCTGTTGCCTGGTCAAAGAAAAAACCTAAGACGATGCATTTTTTCTTTCCTGTTGAATTTTGAGAATTTTTAGGAACTACATCTCCTCTTGTTGTTTTCTTAGCCATTTTTTAACCTCCTTGGAACTTACCCCTATTTTAGAGAAATAATAATTATTTGTCAAATATCTAAATAATATGGAATTATTAGCGCCTGTTGGCAATTTTAATAAATTAAAATATGCTTTAGAATTCGGGGCAGATGCAGTTTATTTGGGTCTGCCCGATTTTAGTTTGCGCGCCCGAGTCAATGATTTTACGCCTATCAGACTTAAACAAGCAATTAAATACGCGCATTTGCGTGGCAAAAAAGTTTATGTCACGGTTAATATTTATGCTCATAATCGCCATTTGGTAAAAGTAGAAAAGGTTTTAAAATTTTTAAATCAAATTAGGCCTGATGCCGTAATCATTTCTGATCCTGGTATTTTAAGTTTAGCTAAAAAATATTTAAAAAATATTGATTTGCATCTTTCCACACAAGCTAATTGTACTAATTGGCAGTCAGCTAAATTTTGGCAAAGCCAAGGAATTAAAAGGATAATTTTAGCCCGAGAATTAAGTTTAAAAGAAATCGCGGAAATACATAAGAAAGTGCCACAACTAGAATTAGAATGCTTTATTCATGGTGCTATGTGCATGGCTTATTCTGGCCGCTGTCTTTTATCCTCATATTTTATGAAGCGCAGTGCTAATTTAGGCGATTGCGCTCACCCTTGCCGCTGGGCCTATCGTGTTTTTCTAGAAGAGATAACTCGGCCTGGACAATTGATACCAATTGAAGAAAATAAATTAGGCACTTATATTTTAAGTTCTAAGGATCTTTGCATGATAAAATATTTAGCTGAAATGGAAAAGGCCGGAGTCAAGCATTTTAAAATCGAAGGTCGGACAAAAAGCATTTCTTATTTGGCTAATGTGGTGAGGATTTATCGTCAGGCAATTGATTGTTACAAATCTACAAATTTAACTACAAATTTACGAAAAAATAAAACAACTCAATTGTTTAAGGAACTGCACAAAATTTCTAATA
>Ga0315542_1002074_pt1 | contig 12343 bp, 8 predicted proteins | sample SalMarSW160120MG_FD_202541 | JGI IMG/M metagenome (GOLD analysis project Ga0315542, IMG submission 202541) | Salt marsh sediment microbial communities from the Plum Island Ecosystem LTER, Massachusetts, United States - Salt Marsh Sediment SW1601-20 ... | reverse complement strand
GGAAAAGACTCTCGCCGATGAAATAATACGCATTGGGAATAAAGGGAGAGGTTTTGTAGGTATCGATAAAATCCTTTAACAGCTTGATTGCGCTTTCAAAATCACTCTGGTAGTAAAACAGTTTCCCTTTCAGGTAGAACGCCTCGGAATAATAGGCACTGTTGGGATAGTTATTCAGGAAATATTCCAGGTTCTTTTCCGCGTTGGGGAATTTGCCCAACGCCATGTAGGATTTGGCCAGCATAAAATAGGCAAACCCGTGGTAGGCTTTATACCGGTCGTTTTGCGTTACATCACGAAAACGCAGCGCGGCCAGCTCAAACTGGCTGTTTTTAAAGTACTCGATACCCTGGTTTAAAATTATTTTAACCTGATCATCATCCGCGTGCAGGACCATGATGAGTAAAAAAAGGCCCAGAACCATATAAAGCATAAAAAATATCTTTTTCATCACAACTTAACGCCTCATATTTTTTTTCGACCTAAATAAATGCAAACTATATCGTTATTTTCCGCCTCTGATAAAAGCCACCTCTGCTGCGGGATCGGCCGCCGAAAAAAAAGAAGAGCCCATTACCAGTACTTCGCCGCCCGCGGCAAGCACCCGCTTGTAGGTGGTGCGGTTAACACCGCCGTCCACCTCTATATAAAAATTATACCCCATTTTTTGCTTAATGTCCTTTAACTGGGTCACTTTTTTCAGGCATTCGTCGATCATCTCCTGGCCGCTGAAACCCGGGTTTACCGTCATTACCAGAACGCCGTCCACCATGTGGAGGATCTCCGCGAGCAGGCTTACGGGAGTGGAGGGCACAATGGTAATACCCGCCGCCACATTGTTTTCCTTAAGAAATCCCAGCAGGCGGTGGATATGGACGGCCGCTTCCAGGTGGATGGTGATATGGTCTGCCCCGGCCTTGACAAAATCCTTGACATGACGCTCCGGATGGGTAATCATCAGGTGTACATCAAACGGCAGCTTGGAAAGCGGCCGCAGGTCCTGCAGCATTTTACAGCCGAAGGAAATCTCCGGCACAAAACTGCCGTCCATGACATCGAAATGTATCCAGTCACCCCCGCTTTGCTCGATTGTTTGCACCGCGCCGCGCATATCACCGAAGTTCGCGGCCAAAAGCGAAGGTGCGATGAGAAAAGGTTTCTGCCGCATAACAGATGTTCTCCCCTTTTAAATATACTGCTGATACTCTACGGATTATCACTCTTTTTCGCAAGAACTTTTACTTTTTTTAAGTGAATTTTAAAATTGAAGCAAGCGGTTTTGCGCTTGTGTGTCAATTATACACAGATTTATTCCCCGGAGAAAATATGCAAAATGGGAATAGCCGTAATTGACTAAAAAGATCAGGCTGGTATAATGAAAACCAAACAACTTTACTTATAAACTGATAAGATCCGTGGCACAAAAAACAGAAGTAAACCGAATAGTAAAGACAGCATACAGCGCTCTTAAACGGGGGGGATTCGAGGAAAGCATCGATCTGCTGCACCGGGCGGGAGAGCTGGACAGTGAAAGACCCGAAATTACGGAAGCGCTGCAGTGTGCGTATTTCTGGAAGGAAAGAAAGGAAAACTCCCTGAGAATGGACCACTATCTGCAAAGTGAATACCTCATGGATGAATGGAACCATTTTTTACGGCAGGTTTCGCCCCTGACAAACCTGGCACCCAGCTGCTTCTATAATATCAAGCACTTTGTCTACAGCCTGGCGCTGGAAAACTACCTGCTCCTGGCCGATTCAAAGGAGCTGTTTGATTTCGAAAGCGTTTCGCGGATCGGCAGGCTGCACAAGGGACTGGGGAACTACGAAAACGCCATCGAGATCCTGGAACACGCCAACCAGATCAAAAGAAATGACCCGCAGGTGCTGGCGGACCTGGCCGACTGCTATGCCCAGATTGATGAGGTCAAACCGGCCAAACTTTTTTTCAGGGAGGCATTTTTTATCGATCCGCCGGCAATAGACCTTTCCGGGCTTGAGTCGCCGTTTATCCATGCCCTGGTGGAAAAAATCCTGGGAAGCGGGAAACATGAGCGGGAGGTAAACCTGTGGATCCCGGTTTACGGCACCATCTACGGTATTTTCAATATTAAACGTGAATTAAAACCGATTGAAATCGGTAAACTGAATCAGGCGATCGCCGGACTTGAGGGGAGATTACAGGAAAAAAAAGAGGAGGCCGCCACTCTGATCCCCCTGCTTTTAAACAAATACTTTTGGCTTATGGACCATTATGTCGGCATAAAGGCACCGCAGGCGGACATTGACGCCCTGCTTTTAAAAATAAAAGGTGCAGACGAAAATACTTATTTTCAATATATTAAATGAATCAAGCAACGAAAGAGGAAATCATGGCAGAAGATATTCTAAAAACAATCAACGAACTCTTAAACGAAGAAAAATGGACAAGAGCGACCCTCAACAGCTATAGTATCAATAATTTTAAGGAGTTGGATGAAATAATCCGCAAGACAACCGAGGAAGGACTGCGTGAGGAGGTAAAAGAACTCTGCGATGAGCATCTGCAGCACACCAAGAACAGTATTATCGCCCTGTATATTTCCGGGGTGTTCGCCCTCAGCAAACACCTGGTGGACGACTCTCACCTTGTGGTGCTGATCAACATCTTTGCCGACAACCACAAATGGAGCATCGTCGAGTATTTATGCAAGCGCATTCTTGATTTCGGAGAGAATAAGTTTGCCCTGCGCACCCTGGCCGACTCTTATATCAACAAGAATGAGGACGATAAGAAATTCAAAATATGGGAACGCCTCATCAAAATCGATTACGAAGAAACCGAAATCGTACGGCAGCTGGCCGAAAAAAAGGAAGCGGACGAAGATATCGAAGGCGCCATAGAATATTATAAAAAAGCGCTGCATCGCTATATCAATAAAAAAATGTATTCCAACGTAAAGGATATATGGGCCAAACTGATTGAGTATGTTCATGATGATCTGGATTTCTTCTTTAATATAGAAAAAAAGATCGTAAAAAACTTAAGCAGGGAGCGGGCCGCTTCTCTGCTTGAGCTGCTTTATCCGATCTACATTGAGTCACAGGACTGGGAAGGTGCAATTGAGATTGCCAAGAGTATCTTAAGCTACAATCCCAAGGACTTTAATACCCGCAAAGAACTCATCCGCTGTTTCCGGGAAAAATACAAAGACCACAGCCACCTGGAGGATTACATAAAAATCTCCAACCTGAGTCAGAGCTGGCGTAACGTCCATGAGGCGATCGCGGATTTTGAAAAGCATATCTCATTTGATGAGAACAACTATGTATACCACCGCAGCTGGGGGATCGGGAAGATTTCAAGCATAAAGGATGACATGTTTATCATCGATTTTCCCAATAAGAAAAACCATAAGATGTCTCTGAAGATGGCGGTCAGTGCCCTGAAAACCCTGGAAAAGGATCATATCTGGGTGTTAAAAACCACTATGGACAAAAAAGAGTTGGCCGCTAAAATAGAAAGCGATCCCGTATGGGCCTTGAAAATAATCATTAAGAGCTATGACAATATTGCCAATATGAAGCAGATCAAAGCGGAGCTTGTGCCGGATTTGTTTTCCGCCGGCAAGTGGTCCAAATGGAGCACGGAAGCCCGGAAAATTCTTAAAACCAATCCTATTTTTGGAAACTACCCGGATAAACTGGACCACTTCATGGTCCGGGACAAACCCATCTCTTTTGAGGAAAAGGCCTTCAATAAATTCAAGGCCGAAAAGAATTTCTTCAACCGGGTAAAAACAATCGAGGATTTTCTGAACCACTCCGACCCGGATTCGGAATATTTCAACGAGATGTTCTCATATTTTGTAGGGTTCGCCAAAAGCTATTCCAATGTCTCGGAGTACGTGATCGCCAGTTTCCTGCTTGTGCAGAAGATTATCGCGGTGTATCCTTTCCTTAATCCTGACCTTCAGTATGATTTTAAAGAGCTGTTGGATAAAACCGAAGATAAGGCGGGCATTTTCAGTAAGATCGACGATAACGAACTGAAAAAAGAGTTCCTGATCCAGAGTAAACAACATCTGGAAAACTGGGAAGACTACTATATCGACCTGCTGCGTTTTTATCTCAATAAATTTATCATCGATGAACTGGTGGCCAACAACAGGATAGGAAAAATCCAGGAATTGTTCGGAAACCTGCTCAATCATTACCGCGACATGCGGGAACCGTTTATCTGGCTTGTGCGGACCATTATTGACGAGCCCTGGTATGCCAAACTGGGCGTAGAGAATGAAAAAATCCTCATCTGCATGGTCCACCTGCTCGATATCACCTACAGGGAAATCAAGAACCGGCGGGACGTCAGTCTGAACCGCAAGCTGAACAAACAGATCCAACATTTTCTTTTTGACGAGAAACGGCTGCTTGACCACCTGATGAACTCCGACGAAGACTCCATCACCAGGCTTTTTACCCTGGTGGAAGACATAAAAGACCTTGATCCTGCGCTGAAAATCCAGCTGAAACAGAAGATCAAGTCCAAATTCCCCGAATTTCACTTCCTGGGAGAACACGAAAAGGAAAAGGTACGCGGCAGGCTGATGGTAACAAGGAAAGGATTCGAAGAAAAGCAAAAAACTCTGAAGCATATCATCGAAGTTGAAATTCCGGAGAACTCCAAAGAAATCGGGGTGGCCATGAAAAAGGGCGACTTACGGGAAAACGCCGAATACAAGGCCGCGTTGGAAAAGCAGGAACTCCTTAAAACCAGCACCTCCAAACTCCAGGAAGAGATATTGAACGCCGAGATTTATAATGAAAACGACGAAAATATCGATAAGGTTTCCTTCGGCACGATGGTAAGTCTGGAGAATCTGCAGACCGCGGAAGAAGAAGAATATACCATTTTCGGGCCCTGGGAGTCCGAACCCGCTAAAAATATTATTTCCTACCTCTCCCCCCTGGGAAGCAACCTTTACAACCATAAAGTGGGAGAAGAGTTGAAATTTAAGATAAATGAACAGGAGTTTCATTATCGAATAAATAATATAAAAAAGGCGAGGTTATGAAAAAATTATGTCTGATTGTTTGTTTACTGGTTAACATCTGCTTTCTGTGGGCGGAAAGCATTGACGTGGTGGTCATGGTAGACACCTCATGGAGTCTGTGGCAACCCTTTGATGATATTGAAAATTACCTGATTAACTCCATGCTGGATCAAATCCTGCATAAGGGCGATTCCTTCAGCCTGCTCCAGTTCTCCGCTAAAACCAAGGTTGAAATCCGGGAGCGGATTGTAAACGGAGACAGCAAAACCTACATTAAAAACAAGGTACTGCAGTTGAAGGCCCCCTTGTTGGTCGGCAAATATACCGACCTTCTGGGCGCGATCAATTTCCTGTATAACTATGTCGATTCACTGCCGCAAAAAGATCAGAAACTTATTATTCTTGTTACCGACGGTATCCACGATCCGCCGCCGGGCAGCCGGAACGATAAAGATTACCAGGTGTTGATGAAAGAGTTTATGGAAAAGGCCCGCCTGATAAAAAACAAGGGCTGGGACGTCCATATTCTGCAGATACCGGAGATCGATGAAAAAACAGGAAAGGTAAAAGAAGGCGCTCCCGATAAGCGGGCCGATTTTTTAAAGGAAATGGCCCGTGAACTGGATATCACCATAAAAAAATATTCCCCGGAGGAAAAAGAAAAGCTTTTAGCCCAAACAACCGGTCTTGCCCAGGTAATCTTCCCGTCCGATTTGGGAACAAAGGGCAGGCGTTTTACCGTGCCGTTTATCATAAAAAACAATGGGACACAAAGTATAACGGTCACCCTTACGGGGGTCCGCTCGGGGGATACAAACCTGCTGGACACACCCAAAGTCACGGCTGAGGTTCCGCCGCAGGCCGAGATTACCCTGAACGCGCCGCTTGTACTGGCGGAGGAACTTACACCCGGGGCGCAGCGCCTGCCGGTGACCCTGGTTTTTGACGGAGACAAGAGGATTATCGGAAGCAAGGGAGAGCTGGTCTTTACCTATGTACCGGGGCAGGCCGCGGATATCACCGGCTTTTTTCTCTCCTATATCCTTCCCGGACTGGGAATTCTTCTGGGGCTGGCGGTGATCATCCTGCTGATTGTATTTATCCGCAGGCGGCCGTATGAACGAAAGTTTGTCAAAGTGGTGGACCAGGCCGGGGCATACACTCCCGACTCGACTTCCGCTCCTTCCGGGCAGAGAGTTGAAACCGCCGCCGCAACAACGGTTGTCTCCGCAACACCCAAAGCAGAAACAGCACATCAGCAAAAGTTAAAAGCGGATTACAGCCATGTTTCCTTCCCCATCGAAATGGTCGTGGAACTGCAGAAACGCCACATCGGGTTCAGAAATATTCATACCCTCCATAAAAACAAACCGGTAAGCGTGGGGGGCGGTCACTCGGCATTCCTGATTTTCCTGGTACCCATACCCCATCATATCGCGGAAATCCATTTTGACGGCAGCCGTTTTATATTTACCCCGTTGAAACTCCGGTTCTTCCCCTGGTTGAAGCGCCCGCTGAAAGACTGTTTGGGTAAAGAAATTTCGCTTGTCTCGGAAAAAGGTTATGAGTTCACCTTAAGTTTTTACCGGTATATTTCACCACTGGAACAGTTAAACGCCCTGCTGCGTTCCATCAGGGAGAATCAGACAGGAGAATAATAAGTTAAAACTGGCCTAACGCCGAGTCAGCTTCTTTTTTAACCGAAGAATTGGGATCTTTCTCGGAAAGATCCTCGATTCTTCCCTTAAGATCATACAGCTTGTTGTGCACCACCCCGCGAATACCGTAAATACGCAGCACCGAATAGGAGCTTTCCATAAAAACAATAAAAATGGGCCGGAGGCCTCCCGATTCGGCGGTACCCAGGGTACGCCCGATGAAATCCAGCACCCGGTGATTGTTGCGCCGGTCCGCGCTGATGATTACCTTTTTGATTGAAGCTATGGTTGCGGGTGAAAGATCATGTTTGATCAGCGTGTCAAGCGCGGCCTGGCGGATTTCGTTTATTTGTCCCTCATCCTCAAACAACTGCCGCAGGATATGAAAGGCTTCGCCGGTACCGATGGCACCGAGGGTACGCACGGCCTCCCTGCGGACCACGTTTTCCGGGTCATTGTAGGCTTTATATTTCAGAATCGGGACCGCCTTGGCCGCATCCGGCCGGGCCAGGGCCTTGGCCGAAGCAATCCTCACCTTCCAAAAATTATCCTTTAATCCCTGAATAAGGATATCAATAACATCAGAAAGGTTAAAATGCGCCATGGCACCGGCGGCATAGGCCTTGAGCAGGGGATCAGCCTGGGCAAAGACCTTTTTTATCACCGGAACGGCGCGGGCATCCCCAATCTTCCCCAGGGCCTCACACGCGTACATGCGCCAGATCTTGTCCGCCCCGGTATTTTCCACAATTTTTAACAGGGCGTCCACCGATTTATCCGACCCGACATCTCCCAGGGCCGTGATAATCTGTGACTTTCTTGATTCGGGAAACTCTTTATCCGCGAGTTTGGCAAGCAGGATGTCCTCGCTGGCCCGGTCTCCGATCTGCCCCAGAGTCATAATGGCCTGCTGGGCAATCGAATCATTATCATTGGTAATAAGTGAGAGAACCGTGGGATTGGCCTTTCTGGATTTGATCGCGCCCAGGTACACAAGCAGCGCTCTGACCAGGTCAGGATCCTCATTCTCATGGTTCTTCAGCAGGGTACAGGCAATATCCTCGGCGGGCGTATATTTCTGCCCCGTAAAAAAATCAAGGATCCCCTTACGGACATCGGTACTGACGGATTTTGCCAAAACATCCTGCAGCTCCTTGTCGAGGCCGTTTTCTTTGAGGGCTTTCAGGCGCTGCAGTACCTCGATTATCTCCTGGTCTATGCCGTACTTCAGGGTTTGCCGCCATTTGTCCAGGAAACCCTGCTTGTCCTGTGCCGTAACAATCGTCAACGGCAGGCACAACAGCATCAGCAGGATTAAAAGCATAAAAGCAGGTTTAGTTCGCATGTCCCTCCTCCTTGCCTCTTTTAAAGATTCTCCCTATAAGATCGTAAAAAATATCCACTTTCAATAATACGTACATCAACGCCGTTACTCCCATGGCCAGGACACATATAAAAAATACTACAAAAATTACATAAATAAAAGCAAGCTGGGGAAAATGAATCATACCCCTTACCAGATAAAGATAGCAGAAAATAACCGCCAGCAGGGGCACCATGGCAATCACGGTTTTTTTGCCGGTGACAAGTATTTTCTTTCCGTCCAGGCGACCCAGCCGGCGCCTGGCAAGATACAGCAGAATACCCACCCCCACCGTAAAGGCAATACTGTTGGCCACCGCAAGGCCCGTGACACGGAGCGGTGTATTCATCAGCAGTAAAGAAAAAACGATGTCCGTTACCATGATAACAACCGCCACAATCGCCGGAGAGCGGAAATCCTTGCAGGAATAAAAAAAGCGCTGAAACAGGTAAAGCGCGCCGGTGGAATAAAGCCCCAGTGAGTAACCGCCTAACACCAGGGCCGTGCGCTGCGTGTCGGCCGCACGAAATTTACCATACTGCAGCAGCATACGGATAATATCATTCCCCATGAAAATAAGCAGCAGGGCGGAAGGGATCAGAAGAATCATGATAAAACGCATGCCGTAGCTGATGGACTCCCTTAGACCCCGGATATCGTTTGCCGCCGCCTGCCGCGACATGTGAGGGAACAGCACGGTGACAATGGAGTTGGAAAAAATACCCAGCGGAAGCTGCACAAACACCACGGCGTTGGTCAACGCGGTAACGCTGCCGTCTTCCAGGTAACTGGCCAGGTATATGGCGATAACCTGGTTGACCGCGAAAATAGTGGAGGAAAACAGCGCGGGACCCCATTTATGCAGAATCTGCCTGAAATCAGGATTATTCAGCCTGAAATCAGGACGCAGGTCATACCCCTTTTTCAAAAATACCGGCAGCTGGAATATAACCTGGGCAATCCCGCCCGCGATAATACCCGCTGCCAGGGAGAAAATCCCCAGTGAGTTATAGAGTAAAAGAATCGAGCCGATGACACAGATTGAAAAAAGAATGGGGGTGATCGCCGGAATAATAAATGAGTTTTTGGCGTTAAGCGCCCCCATAATCACCGCACTGATACTGATAAAAAATATGTAACTGAATACCCACCGAAAAAGATCGACCGCCATCCGCATTTTCGCGGGATCGTCAAAATGCAGCAGCAGGTGTACCAGCGGCCCCGCAAAAACCACCGCCAGGGCAACCAGGGGAACCAGGATGACAAGCAGAAAGGAAATCAGGTTCCGGGTGATTTTCCGCGGCCGTATTCCGGACGGGTCATCAACTACCGCACCTGAGAGTGTGGGAATAAATGCCGATGAAAGCGCGCCTTCGGCAAAAAGTTTTCTTAAGTTATTGGGGAGGTTAAACACCCCGTTGATAACGTCGGCCGCGCCCTTGCCGCCGAACACCAATGAGACCACAAAAATACGCAAAAATCCCAAAATCCTTGAGATGAATGTGCAGATCATGACCCCGACGGTGGTGACTGAGTTTCTGCGGGCTGATTTTTCGGTTTTGATTCGGCTACCCCTCAACCGTGAACTTCAGGGTAAGCAGGTCCTCTCCCTTTTTATTTTTCAGGATGATTGTCCAGTTACCCTTTCCGGGGGTGAACCACAGCATGGAGTACTGATAGGTGTCCCCGCTGCGAATGTTCTTGCTGAAAAAAAGCTCGTCCCCTCTTTGTGCCTGGACGGTCAAAAGCTCGGGTTCCTTGCTGCTGTTCACAATATAGATATATAGGGGAATGCCCGGTGTTATGGGGGCAAGCAGCTTGGCGGTGCGGGGACTATCCGGCACCTTTAGTTTGAGTACCGGAGCCCCGTAATCCAGCAGGCGTTTTGCGCCCAAATAACGGGTTTTATAGTATTTCTCCTCCAAAGAAGAGGTGATTACCCCGGTTTTGGGGCCCTGGGAAGCCGCGTGAATGAATTTATGATCGCCGATATAAATTCCCACATGCGAAATCCCCCCGACAGTATTAAAAAATACCAGGTCTCCCGGCACGGGCGTGCCCTTTACCTCCCGGCCCGCCTTGTATAACCCGGTAACCGAACGCGCCGGAGCGGTTCCCAACACATCCTTGTACACGGCGTAGATAAGGCCGGAACAATCCGTGCCCTTCTTACTCTCATCCCCATAACGATAGGGAGTGCCGAGGTAATCATATGCTTTTTGTACGATATATTCCTGCAGGTAGATACTCTGTACATACGCGGAATCCTTACTTTGGGCGTTCAGCGTAAAAACCACCGCACAAAGAAATATACATATGGTAATTCGTAGATTAAACACCTTCATTTCCCTCCTCGAATCAGATAGATTGCTGTTTGCACACCCCTCTTCTTACTATTCGGTATTTTTTTATATCCTGTACACTTAAAAAAGGTATCACATTTTACGAGATTTCCCGGTATCGTTCCAAGAAATCTCGTTTAAACTCCAAAAACGCATTCTTATTGATGGCCGTATGGGCCGATTCTATCAGCTCACTGATAAAGAAGAGATTATGACGGGTGGCCAACATCGGGGCCAGTATCTCCTTACATTTGAACAGATGCCGCAGGTAGGCACGGGAGTGATTTTTGCAGGTGGAACAGGCACATTCGGAGTCCACGGGGGACAGATCGGCTTTATAGCGTTCATTGCGGATATTGATCGGTCCCTGACGCGTAAACAGCAGGGCATTGCGCGCGGTCCGGGTGGGAAACACGCAATCAAAAAGATCTATGCCCTCCCCTATGGCCTGGAGGATGTATTCCGGTGTGCCGATACCCATCAGGTAACGGGGCTTTTCTTTGGGCAGCAGCGCGGCACAGAAGGCCAGGTATTCGTTGAACAGGCCGGGGGCCTCTCCCACCGAAAGCCCCCCAATGGCATAACCGTCGAAATCCAGCGCACAGAGCTCCTCCGCGCTTCTCTTACGCAGATGCTTGAAAAAATTACCCTGAACAATACCGAACAGACTGCCGTAATGATGTTCCGCCGCCTGGGCCATGCGCTGTTTACTGCGTACGGCCCAAGCGGTGGTGGTAATCAGTGCTTCCAGGGCCCGGTCCTCGGGGATTTCTGTGCCGGTACACACATCCAGGGGCATCAGGATATCACTCCCCAGTTCGGTCTGAATCCGCACGACGTCTTCGGGCGAGAGCCGATGGGCCGAACCGTCGATATGGGAGCGGAAAAATACCCCCTGCTCCTCTATCTTACAAAACGGGGCCAGGGAGAAAAGCTGGAACCCCCCGGAATCGGTGAGAATATTATGCTTCCAGTCCATGAATTTGTGCAGTCCGCCCACGCTGCGGATTATCTCCATCCCGGGACGCAGGTACAGATGGTAGGCGTTGGACAGGATCAAGCGGATGTTCATCTGTGCCAACGAGGAAAGCTCTATCGCCTTGACCGTGGCGTTGGTGCCCACGGGCATAAAGGCCGGGGTGATTACCTCACCGTGAGCCAGCGTAAGCCTGCCCGTACGGGCCTCCGAGGTCGTGTCCGCATGTGATACCGAAAAATGCAACATGGATGCTATCCTCTATTTATGTTCTGGCACGCCTGAACAGCATCGCGCCGAGCAGCAGAAACACGACAAAGGGAATAAAGGCGCCGGCGAACGGCGGCAGAAACCCGTTCTGCGCCAGAGCGTTACTTACCATCTGAAATACAAAAAATAATACCGAGGCAATAAGTGAGGAGAGCAGACTCATCAGCAGGATATTTTTTTTAAACGCCCCCCCCAGGGAGCTTGCCAGCACCACCACCACAAGGGTACGCAGCGCATATGAGAATTTGTTGTAAAAATCCGTCAGCGCCTTTACGTACGGCAGGCCCGCCTTTTTCAGATCATCGATCCATTTGGCCGCGGTTATCATGTCCATCTCCGCTATCTCCGCGCCCGACTCGCGAAAGGTCCGCGGTTCCTGCTGCATATCCTCGGCATCATACTGGGGTTGGTCCTTTTCCACTATCAGGTCCCCGCCTTTATTCCATGAATAGACCTGGCAGTTGTACAACACCCAGTTATGGCCGTTCCATTCCGCCTTGGTCGCCTTGATACTCATTTCAAATTTTCTGTTGTCGTCCTTGCGGATAAGGAGGATTCCCTTCATGGTCTGCCGGGCGTCATCGTAAAAATCCACTTTGAATACGGTATGCGTCTCCTCGTTTCTGAAACTGAAATTGGAACGGTTATAGGTCGCGGTCTGGCGTTTCAACAGCACCTCTTCCAACTGGCGCTTTGCCTGGA
>Ga0315542_1002072_pt1 | contig 12344 bp, 10 predicted proteins | sample SalMarSW160120MG_FD_202541 | JGI IMG/M metagenome (GOLD analysis project Ga0315542, IMG submission 202541) | Salt marsh sediment microbial communities from the Plum Island Ecosystem LTER, Massachusetts, United States - Salt Marsh Sediment SW1601-20 ... | reverse complement strand
TGGATTTTGCTGGGAAGGTGGCCATTGTCACGGGAGGAGGCAGTGGTATTGGACGTGCAACGGTGCTGAAACTATCGGGGTTGGGAGCGAGGATAGCGATTGTGGATATTGATGAGGATGCTGGGAACAAGGTAGCTGGTGAAATCAGGGAAAGGGGTGGAGAAGTCCTGGTGGTGAAGACCGATATCTCTGATTACGAGCAGGTTCGGGCGATGGCAAAGGAGGTGAACGGTCATTTTGGGAGGATAGATGTTCTGATAAATAATGCGGCTTGGGACAAGATTCAGCCGTTCATGGATACGACGCCGGAACTTTGGTACCGGCTCATTGACATCAATCTGAAGGGACCTATTCATGTGACGAGGGCTGTACTGGAGTACATGATCGAGCAGGAGACAGGCGGGGCGATAGTGAATGTGGTATCTGATGCTGCGAAGGTTGGGAGCACAGGAGAAACGGTGTATTCAGCGGCAAAGGGCGGGGTGTATTCGTTTACGAAGTCAGTTGCGAGGGAGATGGCGAGGTATAAGATTCGTGTGAACAGCACGTGTCCTGGTCCCACGGATACGCCGTTGCTGGATGATGTGAAGAAGACCATGCCGAAGGTTGTTGCGGCGATAGAGAAATCGGTACCTCTGAGGAAGATAGCGACCCCGGAGGAGCAAGCCAACGCCGTTGTATGGCTTGCATCCGATGAAGCCAGCTACATCACGGGACAGGCTCTGAGTGTGAACGGCGGATTAAATATGTGCTAATTCGTCAGGACCTGTTTAACTGCTGGTGAAAAAAGAGAGATGCCTCCTATGAAAAAGTACTTCGACGAAGCCCTGGAAAGAATGTCTACGGACGAAAGACAAAGGTATTACAGGAAAAAAATCCAGGAAATTGTTCGGTATGCGTATGAAAACTCCCCCTTCATAAAAAGGCATCTGGATGCAGCTCATATCAAGCCGGAGGCAATAACTGGTCCTGAGAACCTGCAAAAAATACCCGTTATCAAAAAGGAAGAAGTCAGAGATGCACACAGGCGCTCTCCTCCTTTTGGTGATGTCATCGCGGTTCAACCTGAAGAGCTTCAGCGCATTTATATGTCACCCGGCCCCATTTATGATCCGGAACGCAAGGGTGAGCGCAGACTGAAAGAATCAAAGGCACTTTTTGGCGCGGGATTGCGGCCACATGATAGGGTAGTGGTAACCTTTTCATATCATCTGGTGCCTGCCGGTCTCCTTTTTGACACGGCCTTGAGAGGGTTCGATGCAACGGTGATTCCGGCAGGAGTGGGCAACACAGAGCTTCAAGTGGGACTTATGCGAGATCTGAATGCGACGGGCTATATTGGGACAGCAACATTCCTTTTGAACCTTATTAATAAGGCGGAGGAAATGGGGTGTCCATTTGGAAAAGATATTTTCTTGAAATCCGCCATCCTAACCGGGGAGAAGGTCCCTCCGTCACTGCGAAATACCTTTGAGAAAAGATACGGGATAAAGACAGGGCAGGTTTACGGAACAGCAGAGATAGGGTTGTTTGCGTATGAATGTTCTGAAAACTCGGGGATGCATGTATGTGAAGAGGTCTTTGTTGAGATAGTTGATCCGAAAACGGGTCGTAACGTTGGCCCAGGCGAAGTGGGTGAAATCGTCGTTACATTCTTCGATCAAACCCTGCCATTGCTTCGGTTTGGTACCGGGGATCTTTCATACATGCAGGTGGAGCCATGCAGTTGCGGCCGCACTTCCGGCCGTCTTGGGGAACTAGTTGGAAGAGTAGGAGATTCTTTCAAGGTGAGGGGTATGTTTCTTCATGGGCCTCAGGTAGAAGAAGTCTTGAAAAAGATTACGGGAATCAACAAGGGAGTCCTCATCGTCACGCGTAAAGACCAAAGGGATCAACTCACGGTCAAAGCGGAGCTGGATAATGAGGGTGTTGATAAAGATGAAGTGAGGCAAATGCTGGGGAAAAAATTCAGGGAAGCCTGTCGCCTAAAAATCGATCAGATCGAATTCTGTCCCTCGGGGACAATCGGTAAAGGGGAAAAAGCGTTGGTGGATGAGAGGACCTGGGATCAAAACCCGGTTGAGAGAAAATCCCTAAGAAGCCAGGCATCGCTTGTGCCGCCATTGTGAATCCATACCCAAGACATTTTCGTCATTGGCCCCAAGCCTCTGAAAGAGGCTCTCTGACAAATATACTGTAGCGCATCAGAGCGGATACTTGGTGCAGGTTGCTTTTCTGTTCTTAACCGTACCGCCGAAGCAGGTTACAGCTGCCATGGCGGTCACTTTGGTATTATCCTGAACTGCTCCACCAATTCAAAGGGAAGCAATTTTCCGGGAAGGAGGGAAATATCACCGTAGGGATTTCAGTTAGTGCCCATCCAGAATTAAATCCTGGCATGAGCGGGTTTCCAATACAGAAATGAGATATTTTCAACAGGACAAGGGAAATCAGTCGATTACAAGGAGGCGTGCTCCTGCAGGCCGAATAAGTGATCCCGCAGATTAATACCGACACGCGAAACCGGGGAGACCCGCCCGAAGGATGGGGAGTCCAAGCGAAGCGCGGACAAAAACAGCAATTTATGGATGGAGACTGGGTAACCGTTGGGATTGAGCGTCACGAAAACGGAAGCGAAAGGAACAAATCGAGAGGGGAGGTAGATTGAGCATGCAAAACAGGGCTTTTTTAGGAAAAATTGCAGTATTGGGATTGGCTGTCTTCATGGTGGTGAGCGTTGCCGTGTTCTTTTGTAATTCACCTGCATATGCTGCTCCAAAAAGAACGATTACGATAGGAATTATGTCGTGCATATCAGGTCCTCAATCGGTAATAGGCAATACGTATTTGTACGGAGCGGAACAGGCCGTTCAGTATGTCAACAAAGAACACTTGCTTGGCAAGGACGTTGTGCTGAAGGATATTGTTATCGATGACCAGCTTAATGCAACGGTCGGTCTGAATGCATATCAGAGAGTTAAAGACAAAATTCTTGCCTTTACCGGATACGATACATCGGGCTGTTGTGCACTCAGACCTTTTGTGGAACAGGACAAAAAGCCTTTTGTAGCGTGCACCACAAATCGAACTTTCATCTATCCGCCATCAAAATACGTCTTCGGTGTGGCCACACCTTACGAGGAGCTTCTGGTCGGGTTTTTAAAGGCTGTCAAATCGAAGTGGAATGAAAAACGGGCTCCAAGGCTTGGGCTCATCTCTTTCGATATACCCTCGGGCCGGGTTGCCGTTAATGCAGCGAAAAAATACGGGCCTGATATTGGGTGGGAAATTGGGCCTATATCAATTATTCCTGTTACAAGTGTAGATTTTAGTGAGGCGATTGCCAGAATCAAGGCCAAGAAACCCGATTGGGTATTGCTTTCACTGACAGGTGGGCAGATCAAAGGTGTGTTGACCCAGGCACAGACTGCCGGTGTTAAAGGAATGACAAAGTGGCTTCTGCCTTTATGGGGAGGCTTCACAGAATCGACCACAATGGTCGTGCCGAAAGAACAGCTTGATGGGGTCTACGGGTTTTGCACGATTTCCAACCCCGATGTGCAGGCAGGAGCAAAGAAATGGGCGGAATGGACCAAGGCAAATGGTGGCAAGCCGTCAGATGAATCCGGCAATTCAGGCGCTGTAGGCGTTTTTATCATCACCCGTGCAATCCAGTTGGCCTTGGAAAAAGTAAGCTTCGATGATTTAGACGGCCCGAAACTTTCGGAATACGGATTTCAGCGCATAAAGAATTTCCAGATGTTTGGTGATCTAATGCCGCCGATTACCTATGGACCCAATCTGAGCAGGGGTAGTACCAGGGCTTCCATCCTTCGTATGGTAAATGGTACGGCGCAAGAGGCCATTCCCTGGTTTGAGGTTCCCTCATTGGCTGAATCCAAATAGACGATCAGAACAAAAGCCGGTGATGAGGGGGTAATTTCCCCCTCATCAATGGCATACCTGGGATAGAAGGGCCTATATGCTCACAGTCAATAACATCGAAGTAATCTACAACAGTGTAATCCTAGTCCTCAAAGGTATTTCTTTGCAGGTGCCGGATGGCCAAATTGTAGCCCTGCTCGGCGCAAATGGGGCCGGCAAAAGCACAACGCTGAAAGCCATATCCGGACTGCTGAAGCCGGAGCTGGGAGAAGTCACGAGAGGCAAGATCGTTTATCATGGTGAACGTATTGAGAATGGTGATCCGAGAAGAGCGGTACTGATGGGCATCATACAGGTCGTGGAGGGACGGGACGTCTTTGAGCATCTGACCTCCGAAGACAATCTTATTATCGGCGGCTCTATACAGAAAGACAGATCCCGGCGTGCCCGCGATCTGGAGAAGGTATACGAGTATTTTCCTCGTCTGACACAACTGAAAAAAAGGGTGAGCGGCTATCTTTCCGGTGGAGAACAGCAGATGCTGCTGATCGGGCGTGCACTCATGGCGCACCCGTCGATCATGCTTATGGATGAGCCGTCAATGGGTTTGGCACCCCTGATCGTGAGTGAGATTTTCCGCATAGTCAAACAAATAAATGAGGCGGAAAAGACATCGATTCTTCTTGTGGAGCAGAATGCGAGAGCAGCCCTTTCCATGGCTGACCATGCATATGTCATGGAGAACGGTCATATCGTATTGGACGGCCCGTCAGATCAGATCAGAGAAAATGAGGATATAAAGGAGTTTTATTTAGGATTGAGTCAGGTCGGGAAAAGAAAGAGCTATCGGGAGGTGAAACATTACAAGCGAAGGAAGAGGTGGTTAGGTTAATAATGGGTGAGACGGAAATCGCGCTGGAAACCTGATTGAGGAAGAGTTTTACTTGAGATTGCCGGGATAAAATATGGAAGACGGACAAGAGAAAAACGCAACCATAAAGATGGAACACATAAGCCTCCGTTTTAGAGGGGTAGAGGCACTGAGAGACGTAAGTCTAAGCGTCAAAGAACAGGAAATCCTGGCAGTTATAGGCCCCAATGGTGCTGGAAAGACCTGCATACTGAATTCTATTAATGGGTTTTATCATCCTTATTCCGGCGTCATATCCTATGAAGGCAGAGACATTACAAATCTTCGACCGGACAAGATTGCACGACTGGGCATAGCGCGGACATTTCAAAATATCCAGCTTTTCAACGGCCTGAGCACGGTTGACAATCTGATGGCGGGCAGACATATCAAAATGCGGCAAAACTGGCTGCAAGGCGCCTTCTACTTCGGTCCGGCGGTGGAAGAGGAGGTAAAGAACCGCGCAATCGTCGAGGATATTATCGATTTTCTTGAGTTAGAAGCTATCAGAACGGAAGTCGTGGGGGCGATACCGTACGGGTTGAGGAAACGTGTCGACTTGGGAAGGGCATTGGCCCAAGAACCTAAGGTGCTTTTGATGGATGAGCCCATGGCCGGCATGAATGCTGAGGAAAAAGAGGATATTGCCCGATTTGTTATCGACGTTTTCGAACTGAAGAAAATTCCTGTGGTGTTGGTGGAACATGACATGGGTGTGGTTATGGACATTGCCGATAGAATTGTGGTTCTCAATTTCGGACAACTCATTGCAGAGGGAACACCGGATGAAATCAAGTCAAACCCGCAGGTTATCCAGGCCTACCTGGGCACAGACCGTGAAATCTAGCGTGTAGTCAAGAATAACGAACTTTTTGAGCAACCTCAGGATCAAGAGGATGGGGATGAAACAAAGCAAGTTGGGGACTTTGCCGCAATTGTTGCAATACAATTATGAGAGAGCTCCCAATAAGATCGCGCTACGCTTTAAGGACTTTGGGGTATGGAAGACCTACACGTGGGCGGATTATTACGAAAACGTAAAAGCACTCGCGCTCGGTCTGCTTGCCCTGGGGGCCAAGAAGGGAGATGCAGCAGGCATAATAGGGGAGAATCAGCCGCCTTGGTATTGGGGAGAACTGGCAATGCAGTCCCTGGGGGGGATTTGTGTGGGGATTTTCGTTGATGCCGTTCCGTCAGAGATAAAATATATCCTGGAACACAGTGATGCGTCCTTTGTTATCGCACACGACCAGGAGCAAGTGGACAAAGTCCTGGAAATCCGTGATGAACTGCCGCTCTTAAAAAAAATCATTTACTGGGATCCAAAAGGTCTCTGGTTTTATGATGACCCAATGCTAATGAGCCTTGATCAAGTGGAGGAACTCGGTCGGAACTTTCTGAAATCGCATCCCGGCTTTTTTGAGGAAACAGTAGCCGCGTGCAATGAGGATGACTGCGCGGTGATATGTTACACATCGGGCACAACCGGTTTGCCCAAGGGTGCGATGCTGAGCCATAAGACTCTGATTCAGGTGCGAAAAGCGTGGGCCGAACCGGATCCGTGTTTTGAGGGAGACGACTATCTCTCTTTCCTTTCGCCGGCGTGGGCGACTGAACAATACCTGGGTGTAGCCGGAGGGCTTCTTGCGAGGTTTGTAGTGAGTTTTCCCGAGGCGGCCGAAACGGTTCAGGACAACATCAGAGAGATAGAACCCCATGTCCTGTTTTACGGCGCACGGCAATGGGAAAGTATCAATGCCACGATACATGTGAAAATGGCGAACGCCGCGTGGTTGAACCGGTGGGTGTATCACGTCATCATGCCGGTAGCCTACAAGTATACGAACAAAAGATTGCGAAGGGACAAAATCACTCTTTTGGGGCTTTTCATGGAGATGCTGGCCAATGTCATCATCGAAAGGCCTCTGCGAAATAAGCTCGGATTGAACAAGACCCGTTATGCCTACACGGCAGGAGCCGCGGTGAGTCCTGACATCATTCGTTTTTTTCAAGCAGTAGGAATAAACGTGAAGCAGCTTTACGGATTGTCTGAAACAGGGGTCAATACAGTTCACCAGGACGGAGACGTTGATCCCGCCACATCAGGACCGGCACTGCCCCGCAATGAGGTCAACATATCCCCTGAAGGAGAGATTCTTATCAGAACGGAAATGATGTTTTTAGGTTACTACAAGGACCCTGAAGCAAAAGCGGAAAAAATAGATAGCGAGGGATGGTTTCACACAGGGGATTTTGGATACATTGATGAGAACAAGCATCTCATTGTCGTGGATCGGATGGCCGATATGAAAGTACTCGCCAGCGGGCATAAGTATTCCCCCCAGTTTACTGAAATTCGGCTGAGATTTTCCCCTTATATTAAGGATGCGGTTATCATAGGGAGCGAAGAACAGGAATATGTTACGGGAATAATAAATATCGATTTCGAGAATGTGGGCAGATGGGCTGAATCCAATCACATTTCATACACGACCTTCCTCGATCTTTCCCAGAAAGATGAAGTTGCGGAACTGATCAAAACACACATAAATGGTGTGAACCGGGTCTTGCCGGAAGAATCCGGCGCACGTGTTAAACGTTTTGTGTGCCTGCATAAGGAATTCGACGCAGATGAGGCTGAACTTACCAGAACCAGGAAGATCCGACGGTCATTTGTCGAGAAACGGTATAAGAATATTATTGACGGTATGTACAGCGACAAGAAAGAAATCACTGTGGAGAGCGAAGTGACTTACCAGGATGGGCGAAAGAGCGTCATGCGGGCCTTTGTGAAAGTCAGGTCGGTGGATGGCGGCTAGCTGATCTATAGGAGATTGAGCGAAAATGATCGAAGCCCTATTACAGGCAATCGTATCAGGTATTTTGGCTGGTGCTATTTATGCCCTGGTTGCAATGGGAATAGTAATAATCTACCGATCTTCAGGCATTTTCAATTTTGCCCACGGAGCGATTATCCTCATTGGCGCATTTTTTTTCTGGACGCTCATTTCTCCGGCCGGCTTGCCTTTGTGGGCCTGTGTCCTCATAACGCTGCTGGTTTCCGCGGCAATTGGTGTAGCACTTGAATATCTGGCTTTGCGCCCCCTTCTGGGGCAGCCTATCCTGTCCAGTATTATGATGACCCTTGGGTTATCCATGTTTTTTCTGGGCGTCTACGAGGTCATATGGGGTCACAAGGGCATTGTCAGCTTTCCCAAATTCATGCCGATGGGACATTGGATAATTGGGGGAATTACCATCGGGCAGGCCAATACCTGGGTACTTATTGCCGCAATTGTTCTGTTCATCCTGCTCACGATCTTTTTCAAATTTACCAATACAGGCAAACAGGTTCAGGCGATCTGCGAGAGTCACATCATCGCACAGAGTGTGGGAATAGATGTAAAGAAGGTCCTTTCGCTCGTCTGGATTATCGCCTGCATTTCCGCAGCCTTAACGGGTGTTCTCGTGGGAGCTTCAGGAAGTGTGGGGATTTACCTGAATGAACTGGTATTTATGGTCATTCCCGTCATCATTCTCGGAGGTCTGGAATCCATAGGCGGTGCTCTGGTGGCAGGATTTATCGTCGGACTTGTGGAGATGATTTCAGCTACCTTCATAGATCCAATAATCGGTGGCGGTTTTAGGCAAGTGGCCCCGTACCTGCTCCTTTTGATCGTTCTCATTGTAAAACCATACGGTCTATTCGGTTGGGAAAGGATTGAGAGGATATAGTTATCTGAGGGAGACGTACTATTATGGGTTTGACAGTACCTGCCGGTGTCCGTGCTGAAAATTACAGACAGGCGATTTCCATCGTTAAAACAAAGACACAATGGGGCCTTGCGATTGCAGGCCTGATCGCACTTTTCCTCTTGCCGCTGGTTTTAGACGACTACTTCAACAATTTTGTCGCCCTTATCTGTATTAATATGACCGTGGTGCTGGGGTTAAATATCCTAACCGGATATTGCGGCCAGATATCTCTGGGACAATCCGCCTTTGTTGCCGTAGGTGCGTACACTACGGGCATCCTTTACGCCAAATACGGGGTGCCTTTTCCGCTCGCCACTTTTTTCGCCGTTCTGGTGTCAGCAGGTTTCGGAATCATCGTTGGACTGCCGTCAGTAAGACTAAAGGGTTTCTACCTGGCATTATCCACTGTTGCCTTTCAGTTCATCGTCTATTGGCTTCTATTCAAGGCAGAAGCCCTCACGGGCGGGGGATATGGATTGGCACTTCCTGCCGCGAGCTTCATTGGAATTACCTTTGATACCAGATTGGAGGTTGCATATCTGTGTATAACGTCCGTCGTTATTCTTGCCTATTTCGCCAAGGGAATTGCGCGGACAAGGGCCGGCAGGGCTTTTATCGCCATAAGAGATAATGACCTGGCAGCCGAGGTTATGGGGATTGCCCTCACGAGGACCAAACTGACAGCCTTCGTAATCTCATCCATTTATGCCGGGCTTGCCGGCTCGCTCTATGCTTTGCTATTTCGATTTCTGATGCCGGACCTATTCACGTTGACACACTCCGTCTGGTATCTCGCTATGGTAATTGTGGGTGGAATGGGGAGCTTGGTGGGGAGTATTCTCGGAACAGTTTTCATCGTCTGCCTACAGGAAATCACGAGAGTCTGGTTCGCCAGTCTTGCAGCGGCATTTCCCACGATCTTGTCTGTGGGGATGGGTACGGGCATTTCGCACGCTGCGCTTGGGCTGGCTATCGCCCTGTTCCTCATTTTTGAACCGAGGGGCCTCAGCCACAGGTGGGAAACCCTGAAGTCCACGTACCGGCTGTGGCCTTTTTCCTATTAAGAAATGGATAAAAGAAGCGGACAAATTTTCGGGAAGGAACAATTCCTATTCCGAAGATCAAACACCAGAGGCCGAGCATGACCTATGGAGTATGAAACCATTCAATTCAGAAAAAAGGGGCCGATTGCTACGATTACGCTTAATCGGGCGAGGTATCTGAACGCACTAAATGTCGCAGCATGCAATGAATTGTTGGATGTGATTAAGAAATGCAGATGGGATGATAAAATTCGAGTAGTCGTGCTCACCGGCGCCGGAAAGGCCTTTTGTTCCGGGGGGGACGTCCGTGCAATGATGGATTTTATCCGGGATAACCCTCAGGATGACGCGGGAAAGATTATTGAGAATATTGTCTCCGTGTTTAATCTCGTTGTCTTGGGCATTCGGCAACTCAAGAAACCTGTTATCGCCGCAGTTAATGGATTCTGTAGTGGTGGAGGAGCCGGTCTTGCACAAGCCTGCGATATTATCCTCGCAACAAAAAGCGCCAAGCTTCACATACCCAATGCCAGTATCGGGCTGGTTCCTGATGGGGGAAACAGCTTTTTTCTCGCTCAAAATCTGGGTCGGTATAGGGCAATGGAACTGGTCTTCTCGGGAGGTTCACTGGATGCGCAAGAGGCTTATCGGTTGGGAATCTTCAACCGTTTAGTGGAGGAGGAAGATCTTCTCCCCGAAACTGAAAAAATGGCGGAGAGATTGGCGCAGGGTCCCTGGTTTGCGATGGGTTTGGCCAAAAACATGCTCGATCAGGCACTGTCAGGGACACTTGAGACACAACTGGAATTAGAAAAGGAAATGGTCGTGCGCTGCGGCGGAACGGCGGAATTCAAAGAGAGGATCACCGCCTTTTTTGAAAAGAGAAAGCAATAGATTATCAAGTGGCAGCACTATCTTCTCTTGTTGACACGTTTAATCTGAAATGAGCGAAGGCAAAATGGCAAATACTGACATACTTGTTGATTACAAGAATCACGTGGGTATCGTAACCCTCAACCGTCCGGAGCAGTTGAATGCGTTGGATTCAGACATGGCCGTACAGCTGAATCAAATGCTTGCCCGATTGGATGATGATCCCACGGTAAGGGTTGTTGTTGTGAAAGGGGCCGGGAAGGCGTTCTGCACGGGAATAGAACTTTCAGAGTTTCCCGGAAAATCCCAAAAGGAATATCGAGAATGGCTGTTTCTGAGTTTGAAGGTGTTCGAAACTATTGCCAGGATGAAGAAGCCGGTCATCGCTTCAGCTCAGGGTTTTGCCCTCGCGTTTGGGGGCGGGCTCATTGCGGCTTGCGATTTGGCAATTGTCGCCGAAGATACCAAAATAGCGGTCCATGCCGTCAACATCGGTCTGTTTTGTATGGGGCCTGCGGTACCTCTGTCGAGATCTCTGGGCAGGAAACGCTGCCTTGAAATGCTGATGACCGGGGACCTGATCGACGCAGCAGAAGCTGAAAAATGGGGCCTTGTAAACAAGGTTGTTTCCGGAGATGAACTGGAAACAGCTACTATGGCCTTGGCTGACAAACTGGCCAAAAAAAGTCCACTCGCCATGCAGATGGGGAAACGCGCGTTTTACGGAATGTCAGATATGGAATTCGGAAAGGCGCTGGAATACTCAACCGACGTGCTTGCGGCACTATGTGTTTCAAAGGATGCTCAGGAGGGAGTGGAGGCCTTTATGAACAAGCGACGACCGGTCTGGAAAGAAGAATAAATTGCAGGCGTGAGGTTTCAGGCGGAATCAAGATGCTCAAAACTTCACAACGTTCATCTGTTAACATTTTTTTGACAATGCACGGGAGACCTAAATGTCTTTTGCAGAGATAGACGGGATAAAGTTTTATTTTGAAGTGCATGGAGATGGAGAGGTGCTTGTACTGCTCAATCATGGTTTTGGTTCTACCAGGATGTGGAGCGATATATATCCCCGTTTGGTGGAAAAGGGCTACAGGGTGGTCCTATACGACAGGCGGGGGCACGGACAGTCAGAGAAAAACGATTTTGAAGAATTTTATATCAGTGACAAATTTCGACCTGAAAATGTTCGGACCTTGGCCGGGTTGATGGAGCACCTGAATATCGGCACATTTAACATCGTTGCGCAGTGCGAGGGAGGCGTCACAGGCGTGGATTATGCGGTCAAGTATCCTGAACAGGTGAAGACGGTGACCGTTTCAAGTACCCAGTGTTACAACGAACTGCCAATGGAGCAACTTAACAAATTGAAATTTCCAAAACCATATGGAGACCTCAATCCCAAGTTCAGGGAAAGCTTAATATACTGGCAGGGAGAGGCGTACGCTGAAACCTACTACAACCTTTTTTACAAATATGGTGGAGGCGGTGCTTACGGCAGAGGGTTGTTTGACTTGAGGAGTCTCCTCCGATTGGTGGCCTGCCCGACACTTGTCTTGTATCCGGACAGGAGTCCTATTTTTGATGTTGAGCAAGGAGTTGCATTTTATCGGAACCTTGCCGAGGGAGAATTAGCGGTGATTCCTGACTGCGGGCACAATACGTATGAAGAGAAGCCTGAAGAATACCTCATGTTTGTACTGGACTTTTTAAAAAGACATACACCTTGAGTTTGTGGTGGGTAACGCGGCTCAAATGAAACGAATTGCTGATTGATCATATAAGAGGAGGATGGAGATGGATTTTGCTGGGAAGGTGGCCATTGTCACGGGAGGAGGCAGTGGTATTGGACGTGCAACGGTGCTGAAACTATC